>ULXU01029943.1_pt1 | contig 16141 bp, 15 predicted proteins | sample 1961521 | NCBI WGS metagenome assembly ULXU01 (sample SAMEA4835845, study PRJEB28245) | human gut metagenome | biome: gut microbiome; material: fecal sample | place: Denmark | collected 2008
TAAACTGCTTGATGCAATAGGTATAAAGGGAATTATAAAAGTTAATAAAATTGTATTAATCAAAAATAATATATTGAAACCTTCAAAAAGCGCATAGGCTATATATGAACATAATCCAATTATAAAGGAAAATAGAAAACTTGTTATATATAAAACTATTAGTTTTGAAATTACTATCTCCTTAGTGTTTAGAGGCATACTTGTAAGCAAGTCATAATCTTTGCATCTAAATATATACGAATTAACTTTCATTAGATTTGTAAAGAAAATTAATATAGATGATAATGATATACTCATATAAATAATTGTATCGCTTAGATTCGCTTCTTTAAAGAGTTTAGTAAATCCGATAAAATATAATGATACTATTGTTATGGCAATAACTAAAAAAGTTATAATCATAGGCAATAGTTTCTTATGTTTTTTATTTATTCTATTAATAAATGAGTAATTAGACATAAGTGAACTTTTTATTAAAGTGTATAATCTATTATAGTCTATTTTTTCCATAGGTTTTCTCCATATGATAATTATACACTATTTTTTGATATTTGAATAGATGCTATAAACAAAAAGTATTTTTGAGAAAATGAATTTAAAAACTCATTAACTTGTTTCTTGAGAATTATTTTTTTTATAATTTTTTTATCTAAACAATAAAAAAGCCAATCAATACTCAGATAATATGAGTACTAATTAGCTTTTATTAATTCTTTAGTTCTAATATCTATTAGTTTTTATAGCTATCATTTATTTTCTTCTTCACAAAATAAACTGTAGCAAGTGAAACTGAAGCTACTAGGAAACATATTAAAATAACATAGACAGGAGTCATATCTACATACGCTTTTACTTGTCCCCACATAATAACAACTTCATCGTTGTAATCACCAAAGTCATTCATAATTGCACATCTAGCAATTGTATTTTCACTTGGATATTGCGTTTCTAGTTTGTTTTCACTTCCATAGTAAGGATAAATGATTGCTCTTCTACCTTCACTTAATGAACCTTCAAATAAGTAAGATAAGTCATATGGTTCAACTAAAACAAACGAATTTTCATCTGTTATATCATTATTATTATCATCCGATATGCAATTATATATTTTACCATTGTAACTTATCATATCACCTTCGGAGTATTCTCCTTCTATTGACCATTCATTGCATTCGAAATATTCTGTATTTGTTGGTAATATTTCTTCATCAGAATCTTTATCTTTAATGCATGTGTATAGTTTATTCTCATAAATGACTTGGACTTCATCGTCTTTGGCGTAGCTAGAAGTAATCAAGTAATCTGTTGCCCCATACCATACACCTGTTAATGTGAATAGTTCATCACCAACAATATAAGGTGTATAGCCTATATAATCCATATTATCAGCAGCAGTTGCAGGGTCAGATAAATAATTTAGAAACTCGTAAGCTAATTCTTTATTAGCACCTTTTGGTAATGTCCAGGCATCATACCATATATTACTTCCATCTAAAGGAACGTAATACTCTAATGTTTTACCTAAGTCTTCTAATGCTGTGTCCATTGAGTATACAGCATCACCAGAATATGCTAAATTCATCTTTATTTTTCCGGTAACCATATCATTTTTACCAGAATCAACTTCTAGTCCAAAGATATTTTGTTTCATTGAAATCAGTTCTTCTTTTACTTTTTGAATTTTTTCTTTGTTTTCTTTATCACTAGCTTCGCTGCCATCAAGTTTGAAGTCAAATATTTCTTGAACTAATTTATTGTACTTCTTTTGATTTTCTAGTGTAGGATTATCTAAGTATTCATTCATTATTTTTTGATAATCTTCACTTTTACTATATGAATGCATTAAGCCAACAACAAAGGCATCACGAATAGAATTCTTAAGAGAAATGACATCTTTATATTTAGGGTCCCAAAAAACGTCCCATGATTTTACATCTTCTCTAAATGTATCTGTATATTCAGGATCATATAGGATTCCAAGTGTACCCCACATATATCCTACAGCATATTCGTCTAGCGATACACTTTCTGTGCCTGTTAATTCTTTGTTTAAATTGTAAACAGGTTTATTAACAATCATCTCTTTTAATTTTACTCTTAAGGCTTTAGAAGCATATCTTTCATAATTAGGTATTTTTTCACTATAATCATCCATTTTTTCAACTAAATCTTCTTTGATTAGTTTTTGAATCATATAGTCAGATGTGCAAATCAAATCATATAAACCATTATTTAGTTTAAATTGATTATACATTGTTTCGTTTGTATCGTATGTATAATAATTAACTTTTACACCATATTTTTCTTCAAAATCACCAATTGTATCTGCGTAATCATCTTCTCCTGTTGAGATGTAATCTTCAACATTAAAGATTGTTAGTGTTTGGCCTTCGAAAATACTTTTGGCATTTACTCTTATTGATAGTGTTGCTATAGAAAGAAAACAAATAAGTAAATAATTCATTATTTTTTTCATTATTTTGTCCCCCTCAATTGAGCTATTTTATTTGATTTTTTGTTATTATAAATTGTTATTCCAACAACCACTAAAACAACTACAAGAGATAAAATAGAACTAAAAGCCCTAACCTCTGGTGGAATTGGGTGTTTAGCAATTATCTTTTGAATGTATGTTGATATAGTTTCAAATGATGGTTCTTTTAAATACTGTGTTATAACAAAATCATCTAGTGATAAAGTTATTGAAATTAAAAATCCTGAGAAAATTCCTGGAAGTATTTCCGGAAGTACAACTTTGAATAGAGCATGCCATGGTGTTGAACCTAAATCTAAAGCTGCTTCATATACATTAGGATCCATTTGTACAAGTTTAGGTTTTACATTTAAATATACAAAGGCAATTGTTAAAACTAAGTGTCCAACTAATAATGTAAAGAAACTAGTTTTAATTCCTAAAAAGTGAAATAAAACTGCAAGCGATAAGGCCATAACTATTTCAGCGTTAACTACAGGAAGTTGAGTCATTAATTCCATTGTTTTCTTATATTTTCTTTTTGAGTAGAAAACACCAATTGCACCAAAAGTACCTAAGATTGTTCCAACAATTGCTGTTGCGAAAGAAATTATTAGAGTATTCTTAATTGCTCGCATTAAGCTTGTATTTTCAAACAATTTAACATATAAGTCAAACGAAAAGCCGTTCCAAACTCCTAATTGGTCACTATCAGTAAATGAATAGATAACTAATACAAGTATCGGAAGATACATGATAAAGAGAATTATTCCAATATAAGTTCTAGCTAATATTTTTTTAACTACATCTTTTTTTACCATATTGAACTACGTCCTCCTGTCTCATCTTTTGAAAACTTACGAGATATAAAGACACTAATAGAAATTAGTAATAACATAATTAATGCCATAAATGATCCAAAGTTCCAATCGTTTTGGTTAAAATATAAGTCTATATAACTACCAAATAAAACAACATTATATTCTGATAAAATATCAGAAATAACATATGATGATAATGTTGGCATAAATACCATTGTCGCAGCTGAAACTATTCCTGGCATAGTCATAGGTATAATAACTTTGAAAAATGTCTGAAAACCATTAGCACCTAAATCATAACTCGCTTCGATTTGCGACTTATCCATCTTTAGCATTGTTGTATATAATGGAAGAATGACAAAAGGTAAATAGTTATAAACTAAACCTATCATTGTTGTAATTTTCGAGTGAGCTCCAGTTGATATTCCTATCCAGTTCAAAACATCTCTTGTAGCACTTGTACGAATAATAAAGTTTATCCACATTGGTAGTACAAATAACATTACAATTACTGAAGATTTATTATACTTTTTATTTGCAAGAATCATTGCTAATGGGTAACCAATAAGCAAACAAATAATCGTGTTAAAAATTGCATACACAAAAGAAATTAATAAAACATTTATATTTGTTGAGTCTTGAGCAAATTTAACTAAGTTATCAAAACTAAAATGACCACCTTTGTTTGTAAAAGCATAATACACAATAAAGAATATTGGTACTACAACAAAACAAATCAAAAACAATAAGTAAGGAATTGATAAGTGTTTACGTCTAAATTTCATATTTACTTAAGTCTTCCTTTAAAACTAATGTTATTTTCTTAGGATCAATTTTTACACTTACTGTATCCATTTCATTCCATGTCCATTCCGTATCAACAACGAAGTCTTCTTCGTCTTCTGTACGTACTATAACTTGATAGTGGTCACCTTTCCAAACCATTTGAATAATTTGCCCAGTAATATTTCCTTCATCAAGGTTATCACTTATTTCAATATCTTTCATATCTACAGAAGCTATAACATCAATATCTTGTAAATCGTACACTTTTCCATCAGGAGTATGGAAATATCCTTTTTCATCTAGTGACGAGCCGGCAACCATTTGCGTTACATCGCATTCCCAAGATGCTCCTGCAAAAACTACATTATTGTTTTTGTCAATATATGCATCTTGATAAATATTTGTTGTATATTCACGTTTCATTATTTGAATTAAATCTGGTTCTATTGAAAGAGATACTTCAATATTTATAGGATAATTAATTGTTGATTGTATTTCAACTTCTAAGTTACCAACCATAGCAGTGTATTGATAGTGAATTCCTTTAAATATTTTATTAACAATTTTAGCCTTTACATGTCCTGTATTATCTTGATGAATAATTATATCTTCAGGTCTCACAACAACATCAACTTTTTCATTAATTGGAAAATCATCTACACAATCCCAATTTGCACCCAAAAATCGTATTTTCTTAGCTCCAATCATTGTACCTACGTAAATATTACTCTCACCTATAAAATCGGCTACAAAGGCATTTTTAGGCTCATTATAAATATCCATTGGTGTACCAATTTGTTGGATTTGGCCATCCTTCATAACAACTATTGTATCCGACATTGTTAAAGCTTCTTCTTGATCATGAGTTACATAAATAAAAGTAATACCTAATTTCTTATGCATTTCTTTTAATTCTAGTTGCATCTCCTTACGCATCTTTAAATCAAGAGCACCTAAAGGCTCATCTAATAAAAGTATTTCTGGTTCGTTAACAATAGCTCTAGCAATAGCCACACGTTGTTGTTGACCACCTGATAAAGTACTTACATCTCTTTTTTCAAATGACTCTAAATCGACTATTTTCAAAGCTTTTTTAACTTTTTCATTTATTTCTTCACGTGTATATTTTCTGTACTTAACAACATTTTCACCATTTTTATTAACTGTATAAGGTATCTTCTTTAGTTTTAATCCATAAGCTATATTATCATATACATCTAAATGAGAAAATAAGGCATATCTTTGAAACACCGTATTTAAAGGCCTTTTATATGGTGGAAGATTGGCAATGTTTTCGCCATTCAATAAAATTTCTCCACTTGTTGGAATTTCTAAACCTGCAATCATTCTTAATGTTGTTGTCTTCCCACATCCACTTGGACCTAAAAATGTAATGAATTCACCTTTGTTTACATAAAGGTTAAAATTCTCTACAACTACACTATCATTAAATGATTTATTAACATTTACTAATTCTAATATTACATCTTTTTTTGTCATCATCTTACCTCAATCTAAAAATTTGGTGGACTTGAAATCCATATTACTTTTGCATTCTCATCAGTTTCATTTTTTATATAATGATTTCTATCTGTTGTGAAATAAAAGCTTTCACCTTTCTTGCAATTATATTCTTTGTTTTCAATTGAAAGAATAATTTCCCCTTCTAAAACATATCCAAACTCCTGTCCTTCATGAGGCATATCTATAGTTGTTGAAGAGTGTGGGTATATTTCAATTAATATAGGCTCCATTTCATTTTTTTGACTGTTAGGGACTAACCAGGTTATTTCTTGATTATCAGCATTCTTAACAATATAATCATCGCTGCCAAAAACAACTTTTTCATCTGATTTACTTTCTTTAAAGAAATCAGAGAGATTTGTTCCTAAAGCAATTAAAATATCATTTAAAGTACTAATAGTTGGGCTTGTAAGGTTGTTTTCAACTTGGGATATAAATCCTTTAGTCAATTCGCACCTGTCAGCAAGTTCACCCTGGGTAAGTCCGCAAAGGGTTCGAAGTCTTTTTATTTTCATTCCAATATTCATATTCTATCACCTTTAAACTTAAAGTTTAATAATACTAAACAATATTATACTACATTTTTTTATAATGTCAATGAAAAAATGTTTTCGACTTTTATTTTCTTATTTTTTCCAAAAATTATTCTTTTATTACTAACGTTTATTAAGTGATTATTTCCTTTATAAATCATTAAAATAAATAAAAAAAATCAATTAACACCAATAATTTTTAGTGTCAATTGACATTTTTTGAATCATCAAAAATCCCACTTTTCGTCCTCTGTATAGACTTTAATATTTTCTTTGATTAATAAATCTACAGTTACACCATTACCATTAATTAGTGTATGTGTAAATGTTCCGTCATATATTAACCCCTTCCCACAGGAAGGACTTTTTGCCTTTAGAATAGCAACTTTTACTTCTTTTTCTTTGATTATTTTGAGAGCAAGTTTAGCTCCATCACAGTAGTTTTTTGTAACATCTACTCCTAATTTATTGCATACTCGACACGAATTTATTCGTTCTGAAGGTATTCTTGGTGTTGGTAAATCACCATAAATTTCTGGGCAAATAGGAATTAATTCGTGATTTTTTTGCAAGTCATATACTCTTTGGTTATAATTATTTTCACCATTATACTTACAATTATAGCCAAGTAGGCAAGCACTTACTGCTATTCTCATTACATCACCTTTAGATATGCAACCTTCAAATATAATGATTCTGTCATATTAATAAGCGATGCATGATCTTTTCCTTGAAATTTTATCTCAACAAGTTTAACTTTTACTTTACTATTTCTAACTGCTTCCTCAATCATTTTCATAAATAGAGGTAATGTTAAGTGCTGAGAGCAACTACATGTAATTAAATATCCACCTTTATTCACTAGTTTTAATGCAATTGTATTTATATCTAAATAACCATTATAACCTTGTTTTATAGTATCAACACTTTTAATAAATGCTGGTGGATCTAGAACAATAACATCAAATTTAGTATTATTTTTCTTATATTCTCTTAGTTTCTCAAAGACATCACAAGTAATTGCTTCAATGTTTGTAAAAGCATTTAGCTTTGCATTATCATTAACTTCACTAATTGCTTTCTCACTAATGTCAAGACTAGTGACTTTGCTGGCACCATTTTTACTTGCATTTAAAGAAAATCCTCCAACGTTACAGAAACAATCTAAAACTGTTTTGTCTTTACAATAATATTTTATGTTATCTCTGTTCTCTTTTTGATCTAAAAAGTAACCTGTTTTTTGTCCATTTTTAATATCAATTGCAAGTTTTATGCCATTTTCTATAATATTAACCTTATCAGGAACTTCGCCATACAAAGTGCCTTTGCACTCCTTTAAGCCTTCTTTAATACGAACATTAACATCGCTTCTTTCATATATACCTTTCGGATGAAAGATATCAACTAATATTTTAATAATCATTTCTTTTCTAACATCCATTCCTAATGTAAGAAATTGAACAGATAAATAATCTCCGTACTTATCAACTATCAAACCTGGCAAAAAGTCGCTTTCACCAAAAACTGCTCGATAATTATCGCTATAACCTAGACTTAAACGATAGTCATTGCTTTCTTTTATTCTCTTATAGAAGAAATTCTCATCAACCTCTTCTTCAGCATTAGATAACATTCTTACAATTATTTTTGAAGAATGATTAATAAAACCTATACCTATAAATCTTTCATCAAAAGATATAACTTTACAAACGCTTCCTTGAACATCTTTTCCAGAGATACTAGACACTTCATTAGCATATATCCAAGGGAATCCTTTCATTACATCTTTTTCTTCATTTCTTTTTAGTTTTACAATATACATAGTATTTTCCTTTGCATCTTAAAATATATAAAAATTATAGCATAATTTCTTATGTATTGCAAATATTCTTTACATGTCATCTAATATTTAGGCATATAAATTTTCCCTTGTTTAATTCAAAGAAAAAGAGCCCATTTAGATTGTCTAAACGCACTCTTTTATTTTCGCATTATTTATTTTTATCAAAGCATAAAGCTGGTACAATACCGAGTATGCCCGCGTTAACATAAAACCAATTTACATTACCATCACGATTAACATCATAAACACTTGGTTTATCGCTTGCATAAGGCGTTCTTAGCCAGTACCCTCCATTTTTATTTTTGTAGTATTCAAAGGCATTGTTTGCCTTAGCATAATCAGTTACCTTTTTGCATCTATCATTATCATTTTTAAAACCATATAATGTATTTGTTACTTCTTCTTTACTTAATAAAAATACTTTGTCATTTAATGTTCCTGATGATACTTTCTTATTAATAAATAGTCTCTTAATAACTTTCTCATTATTTATTGCATCTGTTAGTATTAGGTCTTTTTCCCTATCATTAAATGCTTTATTATAAAAATCATTATTAAGCCATTTTCTTATACTTGATTTTTCATAACCGTTTGAATTATTTTCATCAAATGCATGAGCATTTAATACAACTTCACTAAACAATAAAACTTTATCATCAGTACTATCTAATACTTTCCATTTTATTGGTTCAACCTTGAAATAGTATTCTTTGCCGTTTACTATATTTTCACGATTTGAAAAAGTATAATTACCTTGAGGATTTGCTTTATGTAATACATAATTATCACCATCACTACCAATATAATAACCATTAGCATCTGGATTTGAGCTAATTATGTTTACATCTCTAGCCTTTATTGTTTGAGGATATAATCCAAATTCAATAATATCTCCTTTAGTACATCCTTTTAGTTTTTCTATATTTAGTTCAAAACTTTTTTCTTTGTCTATTTCTATTTGTTTTTTACTTTCTTCCTCTTTTTCTTTTTTCTTTTGTTCCTCTAATCTTTTGATAGTTTCTGGGTTTAACTTTCTATCTAGCTCTTCAACTTCTTCTAACTTCTCACTAGATGCAAGTCTTGCTAAGCTGTTTAATGCAATATATAAGTTCTTATGTGTATTTTCTTTAAATCCCTTTGTTATAGCATATAAATAGTAATACCATAAATCATAATCATTTTCATTATTTGTAATTTCCTCAAATAAGTATTTCTCAGCTTCTTGATAGTCTTTTATTTGATTAAGCAAAAACATAGTTTTCTTTAATACTTCATTTTTGCTAGTGCCTTCTCTATTATTATCTTCATAACTAGATGCATTACTTGTAGTTATGTTTCTATTGCACTCCTCAAGTAACTCTTTTGTATAAACTATATCATTAATTTGTAAGAGTTTGGCTTTTGCTTCTTCATACATATTACTTGCCATTAATGTTTTAGCACTAATAATTAATTCACACATTTCAATGTATTTGTCAGCTTCACGATCATTTGATATTTTCTTTAGTTCTTCAAACAATTCTTTAGCATGACTATAATCTTTTTTATTAATTAAGTCAAATGCTTCACTTTTTAAAACATCATCTTTATTCTTTAAATCATAAACTTTAATTAATAAATCATCAATATTTGTTATCCATTGTCCTGTAAAGAACTGTTTAAATAATGTTATGTCTCTAGAATCATCTAACTTATATTCGATTCTTTTCTTGTTTAAACTTCTAGCTATTTCTACTTCACGTCTGCAGTCATTGCTTTGCATTGTATTTACACTATTTAAACATAAGAAGATATTACATGATTTTATTGCTTTTTCAATATTTAACCAATAGTTATCACTATCCCATGGAATATTTCGTGATGATATCCAGCACGTGTTTCCATCTTCTTCTAACATCTTTAGTATTTGATTTACTTTATCTTTATCTAAAGAAGAATGACAGATAAATATATCTCTAGAAACATCACTAAATAAATCTATTTCTTTTGTTCTTTGTTTTAAGGATTCATTAATAGCATTATCATATTTACCTTGATAGAAATAGTTAGATAGTTTTCTTACTTTTTCTTCTTCTCTTTTTTTTGTTGAAGAAATAATAACATTTATTATTTCATCCATTTCTGTTATTGTGGCATTATAAATTAAACTTTCTAGAAATGATTCATATTCAAAAGGATTTTTGTTTCTGTTTACATATTTAATATAAAATAAAGATAATACATCATCTGGTAATATTTTTAGTATTTCTGCACATGTGTTTGTAAGTAACGCTTTATCAATATGCCCTTCTAAGGCTTTTTTGACCAAACTTCTTAAATTTGCTATATCTACAGTTTTACCTTCTTCAATTAATCTTTTATATTCTTTTTCAAAATTAAAAGCTTTATCCATTTTTATTAATGCATCACAACTTGTGCATCTAAATAATTCATTATTTACCATTTCAATATGGTGTGATCCGCATCTTGTACATATTAATGATTTTATTTCTTCCATAATCTTCACCCTTAAACATATATAAATAATTATAACATTTTTTTACTTTTATTTCAAGTTTATATACAAGTTAACATGTATTGTATAAATATTAATATTTATAGTAATGATTTTCTATAATTATTCAGTTTTTTTGTATATAATTATTTAAATAGGAGGTACTATATGAAGTATGGTTATGTTAGAGTATCCACACAAACGCAAAACATTGCAAGACAAATGGAAGAAATGAAAAAATTAGGTTTATCTGATGACGTAATATTTGTTGATAAACAAAGTGGCAAAGATTTTGAAAGAACTAATTATCAATGTTTGAAATCCAAACTAAAGAAAGATGATCTCTTAATAATTAAGTCAATTGATAGGCTTGGAAGAAATTACGATATGATAATAAATGAATGGAGTGAAATAACTAAAATAATTGAAGCAGATATTTATGTTATTGATTTTCCTCTTCTTGACACAAGAATAGATTGTAAGAACTTAGTTGGAAAATTTATATCAGATATCGTTCTCCAAGTACTTTCATTTGTTGCCCAAAACGAGCGAGAAAACATTAGGAATAGGCAAGCTGAAGGTATACGAATAGCCAAAGAAAAAGGAGTTCATTTAGGTAGACCTAAATACAAACTCCCCGATAATTTCGAAAAAATTGTTAGTAGTTTTCATAATAAAGAAATAACTAACGTCGAAGCTGCCAAAATGCTTAAAATGACGAGAGGTACATTTCTTAAATATTCCAAACAATACAAATAATTCTTCTATTAATGCTTCTTTAATCTCTTGGAAGCATTTTTATTGTTACTATTTTTTCCTTCATCGATATTTTACAAACTTCATATCCATACTCTTTTAATTCTTTTTTGTATGTAAGGAAAGAATGGTCAATATCAAACCCTAATATTTCTTTTATTTTTTCAAAAGATAATATTGATACATCATTAGTTTTTATATACTGCCATAAAGGTTCATATTTACTCATATAATACACCTTATAATTATTAGTCTAAATCTACTTCTTTTATCTGTAATCTCCATTTTATATTAGTGACAATATTTAGTTCCGCAGAAGGAATAAAATCATCAATTTCACGGCATAATTTTCTCTTAAGCTCTTCTAGTATGTCCTTAGGAGCTCTTTCCTGAATCTCTGCATAAACAGTTTGTTTTGTTTTTTCTTGATTTACCATTCCATATGGAATATCTATAACTGCTCTAGCTAGTACATCATAGACAAAAGTATTTTTTTCAGGGCTTTCAACAAATTTGAATTTGTAAAAGATACCTCTATATCTTAGTTTAAAAACAGAATATTTGCTCTCATTATAATTATAATAATCATAATAGCCTTGTTCGCCTTTGTAGTTATTAATATAGGCAATTATATATTTACTTGCATTTTCATATGTTTTATTATCTTTAAATTTTTGTAATAATTCTTTTGATGAATTTACATTTTCCATGTTTATTCCTCCAATACATATAATATTATAGCATACTTTATTTATTATATTCAATATTATTGTTTCTTATTTTTATAGTATTTTTCTAATTGTTCTGTATTAAGTTCTTTTCTGATTTTATGCAATTTATCTACAGATACTCTAGCATATTTTACAAGATCAATATTTTCAAATTTAGGAATTCTAAATAGTTTTCCTATTTCATTAGCTGTTCCTATTAATACTTCTCCTAATCCTTTGCATAAGTCCATTATATAAATTATTGGAAACCTAAAACCACTTATATTAGAGTGAGAGTAATAATGACATTTTTTATAGTATACTTCTAATTTTGAAGCATAGTCCTTAGTTCTTCTATCGTTGTCCACCAACTGATAACTACCTTAACAATATCAGATAAACTATATTTTATATTATAATATTACATAAAAGTCAACTCCAAATGTTCAGAAGTTTTTATTAATATGATTATAATGTGATATTGTCTTATATATTATAAAATGATATTTTATATTAGTAAGATATTAGCACTTAAAATTTATACATCTTAAAAGGCTTGATATCAACTATCAAACCTAACCTTTTAATTTATATCTACACAATCATTTAAATAATCTAACAATTCTATCAAATTACTATTCTTACTTTTTTTGATTTTATTTTTCAATTGTATAAAAGAATTATAATCTCCATTATTGCCTGGAAATATTTTTCTGTATGAAGATGTTTTATTATTTGTATCAACTTTATATCCTAATTTTATCAAAACTTCATCTAAATTTTTATCGTTATAGATTGGAACTATATATTCATAGTAATCATAAGATTTAAACATTTCTTTATTTTTATATTTATTTATAAAATCATCAGTTAATTCTTTTTCATCTATATCCATTATTATAAATATTTTAAAATTTAATAATTTCCTTTTATTATGTTCTATATAAGGAAATTTTTTTAATATTGATTCTATAGATTTATAACCTTTTGTATTTAAAAATTTAATCAATGATGTTAATTGAATACTATTTTCTCCATTATTTCTTGAATCTATTTCAATTTTTAACTTTAAATTAGATTTAATATTTTGAACTAAAATTAATTCACTCTTACCATGACATATAATTACTGCTTTTGTATATTTTATTAATGGTTTTATAAGCCCTACCTCCTATTATCAATAGTTGACATTATTTCTTGTAAATCCATATAACCTGGTTGAGGAATACCTCCAAATATTCCATTAATATATCTGTTAGTTACATTATGATTATTTTGAATTCTTCCAAAATCTTTAATACAATTTAAAGATTTGTTACCATTTGCATCAACATTTATTACATATAAATAATCTGTTTTTATTTTTTGAAGTAATAATGTATTATGTGTTGTAATTATTAGTTGTCCTTTAATTTGTTTTTCTAGATTTACTAACAAATAACTCATTAATACATCATGAATACCAGAATCTATTTCATCTATAAATACAGTTTCATTGTTTAGGCAATTATAAATATAAGGGAATATATTTAATAATTTATTTGTACCCGTTGATTCCAATGAAAAAGGTATAGAACGTATTTTACCATTTATTAGTTTATCAAAGCATAAGCTATATTTAATTTTATTATCTTCTTCTTGAATATTATAATGAACACTTTTTATATCTGAATATAAACTAGAGAAATAAATATTTAATGCTTCTTCTATTTTTAATAATTCTTCTTTTTCATCTTTTGGTATATTTCCATTAGATAAATTGAATATGATCTTGCTAGTGTATATGAACCCCTCTTCATGTCTTACATTTTTGCACCACACAGAACAATTATTTAGCTCATCAATTGCATTGAGAAAATCGTTAGATATATTTTGATTTATATATTTATTATTATTCAAATGGCGTTCATTAAATATAATAGATATGAAACTGTGTTTTCCAAAATACTTTAAAGTTTTTTCTTTAATCTCATTTTCATATTTATCATTTATAAACAAATGTTTATTGAAATAAATTTTATCTTCTGATATTTCAAATATTTTTACCATATTTTTTTCTAATTGTGCACTTAATTGTTCATATACTATTTTATCATTGTCGAATTCTAATCTATATAATGCTTCTTTATTATTACTATAAGAATAATTAAACTCTAAAACCATGTTTTCATCTGAATCTATCATTTTATTATTTTTAATCTCTTCTGAAAGATTTGATTTAGTTATTTTAATGAGTGACTTTAGAGTTTTTTCATCATATTTCTCTACTTCATTTGTTTCAATCATACTATTTAAACGTTCTTGAAAGGATAAAGTATTAAGTGTACTTTTCAAAAATAGTATTGATGTTATAAAATTTGACTTTCCTGAACCATTTTCACCATATATCACAACAAGCTTTTTAGCCTTACCTGAACCTGTTGTGAAATCTGCTTCTAAATTACCAAACGATCTAAAATTCTTTAATTTAATTTTCTTTAACATATTAATCACCTTTCTATTATATTATACTACTTTTTATATATTTTTTCAATATATTTTTTAAGTTTTTGATACATTTTGTATCACTTATTATTATAATATGCATTTATTTTTATTTTATTACTTTTAAATATAAAAGACCTTCAAAAATTGAAGGTTAATTATTTAAAATCATTTTGTTAGATTAATTACAATTAATAATTTTTATTTCTTACAAAAACATTGTCATATATATTGGCATACAAATCATGTCACCATCTTTTCGTAAATCTTTAGTATAAACTAAATATCTTTGTCCTATTTTACTAGAAAATTTATTAACAAATTCGTCAATTGACGCATGTGTATTATACCCAGATGATTTAATTTCAATAGGACAAACCTTGTTTCTTTTTACAACTAAAAAATCAATCTTATAATTATGACTTGAATTATCTTTAGGAAATGTATAATAAAATAACTTGTTTCCTGATGCATATAGCATTTGAGCTACGATATTCTCATACATATATCCTAAATTTATATCAAGTTTATCACTCAAAAGTTTTTCGTAAATTATATTTTCAGTAAAATCCTTATCCATAAAGATAAGTGTAGTTAATAAACCAGTATCACCTAGAAACATTTTGTATTTAGTAATATCTTCATGTAATGACATCCCTACACTTGGGTCATTTGCATGATATGCTATATTAACGGTTAATGAATCCTTCATATCAGCTACAATTCCAAGAACACGATCTTGTTTTTCATTTGGTATAACACTTGATATTTGATATCTGGATGTATTTTTAGAAAGTTCTGAAGGAATTGCTGAAAACATTAATGATGCTCTGCCAGTAGGATCTATTTTTCTAAAATCATCTTGGTATAGTTCTAAAATAGACCGTTTTACCTGATCAACTTTACTTAGATTATTTGTGTTAATATATTCAATTACAGCTTGAGGCATTCCTCCAACTAGCATATATAATCTAAAATCCCTCATCATTCTACGATTAACGTCATCACCTAATGAAATTTTGTTTTCAAAAGCATTCCTAAGCATAGGAATCGTTACTTTATCTCCTAGCGCCCAACGAAATTCTTCATAATCCATAGGTGTCATTTCAATTCTTGTTTCTTCGCTTGGAATAATAATGTCTTCAACATTCTTTTTTATGGATAATAATGAGCCAGTTTCAATATAATCATATCTCCCATCTTTTACTAAATGTTTTATGGCTTGCCTAGCAAGAGGTTCTTTTTGGACTTCATCAAAAATAATAACAGACTTTCTATTTTCTAAATTAACATGATAAATTAGTTGAAGGCGTAAAAACAAATAATTTAGATCAGATAAATCTTTAAATAAATCATGTACTTCCTTAGGTGCAATTGAGAAATCAATTAAGATATAACTTAAATACTCTTTTTGAGCAAATTCTTCTGCCACAGTTGATTTGCCAACACGTCTTGCACCTTTTATCAAAAGGGCCGTTTTACCATTAGAATCTCTTTTCCAATTTAACATTTTTTGATATACTTTACGTTCAAAAATTATTTCAGCCATTTTATGCCTCCTATTTTAATATAATTATATCACGTTATGCCGAAAATTTCAAGTTTTATATTGTTGAAAATGCCGAAAAATTCAATTTTTAAAATACACAAAATGCCGAAAACTTCAATTTTTAATATTTATTTGTAAGATTTAATTGAAATTTAATTAATTATAAAA
>ULXU01050438.1_pt1 | contig 16085 bp, 11 predicted proteins | sample 1961521 | NCBI WGS metagenome assembly ULXU01 (sample SAMEA4835845, study PRJEB28245) | human gut metagenome | biome: gut microbiome; material: fecal sample | place: Denmark | collected 2008
ACATAGGGTAGGGGGATTGAGATAAGTGGGCTCTTGCCGCTGACTGGCTTTTGCGGCTTTCATGTGTTGATTGAAATGGAATTTCGGTACGAGAGAATGATTTTTCGCTTCTACGCGCAAACAAAAAGCTTTTCAGGTAAGGTGCTTGCAATGGTTTTATCGAACCAATGAGCATGTCGCCAATACGGTAAAAGCTCTTGTAACTTATTGAGGTATAAGTTATTATATATATTTAAACCTGTTTCTCAATATGCTCACTTCCATAAAAAAACAGGGGGATGAGCATATTTGCATTTTGCTTTAAATTGACATAATCGATTGGATATCAGTTTGTTATGTGGATATTCACAGGCTTGTCTGGTTGCTCATTAGTTCAGAAATTACCGGAATTTACCCGTGGCGAACGCTCCAGCCGTAGAGGATGCTTTTATCTTCAACAAATCGTCAGACTACGCATCCCAGATGGAATGCGGTCATGGGCGCATCGAGACGCGGGAATGCAGGATTCTGCCCGCAGACGCTGTCGAGGATGAGGAAATCCGAACCAGATGGAACGGGCTGAAGACCATTGTCGAAATAACATCCACAGTGGACTACGGAAACCGCACGGCTGTAACGAAAAGGTATTACATAAGCGACGATGACTATCCCAAAGCTGCGTACTATAATATGTTGGCACGAGGACACTGGACTATTGAGAACGACCTGCATTGGATGCTGGATGTTACGTTCAAAGAGGATGCATCAAGGGCACGCAAGGGATATGCTGCCGAAAATCTCTCTCTTGTTAGAAAACTCGCTCTGCAGATTGTAAAACAGCACAATGACAAGAGAAGCATCAAGAAACGACTTTTCCGAGCAGCATTGTCTCAGGATTATCTCAAAGAAATACTACTCAATGCTAAAATTTGATGCGGTTGCCCTGGATATTTTTATTTAATTTTGAAAGACGTCGATTTATTATTTACGAAAATCTTAGTAAAAATTTTACGAATAATTTCGTAACGAAAAATTTCGTATATAGATAAGTATTTGATATATAAATAGATATTATGAAAAAACATATTGATAATCCTTTCAAATATGGAACAGTTGTTGCCGGCGAATATTTCACTGACAGAACTAAAGAAGTGTCACCGAGAACATCGTAACCCGTCTTAAAGTCAGCGCGAATATAGTGTGAGTCGGGATGCGGCCACGCTTCGTTTCCGGGAGCGTTGATTATTAATGAGTTATAAAACTGGGCGTGGAAACGTGGCAAGAAAAGCCTGCGTTTTCACGCCACGTTTTTCCCATGAATGATGTAAGCCCGGACTGGGACGGAGGGTGGAGCCGGCATTGGCTCCCGAAAAGGGAGGGGACCCGCGCTAGTGGGGAGGACCGGCGCAATCCTCCGTCCCGCCCGGGCGTAAGCCAGATGACCTGGAAGAGCGAAGCGAGCACATCTCCGATGTAAAGTAAATTTATAGGAATGTAAAGTTTTTTTACAGCGTATGAAAGAGGTACTGCGGATAACATTCAGAAAAACAAGAAGTTACAGACGCTGGCACGGGAGTGGCAACTTGAGGATCTGACCGGATGAAAGATATGTCAATGCCGATGGGATCGGCCGATTGGCATTGATGGAATCTCCGGGACAGAACAGATGAACATTTTCAGTTACATACATGCGGCAGTCAGGACATTGCCGATGAAAGGACGCAGGAACGTCCTGAAAGTCATGACATTGGGAGTCGGCCTTGCAGTCGGCCTCGTACTGGCATCCAAGGTCTGCTTCGAAAAGACATTCGACGACTTCTACAAGGATGCCGACAGGATATATTATCTGAACGAAGCCATAGAACTCAACGGGAGTTACAAGGTATATCCTCAAGTCGCGGGAGGAGTCGTCCCGAAAATGAAGGAATACTTCCCGCAGATAGAGGAGGCCACCAGATTCACGTATATATTCGAGACCGCCTCCATGGTAATGTCAGAATCGGACAAACGCGTGGATGTCGGGCTGACATGTCTTGGCGACACGTCATTTTTCAAGGTCTTTGACCGGAAGTGTCTTGCAGGCAACCTTATCGAACCCCTTGGCATTGAAGCGAATGTGGTCATTTCATCCAAGTTGGCGACCAAGATGGCCGCAGCATTGACCTCGGGCAAGAAAATGGACGAGAAGGCGGCAGCGGCAGCCGTTCTCGGACAGAAATTCACGATTGCCGGAGATACCCGGAAATACGAACTCACTGTCAGCGGCGTCTATGAAGAATTTCCGCTGAACTCATCTTACAGGCTGGACATGATAGTCTCCATGCCGAGCATCGGGCATTTCATTTACGACGGTTCGGAAAACATGGTAGGCAACGACCGCTACAAAGGATTCATAAAATTGAAGAAAGGCATTGACCCGGGCGAAATCGAAAACGGACTCCCTGGCTTCATGGACAAGCATATGCCGATGGACGAGTTGCGGGCAGCCGGATATGAAATGAAATTTCCGATAAAACCATTCGTGAAATTCCATGAAGAAGATGAAACTCAGCGGAATATGACACTCGTGCTGGCCTTCGTAGCCTTCGCGCTTCTGCTCACGTCCATGCTGAATTACCTCCTGATCGTGCTGTCGTCCGCCGCAATCCGTGCACGAGAAATGGCACTCCGCAAATGCCTGGGCAGCAGTGCAAAAGACATCTTCGGGATGATGTTCGCAGAAGCGCTCGTCCACACCGCGATCGCAGCCGCCGTCGCCGCAATCCTCATCTTCTCGTTCAGGTCAATGATAGAGACCATCCTCGGTGTCAATGTCATTGCGCTCTTCACCGGACGACCGCTCGCATTGGCATTGACAATAATAGTCGTGCTCCTGGCATTGAACAGCCTCCTTCCCGCATTCTTCTTCAACCGGATTCCGGTGGCTGCGGCATTCAGGAATTATCGCGCCGGCAAGCGCATGTGGAAGCTCGGACTCCTCGCGGTGGAATTTGCGGCAGTCGTTTTCCTGGCTGTGGTCATGAGCGTGATCAACTTGCAATATGACAAGATGATGAACGCTGACCGTGGCTTCAAATATGATGACGTGGCGATGATAGCCATGCCGGAAGCCACTCAGTCCCAGAAGAATACGCTGATGAGCGAGGTCCGTTCCCTCTCCGGAGTGGAAGATGCCAGTTTTAGAATCCTTTCACAGGCTATAGCGGTGACAATGTGAGCGTTCCCGGCGAAGACCGTCAGCTGTTCAACATACGTGACGCATTTTATGTGGATGAACATTATTTCAATGTCTTCGGCATCAAGATTCAGAAAGGAAGCAATTTCGATCCGACTCTCAACAGCGATGCGGAAATGATTGTGGACAGGAACTTCGTGAAAATGATGAAGAACACTGCCGGATGGGACGAAGTCCTCGGACGAGAAGTGATGGTCACTTCACATGAAAGTGCTCCAGTCAGGATATGCGGTATCATTGACGATATGCATACCGGTGGTTTTTCTGTGGCAGAAGCCGATTTCGGCGGGCGCCCGATGGGTATATTCTATTGTGACTCAGAGAAATATGCGGGAATGTTCCATTACATATTCGTGAAATACAATAAGATGTCCCCGGAAGAGCTTAAGAAAACCGATGAACTTACGGGAAAAATTCTGGACGGGCAGTGGTATAGAATATATCCGTGCAATGAACTCGCCGCTTCGAATTTCGTGGACACCCTCAATACGAGAAACTCCATCCTCGCGGGAGGCATTGTGACGCTCTTTATCGCGCTGATCGGCCTCATCGGCTACACGATTGACGAAGTCCGTCGCCGCAGCAAGGAAATCGCGGTCCGTCGCGTAAACGGCGCCCAGTTCTCCCAAATCAGGTCAATGTTTTTGCGCGATGTCATGGCAGTGGCCCTGCCGTCCGTGGCAGTCGGAGCAGTGCTCGCCTACATTGTCGCAGGGCGTTGGGAACAGAACTTCAGCCTTCAGGCGGGGCTTCCTTGGTGGATTTTCGTAGGCGCCATAGCCGCAGTACTGGCTATAGTAGCCATTATATCAGACATTTACGTAATACGCACAGCGGGAACAAATCCTGCTGACAGCATTAAGACAGAATAAAACGGAGCATATCAGAACAAATAAAAAAATACATATATCATGATCAAAATTACAAACATTTGCAAAGTCTTCAGGACTGAGGAAATCGAGACAGTTGCACTCGACAATGTATCATTCGAAATCAAGGACGGAGAATTCGTCTCCATCATGGGCCCTTCAGGATGCGGAAAATCCACGCTCCTGAATATCCTCGGCCTTCTGGAGAACCCGACTTCCGGCAGTTACCAGCTTTTAGGACAGGAAGTTGCGCAGCTGAAGGAAAAGGACCGTACCAAGTTCCGCAAAGGAAACATCGGCTTCGTCTTCCAGAGCTTTAACCTTATCGATGAACTCAATGTGTTCGAAAACATTGAACTTCCACTCAGATATATGGATTTCAGTGCGGCTGAGCGCAAGGAAAAAGTGGAGGCGGTGATGGCGCGCATGAACATCAGCCACAGGGCAAAGCATTTCCCTCAGCAGCTCTCAGGCGGTCAGCAGCAGCGTGTTGCGATTGCACGTGCGGTAGTCGCAAACCCTAAACTGATTCTCGCCGATGAGCCTACCGGAAACCTCGACTCCAAGAACGGCAAGGAAGTCATGGACCTGCTCTGCGAACTGAACAGGGAGGGCACGACCATCGTGATGGTTACCCACTCACAGAAGGATGCGGCTATGGCACAGCGTACCATCGACCTGTTCGACGGACATATCGTCAGCGATGTTAAAAATGAATTATAATGAGGTATATATTCAATAATTTTCTGAACACCCTCAAGCGGTACAAGGTATCCAGCCTGCTGAACATCACAGGAATGGCAGTGGCATTCGCTGCCTTCTACGTGATAATGACGCAGGTCTGCTTCAACCTTGGCTACAACAAGTCGCTTAAGGATGCGGACAGGACGTTCGTAATGTCCGTCCCTTCACAATATAATGAGGGAAAGTTCAGTATCTTCATAAGCAGGCCGTTGGGAGAAGCACTTGTCTCAGGCTCTTCCATGTCTGAAGGCGGAGGGGTTTTCGGCATGTATGCTTATGAAAGCGGTGAAGTCTGCTACACGAGGAGGAATGATGTCCCGGTCAAGATGCATCTGGAACGTATGCAGTATTCTGCAGGCGGACTGAGAGCCTTGAATTTCGAGGCAGTGGAGGGCTCACTTGATGAACTTTCCAAGCCTGCAACCATCGCCATATCAGAGTCTTCTGCCAAGAAATATGAACTTAAAATCGGAGACAGCATCTCATGGAGTGACCCTCAGGGTGAAAAAGGTGCGAGAGAGATAGTTTCCATATACAAGGACTTCCCTCAGAACAGCGACCTGGGTACGGTCTATGCCGTTTATGACCTTAATGATTCTTGTATAGACAATGGCAGTGAGTGGTCTTTCGATTATTGCGTGAAACTCCAAAATGCTTCCCAGAAGGAAGAATTTGAAAAGGAATCGAAGTCTATACTTCTCGATTATTTCAAGAAACTGTATGATGGTGCGGGAGAGACTCTCTCTGACGAAGACATTGATGAAATCAATAATGAATTTAACATCAAGCTGATACCTCTGTCTGAACTCTTTTATACGAAGGAACTTGACGGTAAGCCGGGACGCACCGGAAATCTCACCACGGACATGACTTTGCTCACAGTGGCGGTGCTCATCATCCTCATCGCATTGATAAATTTCGTCAATTTCTTTTTTGCGCTTGTCCCTGCGAGATTGAGGTCCGTGAATACATACAAGATTTTCGGCGTATCGCGTACGTCATTGATATTCAACTTCATATTCGAATCTGTAGGCCTTGTCGCTATAGCATTGGCATTGGCAGCGATTATCGTCATCCTGCTTCTTCGCACCAGTGTCGCCGGCATTCTTACCTCTTCGGCTGTTTTCGGGGACAATGTTCCAGTGCTGGTGATGACGGTCGGCGCTGCTGTCCTGACAGCGGTCATCGGAAGCATCTATCCGGCATTCTACATCACGTCGTTCCAGCCGGCATTGGTGCTGAAAGGATCCTTCAGCGGGTCAGTTTCGGGACGCAGGCTCCGCACGGCGCTAATCGGCTTTCAGTTCGTCATATCAATGTCGTTGATTATCTGCGCCATGTTCATCAAGATGCAGCATACCTACCTGATGAACTATGACATGGGCTTCAACAAGTCCTGCCTCCTCAGCGGTTACATTCCTTATGATGTCTGCTGGTACGGTTCCCAGAACGAGGCTTTCGAGGACAAACTGCGCAGCAATCCTCAGATTCAGGACATCACGTGGGCTGACGGAAGGATTGTCTCCACATCCAGAATGGGCTGGGGACGTGACTATAAGGGAAAGACTATTTATTTCCAATGTTACCCTGTGGCGTACAATTTCCTGAAATTCATGGGGATAGATATCGTGGACGGCAGGGATTTCATGAAATCGGATGAGGTGTCTGAAGGCGGAGTGATGATCTTCAACGAGCAGGCGAAGAAAGACTTTGACGTGGATTTCGTTACTCCTGCGCCGGGGCATGTGGACGGGACTGTGACTGCCGGTATCTGCAAGGACTTTAATTTCAAGCCTTTGCAATATGGCCGCGACGATTTCGCCTTCTACGTGTTCGGTAAACACAGATGGCGTGACGGACTTCATCAGGTCTATATAAGGACTGCGCCGGGCGCAGATGTCCAGTCTGTCATCAAGTTCGTGCTTGCGACCGTGAAAGAGATGGTGCCTTATGCTGATGACGAGCTGTATAATATTGATTTCTTCGACAAGGAGCTCGGGGCCCAGTACAGGCAGGAGAGCCGATTGTCCACGCTCATCAGCATATTCACGTTGGTTGCAATCATCATTTCCCTGATGGGAGTCTTCGGTCTGGTGCTTTTCGATACCCAGCACAGAAGTCGTGAAATCGCAGTCAGGAGAGTGATGGGCGGAAGCGTAGGCGACATACTCAAGATGTTCAATGCCAAGTATATACGCATTGTGCTGGCCAGTTTCGTAATCGCTGCGCCGCTCAGCTGGTGGGTCATCAGCAGATATTTCGCGGGCTTCGCATATCACACGCCGATCCACTGGTGGGTATTCGCATTGTCCCTGCTTATCGTGATGGCTGTCACAATGCTGATCGTTACGCTCCGCAGCCTGGATGCCGCCACTTCCAACCCTGTAGATTCGATTAAGAATGATTAGTTTAACATTAACATAACAATACATTAACATAGATGTAAAGACCTACAGGGCTGTCAGCTGCGTCACACTTGCGAAAGGATGGCGCAGCTTTTTATGATTGCGCGGATTGTTCGCAAAAAAATGTATTTTTGTAATCGGCTTCCGGAGAGGGGCCTTGACGATAAAAGACATTGACAATGAAAAGTGGAAAGATACTTGTCGTAGATGACAACAAGGGCATACGGGATGCCTTGAAAATCCTGCTTGGAGGCTGTTTTACGCAGGTTCTGACACTTTCGTCCCCGACATCGCTGACAAGCACCGTCGAACAGATGATGCCTGACGTGATTCTGCTGGACATGAATTTCAAGGCGGATATCAATTCCGGAAACGAGGGGCTGTTCTGGCTGTCTGAAATCAAGAAAAGATGGCCTGAGATGCCCGTGGTGCTGTTTACCGCCTACGCAGACATATCATTAGCAGTGGAAGGAATGAAACGGGGTGCGGCAGATTTTGTCGTCAAGCCGTGGGACAACGCCAGGCTGCTCGAGACATTGACAGGAATTCGGGACAGGAAATCCAAGCCTAAAAAAGGCGTCTCTGTCAATGAAGGGCCGCAGATGCTCTGGAGTTCAGGGAGGCAGCAGCTCAGGCATGACGTGGAACGTATCGCCCCGACAGATGCCACTGTGCTCATTACCGGCGAAAACGGCACCGGCAAGGATGTCCTCGCGCACGAAATCCACAGACTTTCCGGACGGGCGGACAAGCCAATGGTCTGCGTGGACGCCGGCGCCATCACGGAAACGCTTTTCGAAAGTGAACTTTTCGGCCACGTGAAGGGAGCGTTCACGGATGCGAAATCCGACCATGCCGGCAAGTTCGAGCAGGCTGACGGAGGGACACTCTTCCTGGATGAAATCGCCAATATCCCGATGCAGTCCCAGGCCAAACTTCTGCGTGCCATCCAGAACCGATGCATCACGAGAGTCGGTGACACGAAAGCTATCCCTGTGGATATCAGGCTGATATGCGCGACCAATGCAGACATTCCGTCCATGATACGTGACGGACTTTTCCGTGAGGACTTGTATTACAGGCTGAATACCATAAGCGTGGAACTTCCGCCTTTGAGAAACAGAAAAGACGTAATCATCCCGCTTGCGATGCAGTTCCTGACAGAGTTTTCCGAAAAATACGGCAGGGATGCAGAGACATTGACCCCGATGGCGAAAGCCGAACTGGAGACTTACGCCTGGCCGGGCAACATCCGCGAGCTGCGCAACTGCATCGAAAAGGCTGTCATTCTCTCAGACGGAAAGGCCATAGACGGATTCGGGCTGGACATCTCCAAAGCGTCAGGAATGACTGAGATCAATGCCGGGGACACGATGGAAAATATGGAGGAGAAGACTATCCGTGCGGCAATGGCCCGCTATGACGGTAACATATCAATGGTAGCCAAGTCCTTGGATATCAGTCGCCCTACGCTTTACGCAAAGCTCAAGAAATACGGAATATGATGGGCGCGGAAACAAATATCGGCACGTTATGGATTGCGTTTGGCGGTGCCGTGATTGCGGCATTGACCTATATCGTGACGAGAGCGGCGACAAGACGGAAGATCATCGGCAAAATCGACTTCATGTCAGATGCGCTGGACAGTGGCGAGACTGCGTTCCGGTATTCTGAGAGCCGATGGCGGAACCGGCGGCTGAACAAGTCATTGAACCGTCTCCGGTCCATTTTCGAGGCTGAAAAGGCCGATATCCGTGAGCGTGAGCGGTATTTCGGGACAATGCTGGACCACGTCCAGAGCGGCGTCATCGTCATTGACGGAGAAAAAATCGATTATTCGAATACTGTGGCGAAAGGATTTTTGGGGATGGCGGAGATTTCGTCGGTGCGGCAGATCGCGCGGATTTCTCCGGACCTGGCCAATGCTTTCCGCGAGGCTTCTGAAATGGAGTCGAGGGCATCTTTCATTTCGGAACGGGGCACGGTACAGTTTTCCATAAGTGCCTGCACAGCAAGGCTTCACGGCAAAGAGGTCAGCATCGTCACTTTCAATGACATTACCCGTGAGATGGAAAACAACGAGTCCGAGTCGTGGACCAGACTCATCCGCGTCCTCACGCATGAAATCATGAATACGGTCACGCCTGTCGCATCACTCAGTTCGGCATTGTCCCAGAATCTGGACAGCTACAGTGCTGAGGACATCCGTTCCGCGCTCGGGACCATCGCGTCTTCGTCCGAAGGCCTGATAAGTTTCGTGCAGTCCTACCGTTCTCTGACGCATATTTCCGCGCCAGTGCGCAAGGCTTTCTATCTGAAGGACCTGGTCAATGATTCTGTCAACATCGCCAAAGCCAACTGGCCTTCTGTCAATGTCCTATATCGCGAGCTTACAAGCGACGTGATTCTCTATGCCGACTACGGCCAGATGTCGCAAGTGCTCAACAACCTGATAAAGAACGCAGTACAGGCAGGTACCGGGAACGTAAGCATAACCGCTTCTATCGACAAACGGGAGCAGACTGTCATCGACATTGCCAATGACGGGGAGTCTATCAGCGCCTCTGGCCAGGAGCAGCTGTTCGTTCCGTTCTACACCACCAAAGGCACGTCAGGCACAGGTGTCGGGCTGAGTCTCTGCCGCCAGATTGTCCGTCTGAACGGCGGCACAATCAAACTCTCCTCCTCCACTCCGGAAGCCACGGTTTTCACTATCGTCATGTAATCTTACTGGTCCTGTTTCAAGACTTCGACCGGATTTTCGGCTGCGGAACTCCAGGTCCGGGAAATTATCGAGGCGAAGGAGATGAGGAAAGTCAATGCTGCCGCGACGAGGATTATACACCACGGAAAGGCTATGGCATTGTAAAAATCAGCCAGGTAGTAACGCATTGACCAGATACATACCGGAATCGCGATCACGACGGCGACGGCTGTCATCAGCATGAACGACTTCGAGAGTTTCCAGGCCGCAGACTTGACACCGGAGCCGAAAATCTTCCGGAGGGCGATCTGACGCGCCTGCTGTTCAGTGTAATAGACTGACATGGCGAACAGGCCGAGCGCAGAAATCAATATGGCAAGCACCATGAATGTCATCACCAACTTCATAGTGTTCCGCGTCCCTGTCAATGAATCCGCCAGGAAGTCATCTATATAATATATGTCCGTTTCGCGCGGTACACCGATATACTCTTTGGCTACATCACGCCATGCCTCGCGGACAGCATTCAACGCCTCTACCCTGTCGCCACGCACCTTCAGCAGATGACTCATGCACACATCGGTACGGTTCAGCACAGCCCGATGACTGTCAGGCATTGGTTTATAAAGAGGATCACGCGCGTGGAAATCCGCTATTATACCGCAGCACTCATACTCTTTATCGGTACCGACAGTCCTGTTCCCGGCAGTAATCCCATAACGCCGCTGCGCCTCCTCCGTAAACCAGCATGTCCCTTCAATAGGATCGGAATACTGTTCTATCACATTGAACCCAAGCAGTCTGAATGCCGTACTGTCAACAGCAGTCATCTGAAGCCACGACATTTCCTCACCCTCGATATGTACGCCATAGCTTCCACATGAGAACGGGGGCTGCACTGCCATAGCCGCCGTCTCCACCTGTGGAAGAGCCTGAAGTCTCTGATGCAGAGCCTCCTGGGCAGCCATATTTTTAGAGCCAAGCGCCCATGAGGAAACCGACAGCAGATCTGTATTGTACCCTGCCGGCAAAGATACCAGATGGCGCATCTGGAGAGTCATTGTCAATGCAACCGCGACAAGAACCATGCTTATGATGTTCTGGCAGACGATAAAGACCTTGCTGAACACCATCTTGCTGCGGAACCTGAAATCGCCCTTCACGACATTTATAGGCTTGAATCTCGACACCATCAATGCAGGAAGAAGTCCGGAGAGAACCGAAACTAACACGAGTACTATGACGCCGGCCACAATGGTAGCCGCATCCGGGACAAGAACTATAGTTGTACCAAGAAGATTCTCTATCCAGCCCTTGAACAGCAGGGCGACCAGCACGCCGACCAGCATACAAACAAATGTGAACAAGAACGATTCCATAAGGTATCTGCGGACAATGCTGCCTGAAGACTCGCCGAGAAGACGTCTCGTCGCCATCTCCTTGGCACGTTTCCCCGTCTGCGCCACAGTAAGGTTTATGTAGTTGAAGATGGCTGATATCAGCAGTATCAATGCTACCGCCAGAAGTACCTCAACGATCTTCCTGTCACCATGACGCAACGGGTTGTATATGTCTATCTTGCTGAAATAGAGCCGGTCAAGCCTTGTCAACGTGGAGCCCCACAGGAAATTCCCGCCAGAACCGTCGCGTGTATAGAAATCCTTCCAATAATCCACATACTTGTCCAGCAGCTTTTCAGCCACAGCGTCAGACGAGGCACCATCCTGCAGCGTCACGAAAGTATTGACCATACCGAAATTGTCCATTCTCTGGACCATGCCATCCAGCTGCCTGATGCTCAGGAAGATGTCATAATACGTCAGTTCATCATAAGGACCGAAATCCTGAATCACGCCGGTCACCGTGAACCTGTTTTTTCCTACTTGAATGATGCGCCCCACAGGATCAGAGCTGCCGAATGCCTTATGCGCGAACTTTTCGGAAAGGATCACATCATTCTTCCCCGCAAGTATGCAGTTCCTGTCACAGCCTGAGAGTCTGTAGTCAAACAGCTGCAGGAAATTCGTATCCACACAGACCGCCTCGGCGGCATAATAGTCATCATTGACAATGACATCGGCATCGCCATACGCCCCGACTCTGGTCCAGGATGTTATCTCGGGCACTGACGGGAAAAACTCCTCCGCAGTCCCGTACGTCATTCCGATGAACTCCCCCGTGCCGATAGCATACAGCCGCTTGGAAAGCGGCTGCCTTGCGCCTACGCTGAATTCTGTCCTTGCATAAGAGGCCAGCAATATGACGAAACCCAATGCCACCGACAGTCCCACTGCCTCGATTACGGCATAGAGTTTATTTTTCGAGAGAAATTTCAGATATGTGTTCATGGTCGACGTTTACTTTATAATCAGTTCATCTTTGTCGCCGAAGCTGTCGTAAGAGGATATGATGATCTTCTCGCCAGGCTCCAGCCCTTCTGTAACTTCGTAGTACTGAGGGTTCTGCCTGCCTATGCGGACACTGCGTTTCGTCGCTTTCGTCCCATCGGCATTGACAACATACACCCACTTGCCGCCGGTTGCCTGATAGAATGAGCCGCGAGGAATTATCACGGCTTCGGCCGGCTGTCCGAGCTGGACGTTCATATAGTATGTCTGGCCCGCGCGGATGTTCTCCGGCTGCTGTCCCACAAAGCGGAAATCCGCCTTGAACTTGCCGTCACGCACCTCAGGATAGACCTTGCGGATGGCTGCCGAGTACTTCTCGTTCTGTCTCTCGAAAGTTGCCTCAAGACCGGGCACGATTCTGTCAATGTAATGTTCATCTATCTGAGCTTCAATCTTATACGATTCCAGATTGTTTATCTGGCCGATTTTCGATCCCGCTGCCACTGACTGCCCCAGTTCCACATCGAGAAGTCCAAGTTCTCCGCTGATAGGGGCTTTTACTGACAGATTTTCCTTGCGGCGGCGTATCATGCTCATATTGATCCGCATGTTCTCCAGACTTTCGTGCATCTGCGAAATCTGCGTGCTGCGGTAAAGGCTGTCCTGTTTTTCCCTGTCAATGACGAGTTCCAGCTTGTCTTTCGCCAGTTCGTAGTCTTCTGATGCCTTCAGATAGTCTTCCCTGGCTATGAGCTTTTCCTCGTACAGCGTCTTGTTCTGCTCATACGCCCTCTTGGCCCTGCGCACTTCTATCTGAAGTGTGAGCTTGTCCTGCCTTACGGAGAGTTTCTGCTGTTCCATGGAAATCAATGTGTTGCGCAGGATATTCTCCTTCTCGGCAAGTTCGGCTTCGGAGTTGAGTATCTGCATGTCAAGACTTTCATTGGACAGTTCGACAATGACATCACCGGCATTGACCTTACTCCCCTCCTCTGCGACGATCCTCTGGACGTTGCCGCCCTCGGTCGGGCTGATCTGGACGGTGGTCATCGGCTGGACCTGGCCGCTGACGCGGATATAGTCATTGAACTCGCCTTTCTTGGCGGTTCCTGTGATGAGGGAGCTGCCGTCAACGCGCACCGCAGAGCCGTTCCCGGTGATAATCAATATGACAAGGACTATTGCCAATGCTGCTCCGGCCCAATACTTAATAGCCTTCTTCGTGAATGCCGCGGCCAGTCCTGTTTTCTTTTCTATTATCTTGTCCATGATGGATGTTGTTTATTGATCTATATATGATACTCCGTTATAGTACTCGACGACTCTGCGCTTGAGCTGGTACTGCAGCTCGGCATTGAGACGTTCCGCCTTGGCCTTCAAGTAGTTGGATGAAGCGGTATTGTATTCTATCGAGGATATGAGTCCCTGTTCGAATTTGCGGGCGTTGAGTTTGAATGCCTCGTCATACACGTCGGCGCGTCTTTCTGCCTGAAGCAGAGCCGACTCCGCCCCGTCCCTGTCCTGAATTGCCCTGCGTACTTCAGATTCGACATCGCGGAGGGACTTGTCATACTCGAGGCTTGCCCGCTGATATGCATTGCGTTTCTTGGCCAATGCCGTGTGCTTCTGAAGTCTGTCGTATATAGGTATGTTCAATGACAACTGCACATATTCGCCTCCGTTGTTCTTGAACTGATTCCAATAAGGAGTTGCTTTGTAGCCGGTCTGTCCCGGGTAGGTGTAGTAACTGGTGGACCACCCGCCGTAAAGTCCGAGTGTCGGAAGGAATTGCCATTTCGCAGTATTCAGACTGCGGAGGGCATTGTCCATCGACCCCTTGGCGATCAGTACGGAAGGCATTGACCTGACTGCATTTGCTATGATGTCATCAGCGGCAGGACTGTTCGCGCCGGTCTGAATCGACGAAAGCTCCGGATCTATCGTAAGTTTCTCATCTACTGGCCAATACATTACATCTTCAAGTGTAATCATGGCATTGTCCCGATTGTTTGTCGCGGTGGTGAGTTCGTATTCTCTGTCGGCGAGGTCGGCTTTCATCTGGACCACGTCGGCATAGCCCTTCGAGCCGAGTTCTTCCTGACGCTCTGCCAGTTTCACAGCGTTTCTGGCGTTTTTCACCTGTTCTGTAAGGATTTCGGCCAATTTGGTGTAGTAAATGACATTGAAATAGGCCTCGATGGTGGCGAGGCAGACCTTGTCACGTTCCTGCTGTTCCTTGGAAATGCCCATTGACATGGATGTGCGGGCGATTTTCAGGTTGTTGATGGCGGAGAATCCGTTGAATATGGTGAAGCCCGCCGACACGGAAAAGCCCTGGTTGAATGACGTCGTGGTGAGATACGTATTGGTCTCAGGGTCGATGGAACGGCCCCATCTGTAGTAGCCGTAGGAGTTCCCTTCCGCTGAAGGCGTAAATGCTTCCAATATCGCATCACGTCTGTCGAGTCTGGCGTCATCGTTCTTGGACTGCTGGATTCGCACCTGAGTGGAGTTGCTTACCGCATACTCCATGCATTCGCGCAGGGTCAATGCCTTGGCTTGCGCTTGCTGGGCGGGGCTGTCCGCGCTGGCAGTGTCCGTGCTGGCAGTGCGGCCTTGCGTGTTTTCCGTGAGCGGGGTCATCCGCGTGGCAGTGTCAGTACTGGTAGTTAGGCCTTGCGTGCTTTCCGTGAGCAAGGTCGTCCGCGTGGCAGTGTCCGCGCTGGCAGTTAGGCCTTCGGGGGTAATTCCCTGTGCGAGGATCTGCCCGGAGGCAGTGGTCGCTGCAGAAATCAACGTCAAGACTATAATTGGTATTATCGGCTTCATAATTCGTTGCTGTTTTCCTTGATTCGTACTCATTGCAGTTTGCACACAGCTCTGCATTGTCGTTTACGCTGATGTATTCATTGCTTATGGCACATGAAACACACATCATCGTTTAGACATGAACGAGCACGCCACGTGCCACATCAGGCAACAGATTATCTATCAACCAATTACATCTAAACACCATTTATCTTCTTGTAAAGAAACTTTACAAATCTGTAATGAAATTTTACAGCCCTATACATATCTTACTTGTCTGCCATGACACAGGGTCGTTTTCGAACAACCTGCATGTCGGTTTTCCATGCATAGTGCTGAGTATCAAGAACATACACTAACAGCCGAAAGCCAGGTTACCCACTTTTTCGGGTAACCTGACTTCCGCTATATTCTTCAACTTATTAGTAATCAACGTTTTTGCCTTATGATCCAAAGTCAAGTTGTTCGGATTTCGGATTAGAGGAGACGCTTACGTGACCTGTAGAAGAATGTTGGGATGCGCGAAATACCGTTATTTCACTTCTTCTTTTAATTTAGCCACCTCCTCCAAGGACAATCCGGTAACATCGCAGATGGTTTGAACAGGCAGATTGTTTTGCAGCATCTTCAGTACGATGCTGTTCCTCTCTTCTTCGCGTCCTTTCACGAGTCCTTTAGCGAGTCCTTCTTCAAGGCCGGTCTCCTTGGCATATTCAATCTGATTGTGGGTGTCACGTGCTGTTGTCATGGCCTTTACGTAATTATGTTTGTCACTGTTGTCAAGGCTGGCGTACTCAGAGGCTTTCCTTTAGCTTAGCAACTTCCTCCAGCGACAAGCCAGTCGCCTTCGCCACGATCTCACATGGCGTCCCCAACTGAAGAAAGTTAATCGCTACCTCCAGATTACGTTCCTCGCGTCCTCTCGCGAGTCCTTTCACGAGACCTTCCGCACGTCCTTTAGCGAGTCCTTCTTCAAGGCCGGTCTCCTTGGCG
>ULXU01056284.1_pt1 | contig 16016 bp, 11 predicted proteins | sample 1961521 | NCBI WGS metagenome assembly ULXU01 (sample SAMEA4835845, study PRJEB28245) | human gut metagenome | biome: gut microbiome; material: fecal sample | place: Denmark | collected 2008
ATATCCGCACCTTCCTCTTCAAAATAGGCACGCACTTCTTTGATATTTTTACATACCACTGCCATACAGTCCTCTAAAAATTCTTCTGCCTCTTCCATTGTCTCTGCTACCGGCTCCCGAAGAATCTGCTCCTGATGTTCCAAAAAATATTTTACGCAAATCTCATCGTATTCCATTTTTACTACTCCTTTTTCTCAAGACAGTACTTTTATTTTACCACAGATAAAGGTCAATTCCAAGTGCTTTACACTCTCTGTAAATTGCCGCCACCGGAAGTCCTACCACATTATTATAGTCTCCATCGATTTTGTCAATATAAATCGCACATTTTCCCTGAATTCCATAGGCGCCCGCCTTATCCATCGGTTCTCCCGTTGCAATATAACGTCTGATTTCCTCTTCCGACATCTGACGCATCGTCACCTTCGTACACTCCGCAAACGTATGCTCGCCCACTCTGCCGTCTTCGCTTAAGAACACAAGTGTCACTCCGGTATACACCTCGTGCACACCTCCGGCAAGCATTGAGAGCATCCGGCAGGCATCTTCTTCATCGGACGGCTTTCCAAGAATTTTCCCTTCCGCCGCCACAACCGTATCGGCTCCGATGACCAGAATGTCCTGTGGGGAAACAAGTTCCTCATGTTCCTTTCCGTAACTTTTTACCATGGAAGCCACCTCGCATGCTTTCTGTTTAGAAAGCTCTTTTACCACTTCCTCCGGTCTGGTACTGTTTATCTTCTCCTCTCCCTTTGCCGGGCAGATTTCAAATGACAATCCAATCTGCTCTAACAGTTCCTTCCGCCGCGGAGATGCGGATGCAAGTAATATCTGTCCCATATCAGGTTCTCCTTTCGTTTCTTTTCCCGTATGTTATAACCGTATCAGCGTTCCAAGCCGAAACGAATAAATCAGTCGCTCTTTGACCCGCATGGCAGGATTTTCCTTTCCGCCGTACACACGCTCAAGTGCTTCCCCATACAGTTCCATCTGTGCCCGGTAACGGTCCACTAACTCCTTCTCACTGTCTACATGGTCTGTCTTATAATCAAGCAGAACGATTCCGTCTTCTTCTATCCAGAAGGCATCGATGATTCCCTGAATCAAGGTCAAATCTCCTTCGAGTCCGCCCATTTCGCCTTCAAATCCAAATGTTTTCATCTCATCCTGCGTAAATCCCATCACAAACGGTTTTTCGCGGTAAAGTCTGCCCGCCTGCTCTGCACACTTCATCCGTGCCCCTGCCTCAGAATTTAGGAAACGCTCAATCAGTGCTGTTTTCACAAGGTGTTTCATTTCCGGCGTGATTTTTCCTTCCGAGAGCATTGCCTCTATCTGCTGTGCGGCGCTCTCCCCGGATGCAAACCGGTAACACTGCATTACCCGGTGCACCGCTGTTCCGCGAAGTGCTCCCTGGTTGACCTCTTCCTGCTCCTCATTCTGTTCCATTTTTCTCACAAAAGATGGGATATACGGAACAATCGGCGGCTCTTCAAAAACAGGAACTGCCTCTTCCTCCGCTTCAAACGCTTCCTGCATCGCATAATGCTTTAACTCGGAAACCGAATATTTATTTTTGCCCCGCACATTCAAACTATGTGGATAGTTTGTTGTAAATCGTTCGTCAAATTCTTTGACCAGTTCTTCTTTTGCACTCTCAATCTGCTCCATGCAGGCAGCCTCGCCAAGCTCCTCCTCCATGCGCCCGGTAAGCTCTTTCTCTACCAGTTCCGCCACATCTGTCACCGTTATCCGGTATTTGTCCCCGTAACTGCACAATGCCGGAAGAATCCAGTCCAGATAGGTTGCCGCCCGCTCCCTGTCCAGATAGCTTAACGGCTTTCCTTCCTTATTATCTGCCGCTGCCTTAAGCTGTTCTATTTTCTCTGCTGCATCCTTTACGCATCCGGTCAGAATCAGTTTTTCTTTTGCTCTCGTAAGCGCCACATAAAGAACACGCAGCTCCTCCCCGAGATTCTCAAGGTCAATTTGCTTTGCAATCGCACATTTTGCAATGGATGGGGATTTCACGCGGCGCTTTCCGTCCATGTAATCCAGTCCGATACCAAGCTCCGGGTGCAGCACCATATGGCTTCTCACATCCTGTTTGTTAAAGCTTTTTCCAAGACCCGACACGAAAACAACCGGGAATTCCAGTCCTTTACTCTTGTGGATACTCATAATCCGCACCACATCCTCATTTTCTCCGGTCAAATCCGCCTCGCCGAAGTCCACATCATATTTTTGCAGTTCATCTATGTAGCGCACAAAATGAAACAGTCCCTTATAGCTGGTGTTCTCATAGGCAATCGCCTTTTCCACAAGCATATCAAGGTTTGCCCGTCTGCGGCTTCCCGCCGGCATCGCCGCCGCGTAATCCCCGTATCCGGTTTCAACCAGCAGAATTTCAATCAGCTCATGAATCGGCGTATCCGGCACAAGATTTCGGAGTTTAAGATACATTTTATAAAAATCAGACAATTTATGTTCCAGAATGCCCCAGTCATCCATTGTCCCGTCCTGTTCCTGTTTTCGCAGCATCTCACACTCTTCCAGCACACAGGCATGAAAGCTCTCCTCCCGATGTTTTAACCGCAGGCACGCCAAGTCCTCCTCCGTAAGATTCGCCATCGGGGAACGCAGCACCGCCGCAAGCGGGATATCCTGTCTTGGATTGTCGAGAATCCGAAGCATTGCAAGCACGGTCTGCACCTCTGTCGCAGAAAAATATCCGGTGGAAGAAAGCGTATGTGCCGGAATTCCGCTGTCATTTAGCACCGAAGCAAACGCATCCGCAAATCCGCTTAAGCTCCGCAGTAAAATCACAATGTCCGAATATTTTACCGCCCGAAGCTCGCCGGTCTGCTTATCCGTCACCTTCTGCTGCTTCATCAGCTTTCCAATCTGCATTGCCACAAGCTTTGCCTCAAGCAGCTTCTTATCCTGATAATCGGTGTCCTCTAAGAGTTCATCCGTGTGGTCTACCAACAGGGTCTCCGCCGCAAACTGTGAAGGTGTTTCCGCCTTCGGATAGGACGCGCCCGGATAGAGTGCCGCCGCCGCATCATATTCCACATTGCCAAGGTTTTGCTTCATAATCCGAAAGAATATATCATTCGTGCACGCAAGTACCTCGTCGCGGCTTCTGAAATTCTTATGAAGGTCAATGCGCTGTTTTTCCCCCTCCTCAAGCGAATAGCTGCCATACTTTTCCATAAAAAGCTCCGGTCTTGCCAGACGGAACCGGTAGATACTCTGTTTTACATCCCCTACCATAAAAATATTGTTCTGACCGCGTCCCTCTCTCGACACCGCCCGAAGCAGGGTCTCCTGGACATAATTGCTATCCTGGTACTCATCAATCATGATTTCCTCGAAATTCTCCTGAAATTCCTCGGCAGTGCGTTTCGGCAGTCCGCTCTCCTCGTCCACCAGAATTTCCAGGGCAAAATGCTCCAAATCATGAAAATCCACCAGATTCTTCCGCCGCTTTTCGGCTGCAAATGCCTCTGCAAATTCCCCTGCAAGGCGCACTAACTCTTCTGCCATCCTTCCCGTGTCTTTTAATCTTGCAGCCAGAATGTCCACCGGCGCAAAAAAGTACTGTCTGCACAATTTTTTGACCGCATCTTTTCCCTGTTCCCTGAGCGCCTTCACCTGTTCTAAAAGTGCCGGGTCCCCTTCAAATCCACGACTGCTCGGCAATCTGTCATAGATCAGATGCGGCAGTTCCTCCGCCAGTTCCGAAAAACGCTCACATTTTTCGATTCTTTGATATTTTTCAAGGTCACTGCGGATTGCAGGCTCGTAGCAGTACGGGCCTTCGGGCAGATTCACAAGTTCATAGGCATACTCCGATAATTCGGTCAGGTTGTGCATCACCGCACGGATATGACACACCAGTGTCTGCATCCAGACTGTCTCTTCCAGCTCTGTCTCATCCTTGCAGTCGTATCCTCTCACACAGTCTGCCAGCCACTGTTCCGGCCAGGGATAGCTTCTTGAGAATTCATACACCTGTAATATCATCCCTCGCACGGCGTCATCACTCTTTGCCGACGCGTAGCCGTCCACAAATTCCAGAAACCGTATGCCCTCTTCTGTCTTTTCCTGTGCTCCCTCATAATTTTCCCGCAGTACCTTGGAAAGCACATCCTCCCGCAGGAGTTTTAACTCTCCCTCATCTCCAATCCGAAAGTTCGGCTCCAAATCTATCTCGTGAAAATGATTGCGGATGACATACAGGCAAAAACTGTCAATTGTAGTAATCTGTGCATTGTGAATCAGCGTCATCTGCCGCTGTAAATGTGCATCCATCGGATTTTTTTCCAACGCCTTTTCAATTGCAGCCCCGATGCGCTCCCGCATTTCTGCCGCCGCTGCATTTGTGAAGGTCACGATAAGAAGCTTATCGATATCAACCGGGTGCGTTTCATCCGTCACAATTCCAATGATACGCTCTACGAGTACGGCTGTCTTTCCGGAGCCTGCTGCCGCCGACACCAAAATATTGCGCCCTCTCAAATCAATGACCTGTTGTTGTTCCTTTGTCCATGAAACGCTCATTTTTCATCCCTCTCTGCCTTCATCCGCTCAAGCACAGCCTCTGCGTTGTCAAACTTATCGAGCCGCCTGTAATCACAGCCCGGCATTCTCGTGTCAAATCCGCACACCATATGATACGGACAATAGTCACAGCCGCTCCTTCCATCCAGAAGATACGGTTTTACCGACACATCGCCGTCAAAAATCTGTCTGCCCGTTTTGGCAATGATATGGTTTACATAATCAGACATCACCTGAAAATCAAAGCTGCTTGCCGTCTTTGACGTTGCCTTTAAGCTTCCGTCTGTTTTTAATGCCACCGGAATGACAGATGACGTTCCGGCAAAATCTGTGTCCATCGCCCGGTAAATTTCCGGGTCCTCGTTCACAAGTCCGTTTAGCTTCAACTGTTCTAACACTTCACGGCGGATTTCCTCCTCGGATTCTGTTCCGTCTTCCTCCACCATCGGGTCATTTACATGATAATAGAAGATTCCCGCCGGAACCGCCTTTTTCCCCGGATGCTGTTTTCCCACAAGCTCAAGTGCGGTATTCAGATAAAGCACAAGCTGAAGCTGTAATCCGTGATAAAGATTGACCAGCGAAAAGCTTGTGTTACCCGATTTGTAATCAATGATCTTCACATAGACGCTGTCGTCTGTCTCTAACAAATCGATTCGGTCAATCCGCCCCTGAAGCTGCATTTTTTCTTCCTCGCTTAAGGTAAAACGCACCGCATCAAGGTGATTTGCACCCGAAAAGGATACCTCAAACTGTTCCGGCACAAACTTTCCTTTCTGCACCTGTAATAGCAATGCCCACACGGTTCTGTGAAGTGTCACCTTCATCCGCTCTAACAGATAACGGTTTCTCGGGTCTTCAAAGCTGTCCGCCACATGACATCTTCCGACTGCATATTCCATGCTCTCCTCAAGCCACTGCTCCTGCCGTTCCTTCGGGAGGTCAAACCAGGTATATTCTGATTTCTTAATACACATTGCAAAATGCTCGAGTGCATCGTGATAGATATTTCCCATATCCACCCCTGCAAATTGCTGTAATTCCCGCTCCTTAAGCTGTAAGCCGTAGCTTAGGAAATGCGCATAGGCACACGCTGCAAACCGTTCCAGCCTTGTCACACTATTTTCAAGGGTAGTCCCATACAGTGCCCTTGTCACGGCACGGCTTACCGGTTCATCGCTGTGCACGCTCCACGCCGCATCCAAAAGACGCTTCGTCTCCTCCCGGTTTGTCTCATCGGCAAGATACCAGTTTGTCAGGGCATACCACATCTGTTTTCTGTCAGATTCCGCAGTCTCTTCCCCCTGCCGGATGCGTTGCAGCTCTTCCAAGAAAAATTTTCTTCCGCTCTTTGGCGTCAGTGCATCCTCTTCCCAGTCAAGCTCTTCGATTTCCTGTACCTGTAGTTCTGGAAACAGACGGCTTAATGTACCAATCAGATAAGAACGCCTGAGTGCCTTTCCGTCTGCATTGATTCTCGAAAAAGTGACGTAGAGATGTTCCGACGGCTTCGTCAGGTTCAAATACAGGTAAAATTTCTGGATAAATACCCGCTCTCTGGCTCCCGGTGCAAGCTCTAACTTGTGTGCCGCCATCGTCTCCCGCTCAAACTGTGAAATAATACCCCCTGCTTTTTCGCTCTTTGGCACAATTCCGTCATTTACACCGACAAAAAACAATGCGCGGATATGATTGAGACGTGTACGCTCAATATCACCTACCGTCACCTTGTCGTTACCCGGCGGAATAATGCCGACCTTTGCCGCAGAAAATCCGGCGTCAAGAATATCCGCATATTCCCGCACACTGATTTTTTCTTCCCCTAACAGTGCCGCTATTTTATCTAAAAGATCCATCACGATACGGTAAATCTGGGCATATTCCTTTGCACGCCCGGCATTTCCCGCTTCCTGATATGTCTTTTCCCGCTCTTTTAGCTGTTCTTCCATGGAAAGTTCCCGTAATAACCGGTAAATGGCATAGGTCTCCTCCCCCGCAGTGCCGCCTGAAAATGCCTCAAACAGCGGTTCAAAGAGTTCGCTGATTCGCTGTCTGATGCGGTTCATCCGCGGATACTCCTCTTTGGTTCCATCCGGCAGAACAAGTGTCCACGGCGTTTTCCAGCGTTTCCGCCCACGGATTCCTTTTGCAAGGATATAGTTTTCCATCCGGTCAATGTCCTCTCCGCTTAACGGTTCTCCGTCTTCCGGTGTCTCTTTTAAGATTCCCCCCGTCAGATTGCACCGCAGAAACCGGAAGACACTCGCATAAGAAAAATCCTGCTCCACGATTTCCAAAATTGCCCGCAGACATTCCGTAAACGGGTGAAATAAGACATTTTTTGTCTGGTCAACGAAAAATGGAATCTCAAACTGCTCAAAAATCTCCGGCACATAGTTTGCATACTGTGCGACATCCCCGGTTACCACTGCGATTTCCTTATAACAATATCCTTCCTTTCGCACCAGCTCCGTAATCTTACGTGCCACAAACCGCAGCTCTTCTCTTGGATTTTTTAACCCTGTAATGCTGATTTCATCTGTCTTACAATTATAGTTTTTATTTCCGGGGCGAAACAGATTCTGTTCCATAAAATAAAGCGCCGGGGCATTTGCATAGCGCATCTTTTCCCCTCCGGGCAGCACCACCGGGTCCTTTATCTCCACATGCTGCTCCATCGCAATCCGAAGAAGCGTCTGCACCGTCTTCTTACTCATCGCAAACAGCTCGTGCACGCCTGCCGTGTGATAAAAATCTTCCCTGCTATCCATCGTCACCGACACGACAACCTCTTTTGCCAGCTTCATGAATCGCTCCATCAGCCGGTTCTGAATCGGTGTAAAGCCCGTAAACTCGTCAAAGACAATCACACAGTCCCGCAGTATCGCAGACTCCTCCGCCACATCATAAAGCAGTCCCAATACCTCCTCTGCCGTAATAAACCGTCCCTCTTTATATTTCTCAAATTCCCGGTAAAGGGTTGCGATATCTTCCAGTTTCAGGCGCAGAGACTCCCCTAACGTCTCATCCTTCAAAAAATCATCCAGCACCTCCGGTGAAACATTGTACTGCACCAGCTCCGAAATCAAGGATTTCACTTCATCTACATACCCCATCTTGTTCATGTTGCCGCCAAGCACACGCAGATTTCCCTTCTGCTGTTCCGCCACCTTGCGAAGCATCAGGTTCTTTCCCGTCTCCTCCAACACCACAAGCTCCTGTTTTCCGAGCTCATCAAACACGCGGTAAGCAAGCCTTGCAAAGCTGAGCACATCTACATTCATAATTGCATGATTCCGCTGCATCCCTACAAGCTCCCGTTGTGTCTGCATGGTAAACTGTTCCGGCACCAGCACCAAAAAATTGCGTTCCGGCTCCCGCTCTGCCTGCTCTAGCACGCTCCGGTACAGATACCCGGATTTCCCGCTTCCCGAATTTCCAAAAATAAACTGAAGTGCCATCTGCTCTCCTGCCTTTCCGTTCTCTTTTTGCATTTTCTGTGCTGTTACATATTAAGTAAGCACTCAAGGGTATGCGTCGTTCTTATATTCCTAATTCTTTATGAAAATACTTTAATGGTGAAAAACCATATCTTCTATCAAATTCTCTTTTATGTAACAGCTTTATCCCCTTTATATGTTTCACATAATCTTCAACAAATTCTAATGATTCCCGCTTTATTCGTTCCAAATTTATCATAGTTTCATTGAATTCATCCTTATCAATAATTGCATCTGAAGAATCAATATATGCAGACTTTGCTATTATAACTATCTTACTGTAATCCAGTCCTGACTTATGCGCCTTTGATCTTGCTGTGGTTGTAAAATGAAATGTGTACTCATGTCTAATTTCTGACCTATATGGAATACAAATAAAATAATCATAATGCGTATGAAACAATAAACAATTATACGCTCTCTGTTTTTTCTTTAAAATTTCTTTGTATGGCGGATTCGGATACGTTTTATAAAATTCATCCGTCAACCTAAGAATTTGATAATCATTCTCTGGCAGACTCATTCAATTTTTCTCCTTTGGGAACAACCACTCGATTGAGTAAAAAGAAACGAGAGACTTCTCAGCCTCTCGTAATCAGCTTCATCACTCGGTCAATTTTTATTTTACCGTCCTGTCAGAACCGTCACAGGACTCATCGCTCGGTCAATTTTTATTTTACCGTCCTGTCGAAACCGTCACAGGACTCATCAAGATGAAGAAGAACATCTCTGTTCTTAATCCATATTATACACACACACACCAAAAATATCAATGCTTTTGTAATTATTTTTTCCGGCATCTAAAATGTTCTTTTTCCAGAGGAAATTTTATGCTATACTATGCGCAAAGGCAAAAAATGAACATATTGATATGCCATACCAGAACAATATCACAAGGGGAACATCATGGAAGAAAAAACAAATGTCATGCGAATTTTAGACCAGAAAAAAATCAAATACACTGCCCACAGCTATGCAGACACAGATGCCCTAAGCGGTATGGAAGTCGCGACTGCCCTCTCCCAGAACCCGGATGCTGTGTTTAAAACGTTAGTAACCATTGGAAAGTCCGCAAATCACTATGTTTTCTTAGTTCCTGTCAACCAGGAGCTTGACTTGAAGAAAGCTGCCAAAAGTGTCGGTGAAAAAAGCATCGAAATGATTAAATCCAAAGAACTTCTGCCTTTAACCGGCTACATTCACGGAGGCTGCTCCCCTATCGGCATGAAAAAGTTCTTCCGCACCGTTATCCACGAAAGTGCTGCCAAGCAGGAGCACATCTTTTTCAGTGCCGGAAAAATCGGTTACCAGATTGAGACTTCTGTCGATGAGTTAAAGAAAGTCATCCGGTTTGAACTAGCCGATATTATTGTTTAAATACTCATATACGTGTTCTGTATCTGTCATGGTTGCACATTTTTCCGCAGCCGTGCAGATATGCGCAACTGTCTCTGGATTCTCCTCTAATTCTTCTGCAATCAGTTCCGCCGATTTGCCCTTTTGCAGCTTTCGTAAAACCATCTGAATTAAACTCCTTCTTCATCAAATTCAAAAATACTCATCGCTGTCACCTCCGCCTTGTTCTGGCACAGACGCCAGAAGATACGAATGGGGACAATTTCCGGAAGAACTGTCCCCACATCGTAATTAGGAATGTTTCCAAAGAATATATGCTTTACACTGATTATAACAGGGCAATTTCTTTGGAGACAAGAAATTCTTATTTTTTTGTGCATATTGACGATAAGAGCAGACAAAACTCTGAGCAACCCACCGCTCATAGCGCTTCTGCTCCCTATCTCACTTAATTGTAGAGGTAGGCGTTGCCAAGAAGATAATAATTGTAACTATAATCACAACACATTTTTATTTTCATAAATCTCGCATTTTCCACCTGCACCTTGAAGTGGATTTTCTCGTTTGTTGGCTGAATCTTATCTGACGTATAAATCAACTCATTATCTGCATAAATCTGCATCGTTCCGTCATATGTATTAGAGTCCCAGCATGCGATATCCCCTTCAAAATATTTGTATTTGCCTTCCAGAAAATAATCGTAATCATATCCATTCCTAGTTGCTCTAAGCTTCAATGCATTTGAATAATTTCTGTTCAGGCTGTCCGTCGCTGTTGTATATTTGTCTGGAGTATATCCATAATATTCCTCCATATCATACAGCGCGGTCTTTACAGTCACATAAATCTGTGCAACTGCTTTGTTTCCTGCCTTATCAATTACCTGCACCGTATAATAGCCATTTGTTTTTGCTGTAAATTTCTTTGCAGAGGTAATATTGGCGGCATTTCTGAATGCACTGCTGGACGCATCGCCGATATAGCCTTTTACATATTTTATGCTCCTGATTCCGCTTAAATCAGAAGTTTTTACGTTTACCTGTGTGCCTCCGCTCACGGTACTCTGTTTTAAGACAATGCCCGGCTTTGTCTTATCAATATTGGTAAGCGTGATTCTTTTTACTGTCACATTTCCGGCTTTGTCCATTACGCGCACGGAATAGGTTGCATTTGCTGGCACCTTTTTCTTCTTAGCCTTCGTAATGTTGCTCGCGTTCTTCCAGTACCTCATTGCACCTTTGGTTATTTTTCCCTTTTTAATCAAAATACTTTTGATACCGGATTTGTCCGTGGCATAGACATTGATGTTTACATTTTTGTTGGTGTAATTGGTCTCACCCGCGTAGAGAATCACCATCGGTTTTGTCTTGTCCTGTGCAGCATCTGCATTCACCGTTCCGACCGGTGCAAAGATGGTTCCCACCAGCAACAGCAGTGCAAAAATTCCTGCGCCAAACCTGTTCCATAATCGTTTCATAACTTTGTTCCTCCTTTTTCTCTGGAATGTATCTGGTACTTTTTTATCATAATACTATTTTATCGTATTCGCAATACTATAAATACTAATTACTAGTACCATCTATTATTTTCAAACAGACCATCTATATAATAACAATCATAAATATTTCATAAAGCAAGGGGATATACTTGAATGACATTTGGCGAAAATTTACAAAATCTTTTGGAAGAACGCGATATTTCCCAAAAAGATTTTGCTTCTATGCTAAACATTGCAAAAACAACATTGAATGGCTATATAAAAAGTAACCATGAACCGGATTTTAAAACCGTAATGGCGATGGCGGATGCGCTTCACGTGTCTACGGACTGCCTGTTAGGATATACTTCAACCTCCGCACCTACTTCAAAGGAACTTCTGTTTCTTGAACGGCTGCGTCAGCTTCCACCGGAGCAACGAAACATTGTTTATGACCTTGTCATGGTCATTGAAAGACGAGCCGGTAAAAATAAAAATGGATAACACCTTTCGTGGAACACAAAAAGCCTTTATGAACGCTGTCATTCATAAAGGCTTTCTTGTTCCACTCTATACTTTTTATAAAAATACTACTCCCTCATCAGATATATTTCTCCTCAAAATCCTTCACACACATTGGCTTTCCGAAATAAAATCCCTGAATCATATGCACGCCGCAGCCCACGACTTTTTTGAGCTGCTCCTCTGTCTCCACACCTTCCACGCAGATTTTAACGTCAATCGCCTTGGCAAGCTCGGATACCATCTTCACGAAAGCGTCTGAAAACTCATCCTTGTCAATGTCGATAACAAAGCAGCGGTCAATTTTTATGATATCAATCGGCAGCTCCCGGATGTGATTTAGAGACGAGTAGCCGGTTCCGAAATCATCGAGTGCGACACGCACACCAAGACGGCGGATATCTGCAAGAATCTGTTTCATACGATTCATATCGTTAATAGCAAGGCTCTCGGTGACCTCCAGATTCAGGTGCTGCGGCATGATTCCCGTCTCCTTTAACACCTGTGCAATCTTATCTACAATATCATTCTGTAAAAGCTGTACCACCGAAAGATTCACGTTCACCTTAAAGTCCGGATGACCGTAATCATTCCAGTACTTGCAGCGGATGCACGCCTCACGAAGAATGTAGTCGCCAATAGGATTGATTAACCCTAAGTACTCTGCCATCGGGATAAAATCTACCGGTGAGATAAATCCAAGCTCCGGCGAATTCCAGCGGATTAACGCCTCCGCTCCGATGCACGGATAATCCGGCTTTGTCACATCCACAACCGGCTGATAATAAACCTCAAACTCCTCAAAGGAATGTCTGGTCGCATTGCGCATATTTTTCTCTAAATCCAGACGCTTAAATGAAGTGGATTCCACGTTGTCATCGTAAAATTCCACACGATTCTTTCCTGCACATTTTGCCTCATACAATGCAATATCTGCCTTCTGAATCAGTTCTTCCACAGTCTTTCCATCGTTTGGGAAGCAGACAACACCCATACTGACCGTACAATAATACTCCGTGTCCTTTAGCACCCACGGGCGGGAGAAAATCGCATGCACTTCCCCGATAATATCGTGAAGCATCGAAAAATGATGATGCGGAATAATGATGATAAACTCATCACCGCCCATGCGGTAACAACTGTTCTCAACACCAGGAATCTGCTGTAAACTGGTCGAAATATTTTTTAACAAAACATCGCCGTGCTGATGGCCGAGTCCGTCATTGATGTGTTTAAAGTCGTCCAGATCGATGTAAAGCAGGGCGCCCTCGCCGCCAAATTCCATCGCCTGCTTGATATGGCGCTCCAAATCCTGTTCGCAGCGCATTCTGTTATATAATCCGGTCAGAAAATCATTGTTCGCCTGGCGCTCAATCTTCTGCTGGTACATCTTTTTGTCCGTCACATCATAAATGGTGCACAGCATGACCGTTCTTCCGTCCACCCAGTTAATCTGCGTGCTGTGGAAATCAAACCAGCGGTTCTCCTCTTCGTAGTAGATTTCCCGGAAAGAATGTTCTGCCTTAAGCCCCTGCTCCATGTAGCGGTCAAGTGCTCCCTTTTCGATGCTCTTGCGGAAGGAATCCCGAAACCGCTGATTCGTATAAAGAATCGTATTGCTTGCCGGGTCTTTCACATAGATGCCACAGCCCACATTTTCAAGGATTGCTTCGAGTGACGCATAAGAGCTTGCCAGAGAATTTTTGGCAATACGCTTTGTTAAAATGCTCTGGATGATGCGTTTTACATCGTTGACAAACTTGATATCGTTGACATCCCAGATCCGCTCCTTGTGACATTCCACAAAGCACAGGTACATACTGTTCCTGCCGTTTACCTCAATCGGAAGAAATACGGCCGCCTTGATTCCCTCTTTTTCAAACAGCCGGTGAAACTCATCCGGCATCATGGAATTGGCGGAAATCATATATGGCTTTCCGTTAAAAAACGGATAATCTGCTTTTTTTACCTGCTGTTTGCGTTCCAGCAGGGTTTCTTTTTCCGGAGAAACATACTCGCAAATCATGTCGACATAAGCAGGGTTTACATTCTCCTGAATCATGCTTGCCCTCGAAAGATCAAGATACTCACACACATTTTTTAAAATGTCGTTGACAATCTGCACAAAACCGTTTTCGGATTCCAACATCTTAACGATAGATGTCATTGCTTCGTTGCGGTGAAGCTCCGCTTCCATCTGCATTTCCGATTCCCGGCTCTTTAAAAATGCCTCCTGAGCCATAAGTTCTTCCATTTTTACTGCAAAAAGCTGTTTTGATAAAGTCTCCAAAAACTCAATCGATTTATAAAACCGCTCCGGTGAGGTGCGCATGACACACGCAGGCACATCTTCCGCCGCATCCTCCATCACGCCTACAACTACCCAGGTCGCAACGGTTTCTCCGCCCACGCGGATAGAGACGCCGCACATTTTTATCGCATCTGTGCCGCAGTCTTCCTCAATGACATTTTCAATCCGGCTGTCCACCATCTTATTTAAAAGTGATACGTGCATATCCATCGTCACAACAGAATGGACATATGCCAGCTCTTCCTTCGAGCCATATGCCTTTGTAATCACCCCTCGTTTTCGGCTTAAACATACCAGATATACATTATTTGCATCACAGAAACGGTCCTGAAGGCTCTGCATTAACAGTGCATCTAAAAGACCAAATTCTGATTTTGCCTGCCTGTCTTCTCTTTTTTTGATTGCGAATGCCATAGTACTTACCCCTTAATTCCGATGATATACAGATAGAATCCATCCTTCTCCCGAATACAAAATTCCTGCAACAGCCGATAATTATCACGAAGTCTTAACTGCTTTTTCACAAAACCCTGTTCGTTGGAGTACATGATGATGATTCCGTCTCTGCTTAAGATGCTCTGCGATTTTTCAAAAAATCTTGCATAAAACGCATCCTGTTCCTCTCTGGTCTTTTTCCCACGCATCGGCATATTGGTGATAATCTCATCGAACAGATAAGCGTGTTTAAAATCAAAGTAATCTCTGTGAATAAAATTAATTTTCTCTCCCGCAAGCGCTGCGTTCTCACGCGCCATCACAATGGCATCCCCGAAGGTGTCAATGCCGTACTTCTCGCGTGCCGGAACACAGTAATCACGCTCGATAAGCATCGTTCCCACTCCGCAGAACGGGTCTAAAATCTGCGCATCCTCTTTCAGATAAGGCTTTGCAAGATTCATAAGCACCGCTGCATTTGCCGGATGAATCGATGCCGCAATCGCATTTTTGCGATAGGAAAAGCGCTTCATCGGGATTGTATACAATTTTAAAAACGCAAGAAAGCTTCCCTCTTTCGTCTCTGCAAGACGAATCTCCACTTCATAATTCTTGGTCGAATTAATCAGTTTTCGCCCGGTTAAGTCCTCAAGTTCCGCCGCAAATTTTTTGGCAAAATCCGTTTTTTTGTCAAGTTCCATCCGGCTCTTTAATTCCAGGCGAAAATAAAACGGTGTCTCCTCCTTGTGGCAGGCGAAAAGAAACGGTACAATTCCGGCTCTTTCAACCGCTGCTGCCGCCTCCCTCGGATTAGCAGGCACCTTCGCTTTCAATGGAAACAAAAGCTCCCTGTAGGTGCGCAGATGCAAAAACGGGGAAAGCTGTCTGCTCTGCACCAGCACGCCAAGCGGATGCTCGCTCACCCGGTAAGAAACCTCTGTAGAAAGCGCCTTCACCTCAGCAAGCGTGATATTTCTCTGTTCTCTTGAAGTGGTAAGCAAAAAATTCTGTGCCTCAGAGAAGCCACGGAAGGTATGCTTTTTCACGCCCTCAATGTCCACAAGAATTTTTTCCAACTCCCGCATTTCCTCACGAAAATGCTTCTTCTCGTTCTCTGCCGGAACCTTCCTGGAAAGTTCCATCTGACGCTCCTTTAGCTTTCCTGCGTACTCCTTTGCGTCGAGTTTCCCCATGGCGGTAAGATATGCGCTTTTTACAAACAGCGTTTCTTCTACACAGTATGCCGCGTAGAGGTTCGATAGCGCCTGCTGCACTTTTAAATCTCCGAGCAGAAGTGCCGCATTTTTACGCACTTTCGGTTCATCTGAGGAAAGCATCGCAATCAGCCACGCCCCGTCTCCGATAAGCCCCTGTGCCTCTTTCTGCTTCCCGGGGTCTTTGATTTCACTGCGTAACGCACTGAGTGCCTCTTTTATTTTTTCTTTTTCCATCCGGTTTCCGGCTAAATCTTCAATTATCTTCTTACACATACTGCTTCCTTCGTCTCTGTACTAACAGTTATTCTACTTGATTTCTCCCGTTTTGGCAATACCGCCGCTGTCAATATCTTCCATCTTTCCCAAGCTCCGTTTCCTAATCTGCTTCTTTGTTTTTGGTAAAATTGTACAATTTAAAATACAATTTTTTGGTTGATTTTCCGATATTGCAGTGGTATACTCGTATCGAACCTGAGGATATGAAAAGTTTTTCCGAGTAATCTTTCCTCAGGAAATCTATAAAGAAAGAAGGTGTGCATATGTCTTATGCAATCGATCCTGCAATGTCTTTTGCGGAAGTCATTCTCTTTTATGAGAAATACATTGACGAAACAAGAGCCAAAGGCAAAACT
>ULXU01027844.1_pt1 | contig 15745 bp, 8 predicted proteins | sample 1961521 | NCBI WGS metagenome assembly ULXU01 (sample SAMEA4835845, study PRJEB28245) | human gut metagenome | biome: gut microbiome; material: fecal sample | place: Denmark | collected 2008
ACCCGGTGCGCAATGTGCAGCTCACGGCCTGCAGCAACAGCGGCGCCATAATCTCGCCGGCAGATTACTTAGGCGGCATCGCGGCCTTTACCACAGGCAATGTTACGCTCTCGCACTGTGTCAACACGGGCGCGGTAACGCACTCGGGCAGCGGGGCGGCTTACATAGGGGGATTATGCGGTATGTCGTTCGGCAATATCTCTCACTGCGCCAACGCGGGTGTGGTCAGCGCTCCCCACTCCTATGCGGTGGGTGGACTGGTGGGTGCGGCGCAGCAGAACTGTCGCATCAACTGCTCTTATAATGTGGGGGCTGTGTCGGCCTCGGCCACGGCGCTTGATGTGGAATGGGGAGTGGCAGGCGGCTTGGCAGGAGATGTCCGGGAGACGGTTCTGTCAAACTCTTATAACTTGGGTATGGTGAGCGCCTACGACAATGCTGCGGGGCTCTGCGGCATGATTCACAACAATTGTGCGCTGCGCTATTCATACAACGCGGCGGCTGTGCAGGCTGCCGGAACGGCTAATGTGGGGGCTGTGGCGAATCTCTCTTCGGAGGCTGCCACGCTGCCGGTTACCACCAAGGTGTTTTATGACGCTGATGTGTGTCTGCGTCTCTCGGCCTTCGACCGCGAATATGCCGTGGGTTACGCCACTGCCGAAATGTGTCAGAATCCGCCGTCTGAGCGGTTCGACAGTGTGCGGCTGTGCTATCCGTTGCTCACCGACCCGGCGCCGCTGCCTGAGGCTCTCATGGCCTCTCTGTGCGTGAGCTATGACCTGCCGGGCGACAATGCCTCGAACGTCAACGGGGCTGTCTTCGTCGGCGTGCGCCCGGGCATCGACTGGCACGCCAACCGCTGCTTCGGGTTTTACAGCCCGGGCATCTACAAGCCGCTGCACACGGGCTTAGGCACTCTCACCGCCTCCTGTCGCGGCACTTCCCTCACGCGCACTTTCTCTTTCACCGTACGCTCTTACAACAACGGCGCCGAGGTGCTTCTGCAGCCCATACGCACCCAATGGCACACGCTCACCGGCCTGCCCGTAACCCATCCCGCGCCGGGCACCCTCTACCTCCGCACCGACCACTACCCCGACGGCACCGCCCGCACCACCAAAGCGCTGGCTGAGTAGCCTTAGCGGCCGCTTGGTAGCTTTTTTAGCTAATTTAGCTGTTTTAGCTAATTTAGCCGGGTAGCCTTTTTAGCTTTTTTAGCTTGCAGGTAGCTATAATTTTGGTGCCGGCGCAGGCTTTAGCCGCGAATATAGAGCCGGCGCAGGCTTTAGCCGCGAATAAAAAAGCCCGGGCCGCAGTGGCCCGGGCTTTTTTACGCGAGGTGTGGTTTATTTCACTATTATGCGGAGGGTCTTCGCGGCGGTGGGGGTGGCGGCGCGCAGCAGGTAAACGCCGGCCGGAAGGGCCGTGGCGTCGAAGGTGGCTGTGTTGCCGTCAAGGACTATCTCCACAGGCGCTTTCATGCCCTGCAGCGTGTAGAGGGCGGCGCTCTCCAGAGTGGACGGGGCCGTCAGCGTGGTGCCGTCGAACTGCCACTGGCTGTCGGTGTCGATAGAGTTGACGTCGAGCGTGGTTACCTTAAACGTGGTGTAGGCAAGCTGTTTGCTCTGGCAGAAGATGGCCAGCATATACCGCTTGTTCACCTCAAGGGCGTCAGAGGAAATGGTGTACGACAGATGTTTGGTGTTCTGTCCGTCGATGAAGAGGGTCTCATAGGTCTCGCCCGAGATGATGGCGCCGCCGTTCTCGGGTGCTATATATGCGGTCATAGGATAGCAGAAATAGCCGCGGGTGACGTTGAGGTCGAAGTTGAAGGCTATGTTCGAGGCATCGACGTTTTCAGCATCTGTTACGGCCAGATTCGACACGTTGAAGCGCACCGGCGAGGGAGCGGCGCTGAGCGTTACGGGAACGCGGTCGGAGATGAGGTAAGCGTTGTTGCCCAACAGCTGAATCACTGCCAGGTCATAGCTGCCGGCGGGGGCGTCGAAGCTGCTGATGTATGTTACGTCTTCCGATTCGCCGCCCATGAGGTCGATGGCGTAAGGCGACGAATACTCAACCAGGGAGTTGCCCTGCAGCAGACCTACCACGAAATATTCATATACCTCAGTGGTGAGCGGGTTTTTCACTTTCATCGTCACCTTGTACTTGTTCTGGTTGTAGAGCGGGGTCTGCAGGGTGAGGTTCTGAGCCTCGAGCAGGCCATATTCGGGGAAGGCGAACTGTATGCCGTCGGCGCTGCGTTCCATGTAGGCGATGGTGGGTTCGCCAAGGGGCATCAGCACCTCGTCCCACACCTTCTCGCTGAGGGTGCACGAGCTGTTCACCATAGGGGTGATTTCATAATAGCCGTTGGCCAGGGCAGGCACCGTAACAGTGATGTTGCCGATGACTTTGCGGGGGTTGACTCTCTGGAGCTTGCCGGTGCCGTAGATGGTCTCGGCGCCCGTTTCCATGTTGCGCACCCTCAGACCCATCTCCACCTCCACTGCGGCGGCGCCAAGGTTGCGGAAGTTGCCCGACAGCGACAGGGTGTTGTTCACGGTGTCGTAATCCGGCGTTACCTTCACGGTGTTCTCGAAGATTGCCAGACCGGTGTTGCAGACGTTTGAGGGAAGGGCGTTGAGGATAACGCTCTGATAGATGTTATAGCCGTTGTTTGAGCCGCCGATGCCCTGGCTGCGCGGGTCGAGGGCCGTGAGACGGAAGTAGCCGTCGCTGACGCCGCCCCAGCCCCAGTTGAAGTGGAAATAGCCGTCAGAGCTGTAGCCGTCGCACACAAAGGCGTGGCCCACACTGAGGTTCTGGCCCGAGTAATAGCAGGGAGCGTTGGCTGCCAGCGAGCGGTAGATGTATTCCTCCCACTGCAGCAGCGGACATTCGTCGCGCGAAATCTGAGTGGTGCATTTGCCGTAGCCGAAATTGTCGATGAGGGCGCCGGGCACTACCGACGACATGGCGCCGGAGCCGCTCAGGCCGTAGCCCATGTTCACCGAGATGCCGCAGGCGAGCATCAGCTGTGCCACGGCGGCTTTCTCCTGAGAGGTGGAGTTGTCGCCGTAGGTGTCGGTCATGTGAGCCCAGTCATAGACCTGTTTGGAGAAGTCCATCGACAGGGGCTGACCGTTCCATGTGTAGGTGTTTGAGCCGATGCCGCGTTCGGGCCAGTTGTGATGCTTCACCACCTGCGCCATGGCGGTAGCCACGCAGCCGGTGTAGGTTCTCTGGCCGCTCATCAGCGGGCAAGAGTCGTTGTAGGGGGCGCCCTGGTTCCAGCGGGTGCTTACCAAGGGAGCGATGGGGGCGCGCTGCGGGCGTGTCAGCTCCTTCAGCGGGCGGATGTTATTGGCTTTGGCGTAAGCTATCTCGCGGGCATATTCGCCCAGCCACCAGCGCAGATTGTCGGGCATTTGGGCGTTGGCGAAGGTGCCTGTGGAGCTGTAGGCCAGCACGGGAGAGGCCACATCGTCGGCCGAGGTGATGAGGAAGCCTTCGCCCTGGCGTGCAAAGACGTAAAGGGCGGCTTCGTTGTTGGCGTCTTTGGCCGTATAGACCAGGTCGGCGGTGGTGAACCGCGACGGGGATGCCATGCGCACGTTGGGCGCTGCTGCGCGGCTCAACGACTCACCGGCGGTGAGCGGCGACGCCTGCATCATGGCCGTCAGGCCAAGCAGCATGACAAGGCTGAGTAAAATTTTTTTCATTATTTATGGGATTTGGTTTGTGTGCGAGGGGGTAGCTAATTTAGCTATTTTAACTATTTTAGCTAATTTAGGGCAGAGGGAAGCTCAGCTTTTGCCGGCGAGCATGCCGCAGGCCGCCTCTATGTCGAGGCCGCGGCTGGTGCGTATGGTGCTGAGGATGCCCTTGGAGTTGAGGTAGTTGCGGAAGATAATCATCTTCTCCTCGGTGGCCGGCTGCAGGTCTACGCCCTCCACCGGATGGAAGGGGATGAGGTTTACGCGGCAGGGCACGTCGCCGATGAGGCGCGCCAGACGGTCGGCGTGTGCAAGGTCATCGTTGAAGTTGCGCCACATTATATACTCCAGGCTGAGGCGGCGCTGATGGGCGAAGTCGTAGCCTTTGAGTACATTCATCACCGCCTGCAGCGGGAAGGCCTTCTGCGCCGGCATTATCTGCTCGCGCTCGCGCGGGTCGGCGGTGTGTACGCTCAGCGCTATCTGCACCTGGGTGCGGTCCAACAGCTCTTTGAGCTGCGGCAGCTTGCCCACGGTGCTCACGGTGATGCGCTTCGGACTCCAGTTCCAGCCCCACGGCGCGGTGAGGATGTCGATGCTTGCCAACACGGCGCTGAGGTTGTCGAGGGGCTCGCCCATGCCCATGAACACTATGTTGGTGAGAGGCGTGGCGCCTTCGGGGGTCTCGGGCGGCAGACTCAGTATCTGGTTCATTATCTGCGCGGTGGTGAGGTTGGCGCGGAAGCCCTGCCGACCCGTGGCGCAGAAATAGCAGTTCATCTTGCACCCGGCCTGCGACGACACGCAGAGCGTCAATCGCTCCTTGTCGGGAATGAGCACGCTCTCTACCTTTACGCCATGGCCGTAGTTGAAGGCGAACTTGCGTGTGCCGTCGGCCGAGCGGCGCGTTACCGCCGGCGCCACGCGTCCCACGCTGTAATGCTTTGCCAGGATGTCGGCGTTGCGGCGGCTCAGTCCGCTCATGCCGCCGAAGCTCTCTATGCGCAGCTGATAGAGCCAGTGGGCAAGCTGACGCCCTACAAAGGCCTGCATGCCGAGGCCCTTTACGGCTTCTTCAAGTTCTTTTACGGTGAGTCCTATCAGGGGGTTCATGGGCGCTCAGGTTTGTGTATTTGGGGGTGAAATGTGTATGCTTTGAGGTGTTTTTTCACGGTAGGTAAAAAACGCTTTCCGTCGTGGTGGCGGAAAGCGCTTTGTGGGGTTCTAAGGGGTTGCCGCCTCTTGCGGGTTGCGATGCTGTTAGCGGGCAGCCTCGAATTTATAGATGTTGTTTTCTATCTTCTGCTTGCCTTTGAGGGCGTTGAAGATGTACTGCATGGGGTTCTGGGGGTTGAAGCCGTTGAACTGCTGGAACATCTGGGTGTACATGGCGTCGTCCATGGCGTTGCCGGCATTCTTGAGGCCAATGACCTGGAAGGCGTAAACGCCGTCGCGACCCTTCATAATCTTATAGGTGCCTTTCTTGGAGCCGGTGATGGCGCCCACCACTTCGTGGTCCTGAACACCGCCGGTGTTGAACGGGTTGAAGGCTACGTCGCCGGTCTGCACGGGCTGACCCATAGCGGCGGCGGTGGCGGCAAGGTTACCCTTGTTGTACTGTTTCACCCAGGCGTCGCCGGCTTTGGAGTTGCGTGCGTAGGTCTCCACGGCTTTCTTCACGTTGCGGTGGTTGATGGGCAGATACTCGTCGAACTCGTCGAGCACGGCAGCGGCGTAAATCTGCGGATGAAGCATATCTTTGCTCTCGAAGATTTCGCTCACGTCGCCGGGGTTGCCGTCAATCATCACCCAGCGGACAACCTGACGCGAGTCGGGAAGGAGCTCCTGGCCACCCTCATATACCGGAATGGCGGGGGTGTTCTGGCTTACGTCGAGGTTTGTTACGTTGAAGCCCTTCTTGGCGGCGTTGGCCACAAAGGCTTTTGCGGTGTTGTTGTCGGCCAGGAAGTTCTGCAGCTTCTGCTGAGCGTTGGCTATGGTGTTCGAGCTGGGCTTGAGGGCGTATGTTACGTCTTCAAAGCTGTAGATGCTCACCGGAGCGTTCTGCTTCACGATGCGGCCAATGAGGGCGCCCTGAGCGGGGTCAGACTGCAGAATGACGTAGCGGTCGGGGTGGTTGTTGAGCGAGTCGAGCATGGCGCCTTCCAGAGCTTGTGTGGGGCCGTTGGGGCCGTACATCTGCACCCAGTATTCTTTCTGAGCCACAATCACCGAGTCGGCGCTGAAGCCGCGCGAGTAGAGGCTGTCGAGGGGCACACCGGCGTTGAGGGCGCTGAGAACGCGCTGAGGCAGGTTGGCGCCGCCGGCCGTGGCAACCAGGTTTATCATGATGGAGTCAACAGCCTCGGTGCGCTGACCCATGCGGATGATTTCAAAACCGTTGATGTCGTTGCTGACGATGAGCAGCGAGTCCTGCGGAGCCGTAGCCACGAAGTTCTTCACAGTGGCGTTCTGGATGTCGGTGCCGCGGAGCTGATGACGTGCCGTAGCCACGCCTGCCTTCTTGGTGTCCTTGCCAAGCTCTCCTTTGGCGGCCAGCTCGGTGCGCGCTTTCTGTGCCAATGCCTTGGAGGCCTGCAGGTCGCTCTGCGACGGGGCTATGTCAACGCGGATGAAGGCGATGCTCTTGCTCGGAGCGTCAATCTTATACATATACTTCAGCTCCTCGTAGGCAGCCTGCATCTCCTGCTCGTTCACCGGATACTGCTTGGCGTCGAGGTTGCCGTAAGGCTTGAAAGCGTAGTTGGTCTGCGTCTGGGTGTTGAAGTCGTTGGCAAGCATCTGCCGGTCGAGGTCGTTGGGCTGGAAGGCCTGCGCCAGAGCCGTGTTGTAGAGCTCGCGGGCCATACCCTTCTTGGCAGCCAGCTCGGCGGCTATCCAGGCCTGCTTGAAGGCTTCCATATCTTTGGCGGTCTTGCCGTACTGCTGCGGGTTGAAGATGGCGTTGTAAGCCTGTTCGGGGGTCTGCACCTGAATACCCATCTGGTTGAGCTGCTGCATAATCAGCTGCACCTCAGGCACCTGGGCGTTGAACATATAAACGCGAAGCAGGTCGCCACCCACTTTTATGCCCATGCGGTCCACGGCCTGGTCTATGAGGGCCTCGGCCACCATCTGCTCCAGCACATACTGCGAAGCGGCCTGCGGGTCGGGCGCGTTGGGGTTCTGGCGCATCTGGTCGTTAAACTCCTGCATGCGCCGCTGATATTCTGCAAGATCAATCTTGTTGCTGCCTACCTTGGCTACCGTGGTGCCGGAGCCGAAGATCTGGCGGCTGTTGGTGAGTGCGTCACCGATGATGAAGGCAAGAAGAGCCACTGCTATAACAATGAGCAGCAGAACTGATCTCTTCCTGATTTTCTCTAAAGTTGCCATTTATTTCAATGATGTGTCTGTGGTTGCGAATTTCAGATGAAGTGTCTGTGATTGCTGAATTTCAGCACCGGCCGACCCGCCCCACGCTTGCGGGGTTGCCCAACCGATGCGTTTTTAGATGCTTTAGGCCTGCAAAGTTAATATACTTTCCCGACTTATGCAACAATTCGGGGCAAAAAGCGGAAAACCCCCGCTTTAATTAACTTTTTTTAAAGCCCAAGGCCCGGTTGAGTTTTGGGCCGAGCTCGGGCCAACACTCAACGGAGCCCAAAAGCTTTCTTGAACAGGGGCGCCAGGTCTGTTTTCTCCCAGGTGAAGAGGTCAACTTCGCGCGAATAGGGGGCTTTGCCGCGTTCGTGGAACCACTTGGTGACGCGGCGCGGCGTGCGGCCCACATGGCCGTAGGAGGCCGTCTCCAGATACATGGGCTGACGCAGGCGCAAACGCTGCTCTATGGCGTGCGGGGTGAGAGGCACCAGCTCGCGCACCTTCGCGGCTATCTCAGCGTCGCTCAGCGGCACCTGTGCCGTGCCGTAGGTGTTCACCGCCAGACTCACCGGCTCAGCCTTGCCTATGGCGTAAGCCGCCTGTACAAGTACCTGACGAGCCACCCCGGCGGCCACCAAGTTCTTGGCTATGTGGCGCAGAGCGTAAGCCGCCGAACGGTCAACCTTGCTCGGATCCTTGCCCGAGAAAGCGCCGCCGCCGTGGGCGCCGCGGCCACCGTAGGTGTCTACAATTATTTTGCGCCCCGTGAGACCCGTGTCGCCGTGAGGGCCGCCAATGACGAACTTACCCGTGGGGTTGACGTATATCTTCACCGTGTTGAGGTCGAGGAGCTTCTGCACCTCGGCGCTGTAACGGCTCATAACGCGCGGTATCAGCACCTCGCGCACATCGTTGCTGATAATCTGCTGCATCTCTTTCTCGGCCGAGGCAAGCGCCTGCGGAGTGTCGTCGAGCGGCTCCACGAACTCATCGTGCTGCGTAGACACCACAATAGTGTCGATGCGCACAGGCTCGCCCTTTTCGTTATATTCCACCGTTACCTGACTCTTGGCGTCGGGGCGCAGATAGCTCACCTGTTTCCCCTTGCGGTAATAGGTCATCTGCTTGCCTTCGCGGCGAATGGCGGCGAGTTCTTTCACCAGCGCGTGGGCCAAGTCGAGTGTCAGCGGCAGATAAGTGGGAGTTTCGTCGGTGGCATAGCCGAACATCATGCCCTGGTCGCCGGCACCCTGTTGTTCGGGGGCGTCGTTGCTGACGCCTCGGTTGATGTCGGGACTTTGCTCATGGATTGCGTTGAGGATGCCCACAGCGTCGCCGTCGAAGCGGTAAACGCCGCGCGTATAGCCTATCTTCTTAATCACGTTGCGCACGGTTTCCTGGAGGTCTACATAAGCCTCCGACCGCACCTCGCCCGCTATCACGGCCTGACCGGTGGTTACGAGCGTTTCTATGGCAACATGGCTTTCGGGGTCGCGCACCAGAAACTCATCGAGCAGAGCGTCTGAAATCTGGTCGGCAACTTTGTCGGGGTGTCCCTCCGACACTGATTCGGATGTGAAGAAGTAATTCATCTTTATGTTGGTTACAAAAAAAATAACATTCGAGAGGGCGGAAAGCTCCATCGAATGCCACGCTTCATGCCCCGGCCTTTTGCTGCGCTGCCCGAGATAACCTGTTATGCTCTGAGCGGCTTTTGAGCGGCTTTTTAGAGGCGCCTTTTACAGCGCCGAAGCCGCGGCGGCAAATGTGCCAAAGGGGCTGTGTTGCGGTTTTAGCATTCTTTTAAAGTGGTTGCAAGCAGCCAAATCTTTCCACTTCCGGAAGCCGCGTCCGACGAGCCTTCGACGGACTCCTGATATTTCAACCGCAAAGGTAGTAAAATTTCTGCGATTATAAAGTTAAATAACCTTAAAATATAATTTTCAGGGCCTTTCCCGCAGCAGAAAGCGGCGTGCCGGCACCTCCACAAGCCTATGGAGCACCCATGTGGCGAATATAGTAGCCGTCAGCGCCACCACAATGCAGAGGGATGTGCTCCATTCCAGCTGCCAGTGGTACAGAGCGCGGCGCATGACCCGTATCACCAGCTGATGAATCATATAGAAGCTGAAGCTGAGCTCGCCGGCGCGCACCAACGGACGCCATTTCAGCAGCCGCGTGAGGGGGGCCGCCGCCGCAGGCCGTTGCCATGAGCAGAGCGCCGCAGGGTATCCACCACAGCGAGGCATACTGCACCGTTGGCGGCACAAAAGGCCAAAGAGCTATGAAGAGCCCCAACAGCAGCCACACACCCGCCTGAGCCGCCGTAGCCGCCGACTCCGACATACGCGGCAAACGCTGCCGGTGGTGAAGAAGCAGCATACAGAGCCCCATGCCGATGAGGAAATCGGGCAGACGCATCAGCGGATTCACATACACCACACCCAGGCGGAAATCGGCCGGCACAATGACTGCCACCGCCACATATAGAGCCGCCGCAGCCGCCGTCAGCACCGCGATGAGTCGACCCTTAAGCCTGTGAAACAGGCGCCTCAGCCACGGAAAGAGGATGTAGAAGAACATCAAATCGCACAGGCACCACGACACGGAGTTGCCCGAGAAGAAGAAGTCGCGGAGGGGCACCCAGCTCTGCAGCAGCACAATGTTGAGGCCCAGGGCCGCCACCGTGTCGGCGTTCAGCGTCACAGGCAGCAGCGTCAGAGCCGCGAGCAGACACACAAGGTGAAGCGGCCAGACGCGAGCTACGCGCCGTTTCAGATAACGCTGCCTGTTGAAGCCCTCTTCGAGCACCCGTGCGCCGTAGCCGTAGGTCATTACGAAGCCGCTGAGCATGAGGAAGAAGACCACACCCACGTCGCCGCCGGCCGGGAACACGTCGAGGTGGTGAAAGAAGATGAAGACGGCGAAGATGCCCCGCAGCGACTGCAGCGCGTCGATGTGTGCCGGCGGATGCCCCGGCTGCTGATACCCGTGCGTTGACATTTTGAGCGGCAAAGGGTGAGAATCAGTGGGCGGTGAGCCAGTCGGGACCGGTGCCACATTCCGCCTCCAGGCGCACCTTGCCGTGATAGGCGTCGGCCATGAGCTGAGGCACCAGCTGCTTCATTATCTCCTCTTCGCCGGGCGCCACGTTGAAGTTGAGCTCATCGTGCACCTGCATAATCATGCGCGAGCGGAGGCCGCGGCGTTCCATCTCGGCAAAGATGTTTACCATGGCAGTCTTGATGACGTCGGCCGCAGAGCCCTGTATGGGGGCGTTGATGGCGTTGCGTTCGGCATATCCGCGCACCGTGGCGTTGTGGCTGTTGATGTCGGGCTGCATACGTCGGCGACCACTGTAAGTGGTTACGAAGCCCTGCTGCCGTGCCGTTTCCAGCGTCTGCTGCATATAGGCGTGCACCGTGGGGAAAGTGGCGTTGTAGCCGTCGATGAGCATCTTGGCGTCGGCGCGACTCAGGCCAAGACGCTGGCTCAGTCCGAAGGCCGAAATGCCGTAGAGGATACCGAAATTGGCAGTCTTGGCGTGTCTGCGCTGGTCGGCGCTCACCTCGTCGAGAGGTACGTTGTAGATTTTCGAGGCCGTAATGGCGTGGATGTCGTCGCCCCGGTTGAAGGCGTCGAGCATCACCGGGTCGTTGGCGAAATCGGCCACCAGGCGCAGCTCAATCTGCGAGTAATCGGCCGAGAGGAAGATGCACCCCGGGTCGGCGATGAAGGCTCTGCGAATCTCGCGGCCCAGCTCCTGGCGCACGGGGATGTTCTGCAGATTGGGGTTCGACGACGAGATGCGCCCCGTGGCCGTTACCGTCTGGTTATAGTTGGTGTGGACGCGCCCTGTGGCCGGGTTGATGGCCTTGGGAAGCGCCGTGAGCCACGTGCTCACTAATTTGCGCAGCCGCCGGAAGGTGCGTATCAGGTCTACAATGGGATGCAGCGGCGCAAGGCTTTCCAGGATGGCGTCTGTGGTGCTGTACTGGCCGTTTTTGGTCTTTTTGGCCTTCGGGTCGAGGTGCAGGTCGTCGAAGAGCACCCGTCCCACTTCCGAGGGAGAGCCCACGTTGAACTCCTGCCCTGCCAGGGTGTAAATCTGTGCGGTGATGTCGGCGATGCGCTGTTCCATATCGTCGGCGGCACGCTGCAGAGCGTCGGTGTCGATGCGCACACCCGTAATCTCCATCTCGGCCAGCACACGCGCCAGAGGCAGCTCCATTTCCTCGAGCAGACGCGTCATGCCCTCCTTCTCAATCTCCTGGCGCACAGGCACATAGAGCATCAGAGCCAACCGTGCCTCGTGGCAGAGACGGCGCTGTTCGTCCATGCTCAGCGGCTCGCGCAGGGCTGCCGCCATACGGCTCTCCTTGGGGTCGGCAGGCGCCGCCGCCGGGGTGAGATGCAGGTAAGTGTCGGCCAATACCTCGGTGGTATGGCGGAACTCTGGCTGCAGCAGATAATGCGCCAGAGCCACGTCGTAATAGTTGGCCAGCGCGGGAGCGTCGTCGCCGCGCAGACGGTGAGCGAGCACATAATCGCGTTTGGCCTGCGGACTTACCTTCAGCACATCGGCGCGTGCCATGGTGTCGAGCAACACGGCGATACCCTCGGCGCATGAGGCCGGGATGACGAAGTTCTCGCCGCCGGGAAGTGCCACGGCAGCGCCGCGGAAATGAGCCTCCATATCCCCTTCGCCGAATGCTTTGAGGAAGATGCCGGCGCTGTCGGCTTTGGCGCACAGCTCATCGAGGCGGCGTGCCTTTGCGGCGTCATCCACAAGCTCCCATTCGGCCTCGAACAGGGTGTTCTCCACGGGTGCCTGCTCCTCCCCTACTTCGCCGCTCTTCCCACTCTCCTTCTCTCCACTCTTGCCTCTCTTCTCCTCTCCACTCTTGCCTCTCTTCTCCTCTCCACTCTCCTCTCCGAAATCGAAATCACCGAAGAGCGAGGGGGCGCCGACAGAGTCGGTTTTAGAGGCGGTCTTGGCGACGGGGTTCGTGCCGCCATGTTCGCGCGTAAGTCGCTTGGCCACAGCGGTTTTGAGCCGCGTAAAGCGCAGACGGCTGAAGATGGCGAAGAGCCTGTCGGTGTCCGGGTCGCGGCGCTGCAGACTGCTGAAGTCGATGTCGGCGGGAACGTCGGTGCATATAGTGGCCATGAACTTGGAATGACGTATCAGCTCGGCGTTCTCCTCAACCTTGCGGCGCAGCGCCCCCTTGAGCTCGTCGGTATGCTCGAGCAGATTCTCCACCGAGCCGAACTGCTGAATGAGCTTCACGGCAGTTTTCTCGCCCACACCCGGGCAGCCGGGAATATTGTCTATCTTATCGCCCATGAGTGCCAGCAGGTCAATGACCTGAGCTGTGGATGAAATGCCGTAGCGCTCGCACACCTCCTTCTCGCCTCTCAGCTCGCTGTCTTTGCCGCGGTAAGAGGGTTTGTCCTGTAGAATCTGCGGACCCACCAATTGGCCGAAGTCCTTATCGGGGGTGAGCATATAGACGGTAAACCCGGCCTCAGCGCCGCGTTTTGCCAGGGTGCCGATGACGTCGTCGGCCTCATAGCCGGGCACTTCCACCACCGGGATGCGGTAAGCCTCCAGAATCTCTTTTATCACCGGAATGGACTGTGCGATGTCTTCGGGCATCTCCTGCCGCTCGGCCTTATACGAGGCATCAGCCTCATGGCGGAACGTGGGTCCCTGGGGGTCGAAGCATACGGCAATGTGCGTAACGTCAGTGCGGTTGAGCACCGTCTCCAGGGTGTTCACAAACCCCATAACGGCACCCGTGTTGAAGCCCTCCTGCGAATACAGGTGAGCATTTTGCATGGCGTAGTACGCACGGTAAATAAGTGCGAAGGCATCGAGCAGATACAAACGGTTGGTACTCATGAAACATTCTTTTAGACCGCGAATTTAATAATTAAACCGCAAGAATAGTATATGGGTTGAAAAAAATTACTAATTTTGTGGTCTGAAATGGAGTCACGAAGCAAACTCGACGTTATACAGAGCCGTCTGGAGGCCCCGTTGGCAGACATGAACGGTGTGATATCCGAATCGATGCACACGGGCAACGAGCTGCTCAACCGGGTGGTTACGGACTATCTGCGCATCAAAGGAAAGCAGATACGGCCCATCATGGTGTTGCTGTCGGCGCAAATGTTCGGCGGCATCAACCGGCACGTCATCTATGCGGCGGCGGCTCTCGAGATGCTTCACAACGCGTCGCTGATTCACGACGATGTGGTGGACGAGACACGGCAGCGCCGCGGCCAATCCACGGTAAATGCCTCATGGGGTAACCACATAGCGGTGCTCACGGGCGATTTCTTTGTGTCGAAGGCTCTTGAGGTGGGTCTGCGCACGGGTTCGGTAACGGTGCTTCGGGGTCTGTCGGAGCTTGGCGTGGAGCTGAGCACCGGCGAGGTTGACCAGATTTGCAACGCGCGCTCGCACCACTTCCTCGAGGAGGAGTACATGAGCATGATTCGCAAGAAAACGGCCTCGCTGTTCACGCGCTGCATACTCCTTGGCGCTGACACGTCGTTCAGCAAGAAAGCCCGAAAGGAGAGAGGTCCTGAGAGCGGGTCTGAGAGAGGTTCTGAGAGCGCCTCCGAAGGGCAGACTGACGGCGCGGAGGTTGACCTGAAGCCGATATTGCGATTTGCCGAGCTGTTGGGGCTTTGCTTCCAGATAAAGGATGACATCTTCGACTATTACCCCTCAACGGGCGCCATCGGCAAGCCCACAGGCAACGACCTGCGCGAGGGGAAGGTTACGCTGCCGCTCATCTACGCGTTGCGCACGGCACCGAAGGCTGAGGCCGACGCCATGAGGGAGATTCTGCTCAGCCATATTCCGTCGCAGCCGGAGATTGACCGGTTGGTGGAGTTTGCGCGCAACCACGGCGGCATAGACTACGCCTTCGGCGTTATGGAGCGTATGCGCAGGGAGGCTATGGAAATGCTCGACGAATATCCCGACAGTCCGGCGCGCCGCTCGTTTGCCGATATCTTCGATTTCATCATTAACCGCAATTACTGACCCGGCGTCAGGTTCTGAGGCGTCAGCACTTCTCGCCGTCGTAGCTCTCGGCGATGTAGGGCGGGCGTTTCTTGGCTTCGTTGAAGATGCGGCCCACGTATTCGCCGATGATGCCTATGGCAAGCAGCTGGCAGCCGCCTAAAAAGAGTATCACGCACATCAGGGTGGGATAACCCTGCACTACTTCCCCCCATATAAGTGTCTTGCACAGGATTACCAACAGATATACGAATGCCACGGCCGACACTGCCATGCCCATGATGGAGGCAAACCGCAAGGGGGCGGTGGAGAAGAGCGTCAGCCCCTCGAAGGCCAGGTCAAAGAGGCGGCGGTAGGTGTAACGCGAACGGCCGTGATGACGCTCGTCCTCGTCGTAGTCAATGCCTTTTTTGCGGAAGCCGACCCAGCAGAGGAGCCCTTTGGTGTTTCGCTGACTCTCGCGCATGGCACGCAGCGCCTCCACGCAGCGGCGGTCGAGGAGACGGAAATCGCCCACGTTGGGCAGCACGTTGAGGCGCGTGGATTTGCTCAGCATCTTATAATAGGCGGCGGTGAGCTTGCGGCGCAACAGTGGCACGCGGCCACGAGTGCGGCGGTTGCCGTAGACGTCGTCGTAGCCCTCTTCCCAGCAGCGCAGCATCTGCGGCACCACATCCACCGGATGCTGCAGGTCGGCGTCCATGACCAGCACGCAGTCGCCATCGGCATAGTCGAACCCGGCCATCAGCGCATTCTCCTTGCCGAAGTTGCGCGACAGCCGCAAGTAATGCAGACTGTTGTCTTCAGCGCGGAGACGCCTCAGCACCTCGGGGGTATTGTCGGAGCTGCCGTCGTCCACCACCAGAAACTCCCAGTTGTAGGCATAAGCCGTTTGCCCGGACGCCATGAGCACGTCGCGCAAACGGTGCAGCTCGCCGATGAGCAGCTCCAGATTGGCGGCCTCGTTATACGCCGGTATCAGCACCGTGATTTTGCGGCGCCCTCTGTGGCGGACATTCCCCGTTGCTACCTTTGCTTCCTGTGGTGCGGTTTCACTCATAATCGTAACGGCCTCCCTACGACCCCGGTATCCAAAACTTCCATCCTAAACCCCTCGAATTCGGTGGGTTTAATGAACAATGATTTTAGCCATTCAGTCTCGGTTATAAGCCGTTGTTTGCAAAGGTACAATTTTTTTGGGAAACGGAGGGGGTGAAGGGGCGCGGTTTGAGGATTATTCGCTAATTTTGTGGCAAAGAGATTAATTATGAATACTGAGTTACTGCAAAGGTGTGTTAGCGGTGAGGCCCTGGAAGCGGGTCTGGATGAGGCGGGCCGTGGCTGTCTGGCGGGTCCTGTGGTGGCGGCGGCGGTGATTCTGCCTCCTGAGTTCGACATCTCCGGCCTCAACGACAGTAAGAAGCTGTCGGCGAAACGGCGCGAGGAGCTGCGGCAGCGCATTGAGCAGCAGGCTGTGTGGTGTGTGGCATGGGCGTCGGCGCAGGAAATCGACGAGCTGAATATTCTGCAGGCGAGTCTGTTGGCTATGCGTCGTGCGGTGGAGGGTCTGCGTGAACGGCCCTGCCGGCTGGCGGTGGACGGC
>ULXU01015173.1_pt1 | contig 15639 bp, 4 predicted proteins | sample 1961521 | NCBI WGS metagenome assembly ULXU01 (sample SAMEA4835845, study PRJEB28245) | human gut metagenome | biome: gut microbiome; material: fecal sample | place: Denmark | collected 2008
CTGGTTCCCCTCGATGCTAAGGAGCGCGCACACCTGACGGAAATCATCGAAGACCGACACGGACGCAAGTCAATCATCGTCACATCACAACTCCCCGAACTGGACTGGTACGACGCCATCGGCGACACCACAGTGGCGGATGCCATCCTCGACCGCATCGTCCACACCGCACACCGTATCACACTCACCGGCGAAAGCGTCCGTAAACTCAAAGCCTTCAAAGGCAGATAAGCCAAAATAAAACTGACCCCGTCGCCCAAACTCTTCAGGGGTCAAAAACAAATTATTTTCAGGGGTCAAATCAACCTTGGCCCCAGGGGTCATCCGCGCCTGGGTTTTCCAGCAATATTTTTTGTTGCGGAGGGGGGAGCAACGGGGCGGATTCTCGCGAAACCGCCCCGCTGAAAGAAAGGAAAAGTTGTTAAAGAAAAAGTTGTTATTTGCTAACTACGATTTTGCGCGTGCAGCTGAGCTGTGCGTGGGTTACGCGCACAAGACAGGTGCCGCGGGGCACGCCGTCGAGGTTCAGCACGGTGTGGCCGCTGCACTGCGGCTGATGGAGCAGCAGGCGGCCGTTGAGGTCGTAGAGGTCGATGGTGTATCCGTCGAGGTCAACATTGACGTTGAGCACTTCGCGCGCCGGCACGGGCCATACAGCCACTTTCTCGGCACTGATTTCGCCAACACCTACTTCCTGATCAATATGCACGGGGACAGCCACGTAGCGTGTGCGACCCTTCTGGGTCGCAGAGGCCAGCAGCCAGTGGTCGGAGTTGCGGTTGCCCGACACTTCCACCAGGCCGTTGTCCTTGAGTGCGAACTCGGCGGCAGGCTGCTGCAGAGCGAACGTCATGGTGCCGTTTTCGGCGCTCATGCCCAGCACATCGGGCAGCGACAGGCGGGCCGGTTTGCTGCCTAAGCCGCGCAGCTGTACGGTCTGACGGGCCATGGTATCGCGCACGCATCCGGCGCCGAGGTTGTCGATGCACACATACGACGGTGTAGTGCAGCCCTGGCTGTTCGACTTGGTGCCGCTGAAGGCGAACTTAATCGACACGAGCTTGCCCATATCGCTGAGGTCGAACCACTGCCAGCCGTCGATGTAGTAGCGGTCGCGGGCGTCGGCGCTGCGGTAGTCGGCCAGATAGATTTCCTTATCCACCGTGGAGTTGTCGGCGCGTGTGCCGGTCAGCGTCAGCTTGAACCAGTCGTCCTTGGCGAATCCGCCTGCCTGCGACGACATTCCGTCGCCGTTGAGCACTGCATCCTTCACCCAGGCGGTGTTTACCAGCGAGATACCGGGCACGGTGTCGCCCTCAGCGTTGCTGGTGAGCTTGACTACACAGGGACCCCAGTAGGCGTCACCGTAGATAACACCGTAATTGGCCGAGCGGTCGCCGCCGCCTGCAACGTTATTGAACTGGTCGGTGAAGCCGGTATAGGCCGTTGACGTGCTGTTGGCATATCCGCACCAGGCCCATGAGTCGTAGTTCTTCAAGTAGTAGTTGGGGAACTCCCACGAGCCGGAGAAGAAGGATGAGCTACCGTTCTTCTCGCCGCTCCAGTGCGATTCCGGGGCGAGCTGCAGGTCGTCGAATGTGGCCGGATACATACCTCCGCTTACACGGATAACGGCCTTGTCGGAGTCCGTGTTTCCCCAGCCGTCGGTTACCTTCACGCTGTAGGCCATGGAGTGAGAGAGCGTGGTGCTGAGAGTGAGGTCATTGCCCAATACCTTGCCGCTCTGGTCGGTCCATTCCACCGTGTAAGGCCACACACCGCCCTGAGCGTAGGCCACGAGCTGCGCCTGAGAGCCTTCCGTGCCCTGTTGGGGAGCGAAACTGATGGCGGCGCCGAAGTCCTGCGGCTGACCGCTGAAGTCGTCTATGAGCACCGAGTCGGCGTTTTCAGTCTCGAAGCGGAGAACAGCGAGGCTGCCCATGTCGCGCAGACTGATATAGCGCCATTCGCCCGGAGCTATCGTCTTGCGGCCGAGTTGCTGTTGTGCTGCCGAGAGGCTTGTGAGCTTCACCGCCTGTTTGTTGCGCATATAGAAGCCGTCGAGCGTCAGAGCCGAGGCGTTGGTGGGTTTCACGGAAGCGAACTTGCCGCTCATCATTGCCACCTTGGCTGCCGGAGCCGTGCCGGGAGCGCCCGAGAGGGCTATCACCTTCCAGCCCGAGAAGTGCGCTGTGCCGTCGTCGAACATAGTGCCTTCCGGCTCAACCGTCTCGAACGTGGAGACGGCTGTGGGTGCATGTTTGGTGGTGAAGGGAGCCGACTCTATAACGCCGCTGTTCACGCCGCGGAAGTTGCGCAATACCACATAAGCCTTGTACTCATTGCCGGCAGAGAGCGAGTCTACCGTTACCTGCCCTTCACGGCCGGCACGCAGAGCCACTTTCCTGCCCAGGATGGTAACATCTTCCACATACGGAGTTTCCTCATAAACGGGCCATGCAATCACATACGCCTCGCAGCTGCGGTCGGCCTTGAGCTTCACGGTGGCCTGCGTGTCTGTGATGCCGCCTACCTGCGGATAGCCCTGAGTCATAGAGGCTGCGGCGCTGTTGGACGAGTATTCATACGCACCAATGGCACCGTTTGCCGTCTTACGTGCTGTGCCGTTGAGGTCGGCAGTGATGTAATCCACCGGAATGGCAATGCCGAAGCCGCCCGGCGAGTCGAGCTCGTTGATGCCGGGAGCTACAAAGGCCGCTTTCTCATTGATGGCGCCGGTCATGTTGATGGCGCTGCAGAAGTCGGCGAAGTTGTAGTCGTTGGCCTGAACGCCGCCCACAGTAGTGGTATCGGCCGAGAAGAGGGAGTTGTTGGCGAACACACCCTTCACCGCATAATCCGGTTTCTGGATGCGCAGAGCATAACCCTTCATCTCACACTGCAGAATGTTGTTACGCAGTGTGGAGCCGCTGAAAGGAGCATTGATGTAAATGCCCGAAGAAATAGCGCCACCCGTACCGCTGAGAACAACAGTGTTATACTGAATCTCCTTGGTCTGCTTGATGGTGTCGTTGTTGGCCACGTTGAGGCCGTACATCGTAGTGTTTGCCGAGCCTGTGATGCTGATGTCGTTGTTGTAGACACGCTGACGGCCGGCTTCCGGCGCATTGATATCGCGGAGATAGATGGCCGAGATGTTGCTGCGCGACGAGGGCGCGGTGATGGTGAACACATTGTCGGCGCACACCATGTTGCCGTTGGCGCTATAGATATCCATGCCGTTGAAGCTTGAACCCATCACGCTGCCGTCGTGCTGAACGGTGTTGCCCGTGATTGTTACGTCATTCTCGCCGCTGATGTAGAGGCCCTTGGAGCCTTGGTTGACGAACGTGTTGCCTTTGATTACGGCGCCCTTTTCGTGAGGCAGCGACACGTAGGTTGTGCCGCCCACGGCAGCGCCTATGTAGCCGCCCTCGAGCAGACACCCCTCAATGGTCAGATTGTCGTTGTTGCAGTTGGCCACATTTTCGGCGTAGGTGCGGATGAGGTTGATGTCGTCGCTGTAAGACGTTGTGGTGGCTGCGTGGATATAGCAGTTGCGGATGGTGTCGTTGCAGCTCTGCCCCTTCACGAACACCACATAGTCGAACTTAACATTTTCGGTGGTAAAGGTGAGGTCTTCCACCGTGGCGTAGTCGATGCCGTTGAGGGTGAGCACGCCATACTGGTCGCGATAGTCGCGCGGCGAGTCGTATGACTCGTAGTTGATTACCACTTTGCTGCGGTCGCGACTTTGGCTGCGCAGCGTCAGCGTGTTCTTCGACGAGTTGCCGGGAATGGCGTCAATCTGCACCAGTTCGGTGTATTCGCCGTCTTCCACCTCGAGCACTACGGGACCGTCGATGCCTGTCTTCAGAGCCTCCATAGCGGCTTTGAAGGTGGCGAAATCGGCGTTCTCCGACTTGCCGATGACGAAGTTGCCGTGCTTGCCGCCTACCGTATAGGCAGAGGCAATGAGGCGGTTTGCAGGGGTGTAGTCATTGCCGCTTACGGTGATGCTGTTGAGCTGAGCGGTGAACTCCTCGCCACTTTCGGCGTCCGACTTAACATCGTAAGCCAGCCAGAAGTGGTAGATGCCGGGCAGTTTTATCTCCCTGTTGCCGGAGAAGCTGAGCGGGTTGCCCTGCGCCGTGGCGTAGAGGTCGTTGGTGGCGAAACCGGTGTTTGTGCCGGTGTAGTAGACAAGAGCTTTCTCCAGGCCTGCCAGAGTGGCGTCTGGAGCCGAGAAGCTGAGCTTGCTCACATCTATGCTGCCTTTGTCGCCGCCCACATACATGCTCACATGGAGCATGGCATTGTTCTCGCTGCCGCGCAGCAGCGACTGCGGAGCCACCGATTCCACTTTCACCGAATCCACGCTGAGGGGCTTCGGAGTGAAGGCAATCACCTCAATGGCCCAGCCGTCGTTGATATTGTTCTTCGACGGGTTGAAGAGCACTGTCAGGGCGCCGTTGTCGGCCGTCGACATAACGTCGGGAATGTTCGACTTGCTGCTGTAGAGGCGCACGAGGCGGTCGGCGGTAGCTGTCGAAGCGCCGTTGTAGACGTCGAAATCGTCGTTTACGTTGGTGTAGAAGCTGCGGAAACGGAACTTCAGAATCTGGCCTTCGGCGGGCATGAACGTAACCTTGCCCTTGTGGGCGGTGGTGTATTTGCCGTCGGGACCGCCGTCGTCGTAGAAGAGCATGGTGCCCGTAACGTTCACCACATCGTCGTTGCCCCGGAAGAAGTAGATGTTTTTGGTCAGCGACTGACCTTCGGGGTCTGCGTTGGTGATGGCCGGGGTCTGCGAGCCAATCTTCACCTCTGTCAGAGAGGCGTCAACGGGCAGGTCGGCAGCCAGAGAGCCTACCATGTCGTAAGCCACCCAGAAATAGCTGTCGCGTTCGGGCAGCGTGTCGGCAACGGCGAGCGTCAGGGTCGACGTCTCAGCGCCGGCGGCTATGGTGTCGGTGGCAAGGAGAGTGGCAGCTGAGGCGCTGAAGGTGTTGTCGGCACCGGTGGCGTAGAGCTTGACAACCTTCACAATGTTGCCGCAGCCTTTCAGATTCACTTTCACGCTGTTGAGCGCCAGGGGGTTCTTGTCGCCTTCGGTGACCACCTTGAAGCCCACAACCGGCACATCGGTCTGTGCGGCCATGACGTCTGTTTCGGGTGCCTGGAAGCCTTCCACGCTCTTGATGACCATGGGCTGCGACTTATACAGGTTTACATTGGCCTTAAAGCCATTGGTAGAGTTAGTGCCGCGCACGCCGTTGGGATAGAAACGCACGGTGAGGGCGCCGCTTGCCGTGGTGCCGCGCAGAGGCGAGGCAGGCAGGGTGTTGTTGTTGCTCTTCGTTACGTCGTAGAGCACGCGGCCGCCGGTGCCTTCGCCGTCATAGACAGTCAGCGCGGGATGAGGGGAGCCGGAATAGGGGTAATAGAGGTAGATTTTGGTGAAGTCGAGTTCTGTTACATAGCCCTCTTTGCCCGGCTTGAACACGGTAATCTGTTCGCCGGTGGCGTCGTAGCCGTAGTAGGAATACTCCGACGGCGAGTTCTTGAACTGCCAGGGTCCGTGTACTGTGTAGGTGTGTGTGCCCTCTTTGCTGAGAGCCACATTCTGCACTTTGGCAAAAGCACTGTTCGGGCCGAAGGTTTTGGTTGCACCGTTCACGGTAACCGACTCGGCGCTCACGCTGATGGAATCGCCGGTATTGGCCAGCGGATTCATGGTCAGGTCGAGGCGGAAGACGTTGTTGCCCTGTCGCAGGCTGACGGGGGTTGCCGGGGTTACGGTAACGGTGTTGCCTTTCACCTCCGTCTCGCCCACGGCTGTGGTGCCGTAATAGACGGTGGCCTTGGCAGCAAGGTTCTCTGTGCCTTCTATGGAGAAGGTGAAAGCCTCGGCTTTGGCGGCTGGCTCGGAGTTGACGGTGTGGAGCGTCATGTTGAGGAAGGCAGCCTGCTCTGCGGCCGACACGGTTTCGAGTGTCGTGGCCTCAGCGCTTACGGTGTCTACGCTCATGGGCTGAGGGGTAAAGAGGCTTACCAGCGCTTCAAAGCCCTGTGTGGGATAACCGGTCTTCGACGCAAAGGTTACTGTCAGGGCGCCGTCTGCAGCCGTTGAGAGCACCTCAACAGGGTCGTTCTCTATAACGGTAGCAAGGAGGCACGAATCAACGGCCTCGGTGCCTTTATACACCTTTATGACGTCGTTGTTGCCGACGCTCACGGCCGAGGAGTTGTTGAACAGGTCGAGTTTGGTGAAACTGATGCTCACCTTCTTGCCCTGCACGCCGGGACGGAACACTGTGGTACCGGTGAAGTTCTCGGAGTATTTGCCCGTGGGGCCGCCGTCGTCGTAGAAGTTTATGGGCAGCTCCGTAACGGTGTATTCGGCTTTTCCTTTGGGCATGAAAATCATGTTGGCCACGGACAATTCTCCTTCCGGTGTCAGGGGCTTCGAGATGCGAGCTGTGTCGCTTACAATGGCCGAAGTGGCGCTCACCTTAAGGGTGTTACCCGGGGTGGCGTCGGACTTGGCATCGGCCACGAGCCAGAAATAGTTTTGGCCCCCTTTCAGCACTGCGGTGTCCTTGAAGGTCAGGGTGGCGCCGGGGGTGGCTATAGCCTGTCCGAACGGCTTGGCGGCGCTCAGGGCGTTGGCTGTGCCGTAGAGACAGCGCACATTCTCTAAATTGCCTGCCGTGAGGGCGGTGCCGCTCAGGCTGAAGCCTAAGGAGGTGGCGCTCAGGGGGTTCATTGAGCCGTTGGTGGTCATGTCAAGCTGCAGCAGTGCACAGTCTTTGACGCCGGGATAGAAATACCCCTCGGGGGTGCCGTAAGATAATATGCCTTGCCACTGCATCTGCGTGGGAGGCGCCGTGGAGAGCTTTGCCTCCCAGCCGTTGCCCTTCTCGCTGTAACTCGGGGCGTAATACAGCACCTCGATGACGCCGGTGTTGGCGGTGTAGGTGAAGGTGGCGCCGTTGGTCAGGTCGGCTTTGTAGCCCTCGGGCACGGGCTTCTTCCAGCCTCCCGACGAGGGATAGCCGCTCGACCCTTCATAGATATAAAGGTGCGAGTCTGCTTGCGTGAAATTCACAGGAGCTGTGAACTCAATGGTCAGGGGGTCGCCTTCGGTTTTCGACTTGAACGTTACGAAGCCTGTCTGGGCAGACTTCACCGTTCCCGTCGGCCCTCCCTTGTCATAGAACAGCAGACTGCCGTCTACGGTCTGTTCGCCGTTGGAGCCGTCCTTGGTGCCCATGTTGTAGACCGGTGTCTCGGCATGGAGCATCCCGCCGACGGTGGCGAGCAGGAAAACAAGAAAGATGTAAATTCTTTTCATGTTGGTTAGTAAAAGGTTAATTAACTCTATTTTTTGAAAACTTTTTTCACAAAGTGCGAATGGCCGGTGTCAATTGTCAGTATATAGCATCCGGCCGGCAGGGTTGCCGTGTCGAACTCTATCCGACCGTCGGCGGAGGCCGAGTATCGGGTCTGTCGTCCGCTGAGGTCGTAGAGGGCGCCTCTCAGCCGTCCGTTGCCACAGGTAATGGTGAGGCGATCGGTGAAGGGCAACGGCGCTATCACAGGCTCTTCGGCGCTGATGTCTCCCACTCCTTGGTTGCTGTCCACAAACACGGGTATGCGGGCAAACTCGCGGCGCCCTTTCTGCGAGGCCATCACAATCACGCTGAAGGAGCTCCCCTCTTCCCGGTCGGTATGGAACAGGCTCCCCTCCATGCGGCTGTGGGCATCGCCGTTCAGCAACGCGTAACTTATCGGAGCTGTCTCCGGGTCGAAGCTGAACAGATGTGCCACATCCGCCGGAGCATCTTTTATCCGCAGCGTGTCGCAACTGAAAGCGGGACAGGAAGCGCCCACTCCGTCGAAGCAGAAATAGGCGGGAGTGGTCATGCCCATTCCGTTCTTCTTGGTGCTTTCAAGTTTGAAGACCAGCTTGTGCATCGGGCCGAGATGACTCAAATCGAACCATTGCCAGGTGTCGAGGTGATAATGAGCCCTCACATCCTCATGGCGGTAGTCGGCCAGATAGATGGTGTCGGAGGCGCCGGAGCCGTTTGCGCGGGTGGCTGTTATGATGAGGCGCAGATAATCGCCCTGCGCGAAGCCGCCGCCGTAATAGCTCATGCCGTCGCCATAGAGAATGGCGTCGCGCACCCAGGCGCTATTGGTCAGGTAAATGCCTTCGGGCTTCTCATCGCCCTCTCCAAGGGTAAAGGCCGACTCGCCATAGTAGCTGTCTACATAGCCTATGCCGAAGGCCGGTGTGCCCTGTGCGCCGCCTCCGCAGGCGCTGTTGAACTGGTCATCGAGGGTTATGTAATAGTTGTTTTGCGACGATGAGGCCGCGAATTTGGCCCATGAATGCCATTTCTTGAAATAGCGGTTGGGCAGCAGACATGAGCCGCTGGCAAAGGTCGTTTCGGTGTCGATGGTCAGGGTGGTGTCGCCCTTCCATACATCGCCGGCGGGGAGATTCATATCTTCAAAATGGGCAATGCGGAAATCGCCGCGTGCTATGGCGTTCACATACAGGGTGTCGGCCTGCAGGTGAGCATCGGTGGCTATGAAGGCATACCGGCCCGAGGCCAACGGCAGGGTGGCCGTTGCTGTGGTGGAGCCCACAGTGCCCGCAGGGGTAATCCAGCGCAGCGAATAGGGGATGGCGCCGCCTGCCACGGTGGCCGTCAGCTTCACCTCCTGCCCGGCTTCCCCTTCTACTTTCGAGGGGCCGCTGAGGGTGAGTCTGTTCGGCTGTCCGCCAAAGTCATCTATAAAGAAGGTGATGCCGGGAGCTAACGCAAACCTCAGCTCGCTCCAGCTGCCGAGGTCGCGGAGGCTGACGTATACCCAGCCTGATGCCGGTATCTGTTTTTCTGTTACGGTGCCGTCGGGCTTCAGGGCCTTTACGGCAAAGGGTGCGGAGGCATAGACGAAGAAGCCGTCGGCAGTGATGACCGCTGCGTTTGCCGGGGTTATCCGTGCTTCGCTGCCCGTGTTGGTGGCAACGCGCTGTGCAGGTGCCGCGCCGGGAGCGCCGGGACGGTGTTCCACCCTGAAGCCGCTGAAGAGGAATGAGCCGTCGGCAAACAGGGTGTCGGCAGTGGTTATCCGCTCAAAGGTGGCGGCTTCGGGACGTGGCTGCAACGGCGTAAAGGCGTCGCTGCCGGTTACGCGCCCCTCTACGCCGCTGACGTTGGCAAGGAGGCACCACACGCGATATTGGTCGCCGTTGGCGGCACACTCCAGCCGCTGCGTAACTTCCATATATGACCTCAGGGGCACAATGGTGTCGGGATTATTGAAATCGGCCGACGTCGGTGCCGGCTCTGCTGCTTTTCTGATTATCAGTCCGGCGTTGGCGGCCACGTTGGCTTTCAAGGTTACGTCTACGCCGGAGGGTTCGTTGCAGCTCACAGCCGGATAACCGGCTATCAACTCCGGCGCGGTTTCGGGCGAGGCAAACTCGGCGGCGCCTATGGTAACGCCGGTGGCAGGTCGCTCTCTGCCGGCAATATCTTTTGCGGCATAGCTCAGGTGGATGCCGCTGCGCAGATTCCCGACTTCTTTCAGCTCAAATCTGTCGGCAAGGTACAGCGCCTTCTCGTTCACATCGCCCTGAGCGCCTGTGGCAGCCGACCACTGCGAGGGGGCGAGGATGCTGCCGTTGAGGGCATAGTGGGTTGTGGCGCCCCACACGGCGTTGTGGGTGAAGGTGTTGCCCTTCGGTGTGTTGACGCTCAGGGCGGCTCCCGAGCCGGTATTCTGCAGTATATTGTCGGCAAATTCACATTCGCTGCAGTCTGTTGTCAGCAGAGCGTTCACGGCAGCGCCGCCGTCAGCCACAACGCTGTTGGCGCCCGTCTTGCCGCCGCTGCAGCGTGTCATACTGATGCCGTTGCCGTTTCGGGTCTGCACTTCGTTGTTCACAATCATGAAATTGCGGGTGTCTGTGAGCGTCAGGGCGGCTCTATTGCCGCGGAAGCTGCATCCCTCAACGGTGATGTTGTTTGCCGAGTCTATGGCCAACAGAGCCTGCGCGTTGTCGGGCGCTGTGGTGAAGTCGAGGTTCCGCAGGGTCAGATATCCGGCGCCATGAAGCAGCATCACAGCGGTAGTGGTGTCGGGGCGGGCGGTGAGTTCTGTTGCGGCGAAAACCACCTTTCCGCGGGCTCCCTCGGCCGGCTGCACAGTGATACGGTTGCGTTCTCCGGCACCGGGCATCGGGGTCCATATTATCTGTTCGCTGTATTCACCGGGCAACACGGCTATGTCCACGGGGCCGTCAACGCCATGTTTGGTCAGGTCATCCACCAGGTCTTTGAAGCTGTGGTAATCGGCTTTGGCGCTGTTGCCCAATGTGAAGTTGCCGCGGATGCCTCTGCCGGTCTGCACCAGGACTTCGTCGCTGCGGTGTGCCGTTATGCCGTTGATGCCCTGCAGCAGCAGTCGGATGTGCGAGCCTACCGGGGCGTCGGGGTTTATGTCGGCGGCAAGCCACAGTATATGGCTGCCGGGTTCGGTAATCGTCGCTCCGCAGCCGGCCAACCCTTCCAACGTAGGCGAGCTGGCGAGGCGGCGCAGATTTTCGGGCTTCTCATTGCTGCCTGAGGTGAAGAGATGCCATTGTTCGGCCACTCCGGCGTCGCTCAGCGACGTGTCTGTCTGCAGGTCCGAAAGGGTAATCTTTCCGGCCGACCCTTTGGTGGCTATATCCACTCGCAGCAACAGATTATCCTGCGAGCCCCGGTAAATGAATTTTTCGGCGGTGGCTTTGGTGTCGATTTGGGTTATTGTGAGTGGCTCGGCGTCAACGGCCTCCACGAGTATTACCCATCCGTTGCCTGTGCGCCTCGGCGAGAAGTTCACCGTGAGAGCGCCGTCGGCGGCGGTGGAGGTGATGGGGGCCACGTCGGTCATCTTGCCCCATAGCAACGCGGCACGCTGTCCCTTGGTGCCTTCGCCGTGATAGACGTAAAGGTTATCGTTGGGGTTCAGGTCTATGGTGCGGAAGGTGAAGCGTATTTTCTTGCCCTGAGGCGCCCGGAAAATCATTGTGCCCTTGGCTTCGGCATTATACTGTCCGTCGGCGCCGCCGTTGTCGTAGAAGAGCAACGCATCGGCTATATCCACCACGTTGTCGCCATCTTTAAACAGGAGTATGCGCTGAATCTCGCGGTCTCCCTCGGGGTCGGGTGTGGTGAACGTGGGCAACGGGCAGCCTGTGGAGAGGCTCGTCAGCGCCGCATCAACGGTGTCGCCGCCGCGTGCCGAGGCTTTGACGTCGCACGTTATCCAGAAATAGGCGGAATGGGCGCTCAGGGTGTCGGGGGCAACGGGTATGTTAATCTCCTGCTCATTCACTTTGACGGCAATCTTGCCGAGCTGCACGCGTGCCGAGGAGCTGAAATCTGCATCTGCACCGGTGGTGAAGAGGGCCACGGAGTCGATGTTTGCGGCCGAATTTTTCAGATTTACTCCCACGGATGTCAACACAGGCGGCGCGATATTCCCTTCTGTCAGTATGTTGATGCCCAACAGGGGTTCATTTTTGCTGCCGGGCGCCACGGCCTGCTCTGTGGGGGTAAAGGCCGACACTTTCTGCACCGTAACGGGGTTGTTGCTTACGGCCCATACGGAGGCATGGAAGCCGCTGCCTGTTTCGCCCCGGGTGCCCATGGGGTTAAAGCGCACTGTGATGTAGCCGCCGGCGTTGGTGGCCTGAATCATGTCGCGGGGCCAGTCGGCGGCGCTCTCTTTGCTTACTTTCCATATCAGCGGCGACTCGGGCGAGGGGCCGTCGAAAATTTCAAATGTCGGACCCACTATCGACGACACTTTGGGCCATGTTAGGAGAAAGTCAGTGAGCCGCACAGCCACCTTTGCGCCTTTGACAGCCGGCCGGAAGGTAACGGTCTGGTCGCCGGCATCGCCGCTGTAACCTGAATCGAACATGGCCGATTCGGGTTTGCTGGTGTAGGTCCAGTCTGTCCCTACGGTGATTGTTTCCCAGCCATAATCCGACTGCCACAGGTTCTCCACTTCGCGGCTGAAGGAGGCCGCTGCGGGCAGCGTCAGCTCTTTGCCGGCTTTGACGCCGGTAAGGGTGCAGCCCACGCTCTCGCCTTTGCCGGCGTAGGGGGTCAGGTTGAACGCCACGGTGAAGTAATTCCTCCCCTCCATAAGGCGGAAGGAGGCGTTGGGGATGATATGGAAGAGGCCGTCGGCGCCGCGCTTTGCCTCTCCTATTTTCTGTCCCGACTGCAGTTTGTCGTCGCGGAAATAGGCATACAGGGTGGCGGCATCTACCCTGCTGTCGGCGCCAAAGGCTTTCACGCGCACTTCATCGACGCCCAAGGCCGGTTCCGACTCAGAGGTATAGATGCAAAACTGCAGCATCTCGTTGTTGTTCGACCCGGCGTTCAGGGGCTTTGTCGTGCAGGAGGCCACGCTGAGGGAATCGGCCCTCATAGGCTCCGGGGTAAAGGCGCTCACCAGGGCTTCAAACCCCTCTTCGGGCAGATAATAGACGCTCTCAAAGGTCATGGTCAGAGCCTTGTACGGTGCCGACACTATAAGGGGTGTGTTGTCGGTTATTTCCTCGAGCAGGGAGTCGGGGTCTGCGCTCAGGCCTGCATAAATCTTCACCACATCGTTGCGCCCGGTGCTGACGGGCACTTTGCCGGTATAAAACCGGGGTCGGTATAAGTTGAGGCGGATGCGCTCGCCGGGGTTTGCGGGCACAAAGGTTGCGGTACCTGAAAAGCCTTTTGAGTTGCGGTTGTCGGGACCGCCGTCGTCATAGAAGGGCCATGCCCGCTCGCCTATGCGGTAAGTGTGGGTGCCGGGCTGCATCAGCAGCATATTCCGGATGGTGTATGTCTGCGGCGGCGACACGGGTTCGGAAAGCCGCTCTGTGCCCTGTATCATCACCGAGCTCAACAGGGCGTCTATGGTATGCTCGGGTGTGGCAAGGTCTGAGACGTCGGCATACAGCACGAAATAATTGGCGCCTCCCTGCAGGGTTATATCGTCGGTGAATACCAGGTTGCGACCCTGTTGGCGCAGCGGCATTGAGGTCTGTGAGGGGGTGTAGGCCGTGGGGCGCGAGGTGCCGGTATAGCAGCAGCGCAGATTCGTTAAATCGGCCGGGTCAACACCGTCGGGCAGACTGAAGGTCAGCGCCGAGAGGGTAAGCGGATTCAGGGCGCCGTCGGTGCGTATGCAAGCGCTGATGAGGGGTATATTCTGCCGGGCCAGATAAACCGTGGAGTCAAAATCCTGCAATGCGCTGATGGAGCTTATCTGCATCTCCTCGCCTGCCGACGTTGTCAGCGTGGCGCACCATCCGTCGCCTGTCTCGTTGTAGTCGGGCGAGTAATATAGCACTGAGCACTCACCGGAGGCGAACTCAAGGCTCACGGTGGAGCCGCTCACCAAATCGGCTCTCCAGCCGGCCGGCACATCCTTCTTCCATCCGGCGGGGTCGCCCGTGGCGCCGTTGGCATATTTGCAGTCGCCATCGTAGATATACAGATGGGTGGCCGAGTTGGAGAACTTCACCGGTTGGGTGAAGGTGATGGTGAGTTTGTCGCCGGCGTTGGCGGCCTTGAACTTGGTATATCCGGTAATTGCGGTTTTTGTCTGCCTGTCGGGTCCGCCGTAGTCATAAAACAGCAGTTGGCCGTCTACCTTCTTGGTGCCCTGATACCCGTCCAAGGCGGGCATCCAATATGACGATGACGAGTTCTGTGCGGCAATGCCTGAAGCAATTGCCACCAACAATAAAAATGTTAAAATCGGTCTTTTCAGACGGATGATGCTTGTCATTCCTGCGGCTGTTTAATGCGGCTGTTGAGTTTACGGTGTTTCAAACACATCAGCCGCAAGCGAGCAGGCACTGCATCTTTTTGCGAAGAAGAAACAACAACAGGGCCGCAGGAAAGCTACGACACACAGACACGGGATGTTGCTTCTGAGAATAATATGTAAATCTGCCCCGGGCTACCGCAGACTGAAGCCACAACCCGTCTGCCGCAGCTTGTCATATCCGACAACGGAACATCAGACGGCCGCATCATTGCCCTACTCTCCCGAAGGCTGACACGGAGGCGTCATGGCAGGTCTTCTGGCTTGTCCCTCTTATCTTCCGGCCTTCCCATGGCGGTAGCTGCCACAGTGGCTTTTGCGGAAGCGATGTCGGCGGACTCACAGCAGCGGGTACTGCAGCCGATTCTCACGGCTTTCCCTTTTCAACAGTTTGTCAACATTCTGACGCGCTGTACCATTCGCGCTGCAAAGTTAACTAATTTTTTCAATCCCCCAAAATCCGCATCCGCCTCTACCCTATTTTTTTTCGATAACCGCAGGCGGCAGGGCGGCTTCGGCAACAAAAAACTGCGCCGGCAAAAACACCGGCGCAGCTCTGTATGCGCGAAACTTAATCTTATGATGAGTGCGGGGTTATTCCACTGTCCAGGTCTCGTGTGTGGCCAGAATCATGGAACGCAGGTCGGTGTAGGCGCGGCGGGCGCGAACCTCTTCCACCTGCTCTGCCACGGCTGTCTCGTAGCTGGGAGCCTCCACGTCGCGGATAACGCCGATGGCTAACGGCAGGGTGTGGCCGTCCATCATGGCAAGCTGCTGATGCAGGAAGTTCTGCGGCGTATGGGCGTCATGCACCAGGACGTCGTCGATGGTGTAGCCGTCTTCGCCAACCGTAACGGCTTTCAGGCCGAAGCCATCCTGCACAAGACCCTTCTCCATGTTCTTGCCGAAGAGCATCTTCTCGCCCTGACGCAGACGGATGATATGGTCGTCGCGTTTGTCTTTGTCGGTAATGTAAGAGTGGATGCCGTTGTTGAAGATGACACAGTTCTGCAGAATCTCCACCACAGAGGCGCCTTTGTGGCGAGCGGCGGCGGTCATCACAGCCTGCGTGTCGGCCAGGAAGACGTCAACGCCGCGGGCAAAGAAGGTGCCGCGGGCGCCGAACACGAGCTCGGCGGGGATGAACGGGTCTTCGGTGGTGCCGTAGGGCGACGATTTGGTAACGGTGCCGCGGTCGGACGTGGGTGAATACTGACCCTTGGTGAGGCCGTAGATTTTATTGTTGAAGAGGATGATGTTGAGGTCGATGTTGCGGCGCACGGCGTGGATGAAGTGGTTGCCGCCGATGGCCAGACCGTCGCCGTCGCCCGAAATCTGCCATACGGTGAGGTCGGGGCGCGTGGTCTTGATGCCGGTGGCTATGGCGGCGGCACGTCCGTGAATGGTGTGCATGCCGTATGTGCCCATGTAGTAAGGCAGACGCGAGGAGCAGCCGATGCCCGACACTACTACCGTGTCGTGAGGAGCTGTGCCTACCTCGGCCATGGCTTTGACAAGGGTGGAAAGGATGGCGTGGTCGCCGCAGCCCGGACACCAGCGTGCCTTCTGTTCGTTGCGGAAATCGGCCGGATTATATTTTTGTGCTTCCATGTTGTTGCTGATGATTTAAGGGTTAGCGGGCGTTGACGATATTTTTCACACCCTCAACCAGTTCATGCACTGTGAAGGGCTGTCCTTGCACTTTGTTTATGCGGCGCACGTCGTGGCGGGGCA
>ULXU01048775.1_pt1 | contig 15530 bp, 8 predicted proteins | sample 1961521 | NCBI WGS metagenome assembly ULXU01 (sample SAMEA4835845, study PRJEB28245) | human gut metagenome | biome: gut microbiome; material: fecal sample | place: Denmark | collected 2008
CCGACAAAAAGGATGACAGGATGTCATTTGGCATCAATTCAAGCAGTGACTTATCTTTCTCCAAGGCAGAGCTTAAGCTCATGACACCGGGCCAGGTGCGCAGGATGCCACCGACAGAGTGCATCATATTTCTCGAATCAAGACCGCCCATATATGACACCAAGGCTATTCCGTTTGACAAGCCCGAATATGGTTTTATCGCGGCAGACTGGCTTAAAAAGCGCTATTCAGACACACTTGCACTGGGAGACTATGAGCACCCGGTGCATACCATCTATGACCCAAAGACATTTAAGTACATCACGCTCTCTAGGGAAAAGAACTTAGAAATCATACAAAACGAGGATGATATAGCGATGCTTAAAAAGCGTGCACTGAGAGACTCATCAATATATGCCTGTGAGGTGGATGAAAGAGACCTGCTTTATCTGTCATTTGATAAGAATACAGGCATAAGCAGGGATGAGATAGAATATATATACAGACAGGCAGTAGAAGAAGCAGATGAGGATATAGAAAGCATAAAGGGACTGGCACTGCTTCATGACGTAGATGTAAAGAAGCTCGGGCTGGATGACAACATGAAAGAGCATACGGACAAATCAGGCTGGACAGGAGATACATTTGCAGAACTCATGGGTAGATACTTTGACCTGCTTTCAGACATAGAAAAAGAAGTCATACTCACATCCATGGATGAGGGCTTTTCAGATGAGCAGATGAAGGCACTTTTCCTTTGTGATGTATCAGACATGGAGAATATGAAAAGAGCATACAGACTGCAAAACAGCGACATACGAGGTGAAAGAAAATGAAAATAAAAGCAAACATGAAAACAGATATTGAAGCACTGGAGGAAAAGAGGACAACAATAGCAACAGGATGGGTTGAGATAGAAGGTCTCATTAAGTTTCCGGTCTCAGTGCGCACGTATAAGGACGATGCAACAGGCAAAGACATGATGTTTGTCTCATATCCTCAGAGGAAGGAAGGCGAAAAATACTACGGAGTAGTCTATCCTCATGATAAGGAAGTAAGACAGGAGATAGACCGGGTAGTGCTTGATATGACAAAAGAAAAGCTTTTCGCTCAAAGTGTGCCGGATGTCAAGATAGATGATGTCAGAATCACTAAACTCGACAAGCGAACAGACGCCACAGTGCAGAACGTGGGTATAGCCACTGTAAAGATGTATGGTCTCACAATCAACGGCATCATGATAAAAGAAGGAAAGGACGGGCTGTTCATAAGGATGCCGCAGTACAAATCAGACGGAGCATACCATGATACAGTGTACGGTCTCACAGGTGCAATAAAAAGGAAGATAGAGTCGCATGTGCTTGATGCGTACCGGAATCTGGTACAGGATAAACAAACAGAAAAGACGTACCGGAATCCGGAACATGAAGAACCAGAGGCACTGCAGCATGAAATTGAGAAAAACGAAAAACAGGAGGAAATAGAAGAGGACGGGGAGTTTCATTACACAAATGACCAGGCGATACTTCTCATGCCGGTACATTTCGAGGACAAAAACCGTGATGGAATACTGTTTGTGGCAAAAAACTCAGATACAAGAATTGATAAGACTTTCATGTCAGGAGGCTATATACGAGCGCAGAGCTTTTTGATAGGCGAGGGAGAGAACAAGGTGTTTGGCATATTTCAGAATGAACTGAATGGAACAAACAACGCTCCGGGAAAGTCATTGGCCATCAGACAGCAGATACTGATGCAGGTAACAAAGGACGGAGTGGCACAGGAGCCGTTTATTTATGCATCATACAGTGCAATAGATATGAATTCAGCAGGTGAAAACTATAGGCGCTGCCTAGAGCAGTGGGCTGAGCTGACCAGCCAGGATTATGAGAATTTGCTGGAGGAACCACAGAGAAATGAGGGAAAAAAGATACGCTTGCCGAAGGTGTGAGCAATTATAGAACCAGCGCGAATAGAGCTTTAAATAAAGTGAAAAGAACAAAGTTTCGAGTTGTGAGAGCGGACTTTGGGACTCGTAACATGTTAAGCTAGAGCCATCATAAGAAATAAACATTTCTTATGATGGCTCATTTTTTAATTTACAAAATCAGGGAAGACAGACAAAATGGAGAAATAGACATATGATTAAAACACCTTTTGGAGCTATTGAAATTTATATAGATGATAAAAAGTAGATTATGTAGAAAAAAGTGTTAGGTGGTCTATTTTGGATGGTAAATTGAATTTTGATTAATGTAGATATTGATTTGTTTTAAATCGTAAAAAAATGTGAGTTCTCATAGCTTTTTGTTGCGTTTAATGGTATAATATTCCCAATATGTGAATTTGTAGGAGATGAAGTATTAATTCGCAAAGGAGAAATGCATGGACGTATCATATAATAAGTTCTTTAAGATATTAATTGACCGAAAAATGAAGAAAAAGGACATTTGCAAACAGGCAGGAATTGGTACGAGCACTATGGCAAAAATGTCACGAGATGAGAATGTATCACTTGAGGTTTTAGTTAAACTATGTAGGACACTTGACTGTACAATTGATGATATTCTGGACATACTTCCAGCAGATAACAAAGATAGATTGGAAAGGTAATAGAATGATTAGACGTGAGTATAGCGCAGGTGCAGTAAAGTTTTCTTTTTGGTTTATGGAATTTAAAACAATGATAAATCTTCTTTCTGAGGGGATGACATTTGATGAAATAAAACAAAAGAATAAAAATGAAAACATATTTGGTGCTCCAACACCATTGCGTGCCGGTCAGATATTCAATACAGTATCTGCCAGAATAAAGTCACTTGATGAATCTTTTTACCAGATATTTGTGAATAGTGATTTGGCAACACAAAAATTATTCGCTTTAGCTGGGGCAATGGCACATGATACTCTTTTCTTTGATTTTGTATATGAAGTTGTAAGAGAAAAGATGATTATTGGAAGCAATGAGTTTTTTGATAGCGATATCAATATATTTTTTAAGAATAAGCAATTGCAGGATGAAAAAGTTGCAAAATGGACAGATGCGACTTTGAATCGGTTGGGAAGAGCGTATAAGACCATGCTTTTTGAAGCGGGTCTGACAGATAAGGGTACACCTCGTACAATTTTAAAGCCTATTCTTGATCCGGTTATGGAACACTGGCTTTTTGATAATGAAATGGAACCAATAGCAAAAGCATTTACGGGGGTACGATAATGGCAAGCATAGAAGAAAGACTGGACATAATGGAAGCAAAAATCAAGGAACCAAAGTTCCGTGATACCACAGGAAAGGCAAATGAGGTCAATTACTGGGTATTTGATTATGCTCCGGAGCATGAGCTGATTGTCCGTGATAGAATAGAATATTTGAAAAATAAAAATTCCAGAGGAACCGATGGCTTTGAACTGGTTGTATATGATTTATATGATCTGCTCATAGCACATTTGCAGGATAAAAATTTCATGGAAAAGTGTTATCAGATGGAAGAAAAGAGGGGGATTGTAAAGGTTGCATCCGCAATACAGCGTTCTCTTAAAATCACTGATAAGGATAACATAATTGTGGAATATATTGCAGAGCATACACCGGATAATTCCGTAGTATTTCTTATGGGAGTAGGAAAATGTTATCCATTACTGCAATCACCGGAGGTATTCAACAAAATTCTTTACAATATGCCACAGCATTTTGCAAAGGTGCCTATGGTGCTGTTCTATCCGGGAACCTATACTGAACAGGAACTCATCATATTCAACGAAGTTCACGAAGATAATTATTACCGGGCATTCCGGCTGGTACGATAGGAGGTACGATAAATGCAGATAAGAGAAATGTTTGCAAAACCGATTGACCGTGATTTACAGGGGGTTATCATTGTAGGGCAGGACGAGACTGCCAATGTCAGGCAGGAGTTAGAAGAATATGTTGTTACAAGGGAATTACAGAAGCATTTTGCAGATTTCTTTGCGGCATATAAGACCGGAATCACGGGGAATACATCAAAAACAGGTGTATGGATTTCCGGTTTCTTTGGAAGTGGTAAATCTCATTTCTTAAAAATCCTATCTTACCTTCTGGAGAATAAAGAGATTGCAGGCAAGAAAGCAATCGATTATTTTGTGGACGATAATAAAATAGCTGATCCGATGGTACTTGCGGATATGCAGCTTGCCGCAAACACACCGACCGATGTTGTTCTTTTCAACATTGATTCTAAGAGCGATTCCAACAGCAAACAGAATAAAGACGCAATCGTGAATGTGTTCTTAAAGGTATTCAATGAGATGCAGGGATATTGTGGCGTAATGCCATTTCTTGCTGATTTGGAGCGAAGATTAAACGAAGAAGGCAAGTATGAGGAATTTAAGCAGAAGTTTGAAGAAAACTATGGAGATGCGTGGGTAGATTCCAGACAGGACTTTGATTTTATTCAGGATGATATTGTAGATACTCTGGTAGATATGGATTTCATGAGTGAAGCCGCTGCGAGAAACTGGTGCGAAAAAGCTGCCGAGCCATACAAAATTAGCATTGAAGATTTTGCAAAACGTGTAAAAGCATATATTGACTGTAAAGGTAATAATCATCATGTAGCATTTCTTGTGGATGAAGTGGGACAGTATATCGGTGATGATTCCAACCTTATGTTAAATCTCCAGACTGTTCGTGAGGAACTGGGAAAAGAGTGCAACGGTAAAGCATGGGTGATTGTAACAAGCCAGCAGGATATTGATTCTATTACCAAGGTAAAAGGCAATGATTTCTCTAAGATTCAGGGACGATTTGATACAAGAATTTCTCTTTCTTCCGCAAACGTAGATGAAGTTATCAAAAAGCGTATTCTGGATAAAAATGACACTGCAACACTGATGCTGCGTCTGCTTTATGGGCAGAAAGCAACCACAATCAAGAATAAGATTGTGTTCAATGATGGCGTAGAGAAAAAACTATATGCAGATGAAAATGACTTTGCACTGGTTTATCCGTTTGTGCCATATCAGTTCAATCTCCTTGCAAGTGTATTGACCTCTATCCGTACCCACGGTGCATCCGGAAAGCATTTGTCAGAGGGTGAGCGTTCCATGCTTGCCATGTTCAAAGAGTCTGCAATGGATTATAAGGAGCATGAGGAAGGCACACTTATTCCGTTCCATGCGTTCTATGATGCACTGGAGAATTTCTTAGACCACAGCCACAGAGGAGTTATAATTAAGGCTTATGACAACAGCTTTATCAATCCAGATCATAAGACAAAAGATGTATTTGCAATCAATGTATTAAAGACCTTGTTCATGATCAAATATGTCAATGATGTGGAAGCAAACATTGATAACATCACGAGTCTTATGATTTCTGATATTGAAGATGATCGTATCGAACTGAAAGCAAAAGTAGAGGACGCTCTGAAAGTGTTGATGCGTCAGATGCTTGTACAGAGAAACGGAGAAATCTATGTATTCCTGACCGACGAGGAGCAGGAGATCAATCGTGAAATCGAGAGCCAGAATGTGGAAATGGCAGAAGTTATCAATAAAGCATCAGAAATGATTTTTGAAGATATTTTCACAGATAAGAAGTACCGCTATCCGGCATTTAATGGCAGATATGCGTTTTCTTTCAATTCTACTGTGGATGACAGACCATATAAGGCAAATCAGAAATATGATATTGGAGTACATATCTTAACACCTGCGGCGGATATGGGAACTGATGATACAACACTTCGCATGGTGTCAGGACAGGGCAGAGAGGTTCTTGTTGTTCTGCCGGATGATAGAGCATTTATGGATGAAATACAGAGATACTTGAAGATAGAGAAATTCCTGCGTTTAAACACGTCTTCTGCATTGCCACAGTATGAAACAATCAAAGAGGGCAAGCGTCTGGAGATGCGTGAGCGCAATGCCAATGCCAGATTATATTTATCAGAAAGTCTGAAAGATGCTGATATTTATGTGAATGGGGATAAGGCACAAATCAATGCAAAAGAAGTATCCACTCGTATCAATGAAGCACTTGGCAGGCTTGTATCGACTGTATATCATAAGCTGTCATATATAGATGCAGCATACGGTGAGGACGATATTCGCAAGATGTTTAAGACCTCAAACCAGATTTCACTTAATCTTGAAGGCGGTACAGAGCCAAATGTTCATGCATTGGATGATGTATTAAGCTATGTTGCAGACAACACCCGTATGCATATGAAAACTTCTATGAAGAGTATTAAAGACAGATTTATGAAAGCACCTTATGGATTTGTAGAAGATGATGTACATTGGCTTGTAGCAAAACTGTTCAGGAGAGGTGATTTGGCATTTTATGTGAATGGTACCTCAGTTTCAACACACAACAAAGATGCAGAGGAGCTTATCAATTATATTACGAAAAAAAGTTTTGTTGATAAGCTTATGATTGAGCAGAAGATTCGCATATCTGAGAAAGAAAAGAAAATTACAAAAGAAGTCATGAAGGAATTATTCGGAGTAACCGGAAGCTCGGATGATGAAGATATTATGATGAACAGCTTTATAGGATATGCAAACAAGCTGACGTCTACGCTTGGAGAACTTGAAGTACGCTATGAGAGTACACGATATCCGGGAAAACATGTCGTGGAGTATGGAAAATCACTTCTTTTTGGTCTGGTACAGATACAGGTGCCAACAGAGTTTTTCCGGACGGTTGCAAAGAAACAGGATGATCTGCTTGATTTTGCAGAGGATTATGAACCTGTAAAGGCATTCTTTAATAGCGAGCAGAAAACAATATTTGACAAAGCAGTATTGTATCTGAGTAAATATGATGATAGTAAGACGTACATTGTAGATGAGAATCTGGAAAATATTGTAGCTGAAATCAATACGATTGTGAAAAAACAGTCTCCGTACAGTGATATTCCAAAACTGCCAGAGCTTCTGAAACAGTTCAGTGATGTATATTCCGATATATTGGACGAGCAGTTAAAGCCGGTACTGGATTCCGTTTTGGATTCCCAGAGCAGAGTATATGAGGTACTGAATACCAAAGCATACGCAGAAGAAAAGAGAAGCAAGTATGCCGCCATGTTTGATGAAATCACGAATGCGGCGAAAGGCTGTACGAATGTATCCGTTCTTAGAAGCTATGCTGACAGGGCAGAAGCATTAAAAATTCGTCTGTTAAATGAAATGACACAGATGGATCAGGCAATTGCAGTGAAGAAAGCGGAAGAAGTCCGTAAGAGACTGGAAGCACAGGCAAAAGAAGTCGGAAATGTGGATCAGGCACAGATTGAAGCAGAGGTACAGAAAAAGGTCGAAAAAGTGAAAAGTACCAAGAATGTATCTATCAAGAGTATCACGAAAACTGCTTCATGGAGACTGGAAAATACAGAGGATGTTGATAAATATCTGAATGAGCTTCGGCTGAAACTGGTAAGCGAACTGGATACCGATACGATTGTCAACATTGAATTTTAGGAATGGAGAGACCTTATGAATAAGACTGCAATCAAGAATTTTGCGATATGGGCAAGAAACAGGCTCATTGCAGATATAAAATATCGTGCCGGACTGATGGGTATTACAGAAAATGGCATTGCAAATGCGCTGCCACAGTCTGGTTCTGCAACGGAATTTTATGATATTGGAACCGCAGAGCCTTATGCGATTAACGGTGAGGAAATCAAACAGCGTAGAGCATTAGTAGATGTAATCCGGGCAAAAGAAAAGGATTCCAATTATGCAGTAGCATACAAATATATCATCGAGGAAGTTGCCTATACATGGTTCAACCGCTTGATTGCAGTGCGTTTCATGGAGGTAAATGATTATCTTCCTTCCAACATGAGAGCATTGTCATCCGAGAGTGGCAAGACAGAGCCGGACATCGTAACCAATCCTTTTGATGCAGAATTAAATTTGTCCAGTGCAGAGGAAGAAAAGATTATCGCATTGAAAAGAGATAATAAGCTGGATGAAGCATTCCGTATGCTTTTTATCAAACAGTGTAATGCCTTAAATGAGATACTTCCTGCTTTATTTGAAAAGACCAGTGACTATACAGAGCTTTTGCTTAATCTGTCTGTGATTGATCAGGATGGTGTAGTCTTTCATCTGGTACATGATATTCCGGAGGAGGACTTCAATGTCAGCGAAGGCGGACAGGTAGAGATTATTGGCTGGATGTATCAGTATTACAATACAGAGCCGAAAAATGATGCTTTTGCGAAAAAAGGAAAAATCACAAAAGAGGAAGTACCTGCTGTTACACAGCTTTTTACACCGGACTGGATTGTACGCTATATGGTAGAGAACAGCTTAGGCAGATTGTGGGTAGAGGGACATCCGGATGCTGACCTGCAGGGCAGGTGGAAGTATTATCTGGAAGAAGCAGAGCAGGAGCCGGAAGTACAGGCAGAGCTTGCTAAGATTCGTGAAGCGTATGCAAAACTGAAACCGGAAGATATAAAGCTCATTGATCCGTGCATGGGTTCTGGTCATATCCTTGTGTATGCGTTTGATGTATTTATGCAGATCTATGAAAATGCAGGCTGGTCAGCAAGAGAAGCAGCACAGAGCATCGTGGAGCATAACATCTATGGACTGGATATAGATGATCGTGCCGCACAGCTTAGTTATTTTGCTGTCATGATGAAGGCAAGACAGTATGACAGACGAATTTTCACCCGTGGAATGCGTCCAAATGTCTATGCAATACAGGAAAGCAACGGTATCAACAGGGAACAGCTCAAATATTTCGGTGCTGAACTGGACGAAATGGAGAAAAATGCTGCGATCCTGCAGATAGAGGGACTTCTGGACACATTGATTGATGCAAAAGAGTATGGTTCCATCCTAAATGTGGAAGAATATGACTGGGATTTACTACGCAGATTCGTAAACAGCGCAGATATTGGTAGTCAGATATCGTTTGATACTTATGGTCTGGATGAGACAGCAGAAAAGCTGAAAGAGCTGATAGAGATTGGTGCAATCATGGCACAGAAGTATGAGGTTGTGGCTACAAATCCACCGTATATGAGTGTCAGTTCTGCAACACCGAAACTAAATAAATATGTCGTTAATAATTATCCTGATTCAAAAACAGATATGTATGCTGTTTTCATCGAAAGAGGATCTAATATCCTGACTCAATATGGATATCAAACTATGATTACACAGCAAGCGTGGATGTTTACTGTTTCTTATGAACAATTAAGAAGAAAACTGTGCGCAGAGACGATTATTTCTTTAATCCAACTTGGAGCAAGAGGGTTTGATGAAATATCAGGAGAGGTCGTTCAAACAGCATCATATATATTTAGAAAATGCTATACGAAGAAATATGCAAGTAGCTTCTGTGATTTGACTAGAGGCAAGAGTGAAGTGGAGAAAAGAGATATCTTTCTTGATAAAAAAGAGATATATGTTGTTGAATATAACGATTTTGAAAATGTACCAAATTATGCAATGGCATATTGGATGTCTCATCAAAGTCTTTGCGATTTTGGAAATAAAAAATTTTCAGATGAATATGTTGCTAGAGAAGGGTTAACTACGGCAAATAATGAATTGTTTCTAAGAATGTGGTCAGAAGTGAATTTTAATAGAGTTGAGCTAGATGCAAAGGGAGAAGATGACACTGTTTCAAAAGTGAAAAAATGGTTCCCATATAACAAAGGAGGAACTCCAAGAAAATGGTATGGAAATAATGAATTAGTTGTTAATTGGCAAAACAAGGGACAGGCTATTAAAAATTGTAAGGACGAAAAGACAGGAAGAATACGTTCGCATAATTACAATAACGAATTTTCGTTTAGAGAATCAGGAACATGGACAGCAATTTGTTCAGGAATGATAATGGTAAGATATTCAAAAAGTGGGGCGCTATTTGATTCGAAAGGTGCTAGTTTTTTTGGGAAAAATCACGAAAGTTTATTATTCGGAATTGGACTTTTAAATTCAAAAGTAAGCAATGTATTTTTGAAAGTTTTATCTCCGTCCTTTGAATATAAAGTAGGTCATATTGCTAATATGCCACTTATAGATGGTAGCAGAATAAATATTGTTACTAAGGTTGAAGAGTGTATAAATCTATCTGAAAAGGAGTGGAAATCATACGAAATTTCATGGGATTTCAAGCGTCATCCATTACTTTCTGTAATACCTTGCAACTCAGAATTATTTGATAACACTGACGATATTGATTTAGCAGAGTGTTACATCTGCTGGGAGAATGAATGTAATGATCGTTTTAATCAGCTCAAAGCAAACGAGGAAGAATTGAACCGTATTTTCATAGACATTTATGGATTGCAGGATGAATTGACACCGGAAGTAGAGGACAAGGATGTGACTGTCCGCAAGGCTGATTTACAGAGAGATATTAAGAGCCTGATTTCCTATGCGGTTGGCTGTATGTTTGGTCGTTACTCTTTGAATGAGGAAGGTCTGGTATATGCAGGCGGAGAGTGGGACGATAGTAAGTACACCACATTCATACCGGATGATGACAATATTATTCCAATCACAGACGAGGAGTACTTAGAGGACGATATTGTGTCACGCTTCTGTACTTGGTTAAAAACAGCATTTGGTGCAAAGTCATTGGAGACAAATCTGGATTTCATTGCAAAGGCACTTGGAAATAAGGGAGATACAAGCAGGGAGATTATCCGCAACTATTTCTTGAACGATTTCTTCAAAGATCATTGTAATACTTATTCTGTCACAGGTTCCGGCAAGCGCCCGATTTACTGGCTTTTTGAAAGCGGTAAGCAGAATGGATTCAAGGCGCTGGTGTATCTGCACCGTTACAATGCGGATACAATCGGTAATGTTCGTGTAGACTATCTGTATCGAATGCAGCGTGTATATGAATCGGAGATTGGACGTATGCAGGATACGATTGATAACAGCAAGAACAGCAGAGAGGTATCACTTGCAACGAAGCGTAAAGAAAAATTACAGAAGCAGTTAAAAGAGTGCCGGGAATATGATGAGAAAATCGGACATCTGGCACTGGCAAGAATAGAGCTTGATTTGGATGATGGTGTCAAGGTCAATTACCGTAAGGTACAGACTGCCGCAGACGGCAAGTTTTATGAGATATTGGCTGATTCAAAGAATATTATGACAAAAAAATGGTAGAATTATATTTTTTATGCAATAGGTGTTCAAAATGAAAAATGAATTTATTAAGTTTCAAAGTGAGGATAAAATAGATTTATTATTAGGTGGCATGGTATATATGAAAGAATTACAATATTATGTTAATTTAGAAAAAAAAGAGCAAAATGATATTGTAGGTGATGCTTTAGAAAATGCGGTTTTTTCTAAAGCATATGAAACACCAAACGGAATACCGTGTAACCTGATTCTAGAGAATAAATTTTGTAAAAGCTTTGTGTTTTGTATTTACGAAGCAAATTTGGATGATGATAGAAGTATAATTATTCATGAGACTGACAAGATAAAAAAATTTGGAGATTATGCTTTATGGATAAAACATATGGATCAATTTATAAATCGCATTCAATTAGCAGCATCAAAAAGTTATTATAATATTACAAATGGTAAAGTGAATTATTATGATGATAGTGAAGAAGTTTCAATTGAAGGTATGCGCTCGGTAAGTGATAAAGGAACATATGCATTTGCTAAAAGAAAGAAGTATAAATATCAAAATGAATATCGCTTTGTAATAAATACAAAATTGGATGAAATATCGAATGAGGATCATTTAATTCTTGATATTGGAGATATTAGTGATATTACTCAAAAGATAAAAACACAAGATTTGATTAATGGTAAGAGATTAATATAGTTTTTAATAAATTATTGGAGGTTATGTCATGGCAGAAGATACGCTGTTTTCCGGCGAATCAAAGAATATAGAGTATAAGGTCGCTGTACCAGACAAGAGCGAAAAATACATGAAAACGGTGGTGGCTTTTGCTAATGGCAGAGGCGGAAAGATTGTTTTCGGAATAGATGATAAAACATTAAATATTGTTGGAATGGATGTAGATAATATCTATAAAACCATGGATGCCATTACAAATGCTATTTCTGATGCCTGTGAACCGGCAATCAGACCGGATGTTGCGTTACAGACTGTTAAGGATAAGACTGTGATTGTTGTGGAGATTCTTCCGGGTGCACAGCGTCCATATTATATCAAATCGCAGGGAATGGTGGATGGTACTTATGTGAGGGTATCCGGTACAACCAGACATGTTGAAGGATATATGCTGAAGGAACTGATTTTAGAAGGACAGAATCGCTATTTTGATAGTGAGATATGCCAGAATATGCCTGTTTCCGACAGCGAGATAGAGGAAGTTTGCAAAAGTATGAAAGAAACTGCTTTGAAAAATACATGGCAGGATAGTGAGAAAGCAAAGATAAAAGATGTAACGAAGAATACATTGATTTCATGGGGCGTGTTGAAGGAAGCAGAGGGTAAGGTATATCCGACAAATGCCTATGCACTTTTAACAGGCAAAATGCCGCAAATGCCAGTAATTCAATGTGGCGTGTTCAAGGGAACGAATCGTGCACATTTTGTTGACCGTAGGGAATTTGAAGGCTCTATTCAGGAACAGATGGAAGCAGCTTATCAGTATGTCCTTGAAAAAATCAACATGGGAATGACGATAATGGGGATGTACAGACAGGATGTATATGAGCTTCCGACAGACAGTATTCGTGAGTTGATTGCGAACGCAGTGGCACACCGCAGTTATCTTGAGCCGGGAAATATTCAAGTAGCATTGTTTGATGACAGACTGGAAGTGACTTCTCCGGGAATGCTTTTGAATAATGTTACTATTTCAAAAATGATGGAAGGTTATTCTAAACCGAGAAATCCGGCAATTGCCAGAGCCTTTGCGTATATGAAGATTATTGAGAAATGGGGAACCGGAATACCGAGATTATTTGAAGCATGTGAGGAGTATGGACTGCCGAAGCCGGAGCTTGTTGATTTTGATGGAGATTTCCGTGTAAATATGTATCGAAAGGTAGAAAGTGAGATTGGAGTCAATGGTGTGACTACCCAAGCTACCCAAGGTACTACCCAAGCTACCCAAGGTACTATCCAAGCTGAGTTGAGTGAGGATGACAAGGCGGTGTTGATGTCGATTGTAGAAGATCCTCATATTACACAGAAAGAAATGGCTGCAAAATTAGATTGGAAAATTGACCGGGTAAAATATTATCTTAATAAGTTGAAGAGAAAAGGTATTATAAAGCGTGTTGGAACCAGCCAAAACGGACACTGGGAAGTAGTTGCAGAGGAGAGTAAATGGCAGAATTAAACTTAAAACAGATTGTAGATAAACTGAATACAGAATTTACAGGGGAGCATCGTAAGTTGGTATTTTGGTATGACGATGAAGCTGGTTTCGAAGAGGATATTGACAGCGTAGAGCTTATAAATGCAAAGGTATACAAGCTGACAAAGGATAATCAGTTTTATACGAAGTATTTCCTTGAAAAAGAGGACACGACAACAAACTATCTAATCTATGCGCCATTTCCAAAACCACCTGTCACTGAAAACCATCTGGAAGATACCATGCTTTATTCCAAGCGTTTTTATGCTGATAAGGCAACCTTCCTAGCTTCAGACTTGGGAATAAAAGAAAAATATAAACCTATAATTGAGAAGAGGATTAATTTTTTTGGAGAACAAAAAAGGACACAAAGATTTTATGACTTTGAAATTGATCATTATAATGAAGAAACAATACTGTGTGGTATGATGGGGGCAATAGTCAAAGCCAGAAATTGTTCTTTTGAAGAAATAGTACGAGTACTTATAATTGATGGAAAACTTAGAGAAAATTCATATTTGGAAGAGTTTGAAAAATACAGACTGGTAGGTGAATTCTGGAAACTTTGCGAGCAGCAATTTGGCTTTTCTATGGATGCACCAAACTTGGAAAAGCTGGTTATCACTATGTTTGTAACCTATGCAGATAGATATATTGATGCTGAAATGCCGAAAAGCTGGAAGAAGTTTATTTCCTATAAGTCAGGTAATATCATTGCATTCCTGGACAACCTGATGAACAATATTTTATACCGTGAAAAGTATGATGAGTTGTCAAAATATGTTGCAGAATGTCTGAATGCATCAGAAGAACTGGGCAAGTATGATGTAGAAGCATTAGTTGATTGTGATTCTTTTGCTTGCATAGATGTATTTATGATTCGTTGGATCGTCAGCAGATTAAGAGCAGAAGATTGTCTTGCGGAAATTGGTGGACATAGTATTTTTGAACTGTGTGGAATTCGTGCAAAAATGCATTTTGGCAACAAGTTCGCTTATATTTATGAAATGCTGGATAGTGCATACTGGATTGTAAATAATGCACAGTATGAAGCACCAAACGGATTCAAGAAAATCATAGATTCCTATATAACCGGTGACTGCCTGATAGACAATCATTATAGAGTTTTTTATCTGAATTATGATAAATTGGAGAATACTACAGAATTTGAAGATTTACGTGATTTGGTAGAGAACATTTATACGAATGAATATCTAGGAGAACTGCTACCTAAGTGGAATGAGGGACTTCTTGAGGAAAATGCACTGACATGTATTCCGTTACAGCGCAACTTCTTCAGTAAATTTGTTAAGAGTACAAATGTTAAAACAGTAGTTATTATTTCTGATGCAATGCGATATGAGGTCGGCAGGCAATTATATACCAAGATGATGGATAATCCAAAGTGTAGTGCCAAGCTGCAGGTAATGCTCAGTGTTCTGCCTTCTTATACAAGACTAGGAATGGAGGCATTGCTGCCACATAAAATACTGGAATTGACAGATGATTTCAAAGAGGTTGTTGATGGTAAGTATGCTATTGATCTGGCTACCAGACAGGCAGTATTGCAGTCGTATGAGCCGGAAAGCAAATGTGTACAGTTTGATGACATTAAAAACCTGAAAGGACAGGCACTTAGGGATGTGTTTACCGGACAGTCGGTGGTCTATGTATATCATGACCAGATTGATAATACCGGAGAGCATGAGGAAGATGCTGTATTTGAAGCTTGTGAGAAAGCAGTCGATGAAATTGCAAAATTGATTCAGAAGATTTCCACCAGTGGAAATACATATCGTTTTATCGTGACCGCAGATCATGGTTTTATCTATAAAAGGGATAAAGTAACTGCAAGTGATAAAATAGGTGGCATGAGTGATTCGAACAGACTTGTGAAAAGAAGATATATTGTGTCCAAAGAGCCAATCACAGAGCAGGGAGTATGTAATATCGGTCTGGGATATATGCTTGGAAGTGATGACAATAAGGTTATTTCTTATTCATGTAGCACGAATGTTTTTTTAACACCGGGAAATGCGGGAATGAACTATGTGCATGGTGGTTCATCACCGCAGGAGATGCTTGTACCGATGCTGGATATTAAGATGGATAAGGGGGCAGTTGAAACAAGACCTGCACAGATTATGCTTGTTAGCTTGGTACAAAAGATTACCAATCTTATTACAATCCTTGATTTCATTCAGTCAGATCCGGTTAGCGATGTTG
>ULXU01064748.1_pt1 | contig 15468 bp, 12 predicted proteins | sample 1961521 | NCBI WGS metagenome assembly ULXU01 (sample SAMEA4835845, study PRJEB28245) | human gut metagenome | biome: gut microbiome; material: fecal sample | place: Denmark | collected 2008
ATTCTCGTGGTAGTGGGTTCCGTACTTCTCGTCGATCTCGTAGGTGGAGGAGAACACGGCGTTGAAGGCGTCCATGCCCACACAGCGCTGGAAGCAACTGGCGGTCTTCTGACCCAGCAGGCGCTGCATCTTTACCTTTTTCACCAGATCCTCGCTGGACTGGTGGAGGTGGGTAAAGCGGTTGATTTTGTGGCCGGTCAGGCTGGAGGTGGCGGTCATCAGGTCCTCATACTGGGGATCCTGGGCCAGCGCGTAGGTCATGGCCACGCAGTTGATGGAGGGGCGGATCATGGGGTGATCCACCCAGTTGTCGATCTTCTCGCCAAACATGTAGACGCGGGTGTTCAGCTTGCGCAGGGAGTCGATGTATTCTTTCGCGGTCATCAGTGCCATTTCAGTTTCCTCCTCGTATTCACATATTAAGGTAACTTTGCTTATGCTCCCCGACCACAATGGAGCGGGGAGCATAGGTGTGGGGCGTAATGTGGCCGTATGTTAAAATTCCAGGTAATGGGGCGGCATGCCGGGGCATACGTCAGTGGTCAGACTGTGAGATGCCATGGGGTAACGCAGTCCCGCTTTCCACATAGCCTCCATGCCCTCGATGGCACGCACCAGATCGTCCGGCTTAAAGGTAACGCGCAGCTCCCACTCACCCGCTGCGCCAAACTTACGGTCAGCAAAGGACGGAATTCCCAGACCGGGCTTCCCGGTTAGGAATGTATGGCACCAGGAGTCGGCACAGGTAGACTCACCCACGAAGGTAAAGTGCAGTTTTTCATATCCCATATACTGCCATCCGGCGTAGAGCATGAATGCCTGGGCTGAACTTGTATACAGTACGCATACATCAGGATCATTGATCTTGCCTGCGTCCACAGGCGAGCACACCAGCGCATAATAGCCGCTGGGGATACACTCCAGTGCAAGGTTGTGCGCTTTGGAGGATTCCAGTTCTTTGAACCACACCTTATTGAACATCTCCCCGCTGTACCACTTTTCGTCTCGCTCAAAGAGTCCGTTAATGCCACGGCAATAATTCGCGTGGACGTTCTCGAACTTGCAGGCAGTTGTCCAGCCAAACTGGTGCGCCTGCCCCAAAACTACACAGGGAGGGTAATGCTTTTCATGTACACGTACCTTGGGGATCGACTTGAACTCTTCTTCCGTCTTGACCCACTTCATGCCAACAGGTGCCGTACCATAACGGATCATTTTATTCAAACGGGCAATAATGTCATTCCAATTATACTCTGCCATGTGAATCTTCCTTTCTTGTCTTAAAATGTAAGTTTTTCTTATTGTTAGTTCAACACCTCACGAGGAAACTTTTGGCAGAAGAATTTCTCCCACGCCTCAATCAGTTCCTCGCGGAAGTTGGGATGTGCGATATGGATCAACTCCTGAGCCCTTTCACGGATGCACTTTCCGCGCAAGGCAGCCACACCGTATTCCGTTACCACATAGTCTATGTCTGTGCGCGGAAGCGTTACAGGCGTACCTTCTCCAAGAAAAGGAACGATCTTAGATCTCTTTCCGCCCTGCGCGGTGGACTGCAGCACGATTAGAGATTTTCCGCCGGGAGAACGGGTAGCTCCTCGAACAAAATCCGTCTGTCCGCCGGTACCGCTGATTTGCAGCCTACCGACGCTTTCAGACGCCGCCTGCCCATAAAAATCGATCTCCACGCAGGAGTTGATCGATATCATCTTGTTGTTCTGGGCAATGATGGCAGCGTCGTTAACATACGCGCCATCCATCAGCATAAAGGAGGGGTTGTCGTTGATGAAATCATACAGCTTTCGTGTTCCCATAGCAAAGGCAGCCACGGTTTTCCCACGGTGAAGTGTTTTTTTCCGGTTGTTGACCACACCAGCTTCAATCAGCTCCATCACACCATCGGAGATCATTTCGGAGTGGATGCCCAAATCATTTTTTTCCTGCAGGAATTTGCAAATCGCGTCCGGCAGACTGCCGATACCCAGTTGCAGGGTCGATCCGTCTTCTATCAGATCTGCGCAATTTTTGCCCAGCGCCATTTCCACATCAGAGATCACAGGACGCGGGATCTCGATCAGTGGGTCATTGCACGGGACAAAATATTGCACCTGACTAACGTGCACAAAGGTTTCGCCATGGACGCGGGGCATATTGGGGTTGACCTGCATAATGCGGATCGCAGCGCTGTCAAAGCCTGCCCGCTCGTAAGTCAGGTCGATGCCCAGAGAACAGTAACCATGGGCATCAGGCGGGGACATTTGCCCTACAAATACATCTATCTTGGGAAGCCGATTCATCAGAATATCGGCCACCTGGCTGAGACAGCAAGGGGTCACATCAATAAAGCCCTCTGAGATGCCCTGCTTTGTCTTTCCGCCGCTGGCAAAGAAAGAATTGTGATGGAAGTGGTTCTTATATTCCGGACGACAATATTCCAGACCTCCCACACCGATCATATGGATGATTTCTACATTCTGATAACGGTCAGCGTGTGCCAAAAGGGTGCGGATAATATGCGTCGGCTCTACTGCAGCATGGGAGAACACGACGGTATCACCACTGTGGATATAGGTGATGGCTTCCTCAGCGGTAACCGTGTTTTCTTGATAATGCTTATTCCAGTTAGTCATGGTATGCTTCTCCTTGTTCTTACAGAAGGATTGTTAGCGTAGCTTAGCTGATATGACAGGGCGCGGTATAAACGGGATACCGCGCCCTACCTCATGAGGAGTGAAGTCGTTCTTTGCCGAAGGATGGATCAGTCTTCCAGTGTTTTGAAGGCATCCGCCGCCAGCTTCTCATCCATGGGCGGGAAAACATACATGCCGATCACACAGAACAGAATGCTGACAACACCGCCGATGCTGCAGCACAGATATACCGAGCCGATGATCTTGGCGAAATACAGGATCAGGAAGGATGCGCAGCCCAAAACAGAACCCAGTGCAGCTGCCTTGGCAGAGGGGCGCTTGCTGAAAATGCCGATGACCACAGGGCCGGCCACCGCCGACATGATAGGTCCGGCAGCACCCCAGAGCATGGCAGTAAGGTTGGCGGGCTTATTAAATGCAATGGGTACCGCGATCAGACCAATAACAAAGGTCGAATACTTCAGGATATTCATCGTCGTCTTTTCGACCTTGGCATCGTCAATCTGAATACCCTTGGCACGGCGGGCGGGAACAATCGTATTCTTATACAGTGTACAGCCGAGGATAGACGACACGTACAGCAGCACACCGTCCACGGTGGACATCATGGCCGCCATAATAACCACCAGGAACACCGCCGCAATGAACTTGGGGAAAACGAGGCTGACATAATAAGGAACAGCGCCATCCATGCCGGTGATCACATCGCCGATGCCTTCGGGAACCAGAACGCGAGTATAGGAGCCCACAAAGACTACGGAGCACATCAGGAACATCAGCAACGGTGCCAGCCAGCAGAAGGTCTTGACATCCTTGTCATTTTTAAGGTAAGTGGCCTTGTTGATAAGCTGCGGGTTCAGCGCCCACCAAAGGTGTGCCACAAACAGGCCGACCACGTATATCGGTGTGGGATAACCTGCATTGTTGGGGTTGAGACCCATGGCAAGGTTGGGATCGATCTCGGCCAGACGGGCAGGAACCTCCGTAATCACGTTGCCGAAGATGAAGATGCCGGAAACTGCCAGAATGACGCCCAGCACAGTCATCATCAGACCCTGGGCAATATTGGTGTAGATATGCGCATAAGAACCGCCCATGCAGATGTAGATAATAATAACGATGGCGGAGATCAGAACGCCCATCTTATAGGAAATAGAGGGGATCATCTGGTTAATGATAATGCCTGCGCCCACCAGCTGGGAAGCGATAAACGCTACCTGTGCCAGTGAAACGATGGCCAGCCACACGCGAAGGCCCTGACTGTGATAGCGGTCGGCGATCCAGTCAGCCACTGTGGCGGATTTCTTCATGGAGTGCATGCGGCGATAGCGTCTGACGATGATCGCCATGATAATACCGGCACTGGTCCACTGAGAGGCCCAGAACCAGAAGTTAGTCAAGCCATAGGCAAAGCCCTGGCCGGCGACACCCAAGAAGGTTCCCGCACTGGCAAACGTTGCCGCAAAGGTAACTGAAACATTGAACACGCTGACGTCACCGTTGGACGTTGCGTAGCTGGTGGAGTCCGTAGCCCGCTTACTGCCCAGATACCCTAGAAGGAGCATGGCAGCAATATAAATGACCATCAGTACAATAAAGATATTCATGGTTGCTCTCCTTTTTCTTTCTCATTGTCTCTCACTTCTTCTTGTTGGGCAGCATGATATTGATAACAGCAATCAACACAACCCACGCGCACGCCTCAAAAATCAACCAATGCTCTAAAAAATTCATTGAGGTCACCTCCTTTTTGTGGTTTTACCCTATATCGCAGCAAAAAGCGTGCCAACCACCGCCTGTAGAAAGTGATTGAGCACGCTTTTCTAAATTTTTTGCATTTTGCCAGAAATGAATATCGCATTTTGGTTAAAATGTTGACAAAGATTTTTCTTTTGGGAATAAACGGGTTGCTTTGCTTTTCGATTACCACGAAAAAACATGTCGCCCTTAATCGTTTTGTGCCATTTTTGGCACAAAACGCAGCAATAATGGTACGCTTACAGGTGGAGTCTTTCTTCCGCCTGCTTCAGCCGTCGTGCAAACGTTGTAGAAGACATCTGCAGTCTTGCAGCTGCTTTGCGAATACTTCCCTCTTCCTGTAGTGCGTTCGTAAGATACTGGTACTCGATATCTAAAAGGATATCGTCCAACGGCCGCTCACCATCGGCACAGGGTACAATATGCCCCTGCAGCAGACACGAGAAGCTGTCTCGCGTCAGTCGGTCGTCTTCGCTCATGACCACGGCTTCCTCCAGACAATTTTTTAGTTCCCGCACATTGCCGGGGAAAGAATAGCTCTTCAGCACTTGAAAAGCGTCCGGCGTCAGCGTCTTATGAAAGCCGTACTTGTTGTTCAGTTCGGTGATGAAATGCTGGATCAAGGGAAAAATATCATTTCTGCGTTCTCGCAGCGGCGGGATCTCCAGCGAAACAACACTGAGCCGGTAAAACAGATCTTCTCGAAATGTCTGCTCACGGATCATCTGCTTCAGATCGCGGTTTGTGGCGGAAATGACGCGGACATTGATTTTTATCGGCGCTGTTCCACCCACGCGCAGAAGCTCCTGTTCCTGTAACACTCGCAGAAGCTTTGCCTGCATCAGCAGCGGCAACTCGCCAATCTCATCCAGAAATATCGTGCCGTTGTCCGCAACCTCAAACAATCCTCGTTTACCAGAGCTGCTGGCACCTGTGAACGCACCTTTTTCATAGCCAAACAGCTCACTCTCAATAAGACTGGAGGATATAGCCGCACAATTAACGCGGATAAAGGGCTGGCTACTCCGGTTGCTCATGCGATGGATATATTTCGCATACTCCTCCTTGCCAACACCTGTTTCACCAGTGATCAGGACGCTGGTATCCACCTTTGCCACCTTGTTAGCGCGGTAAATAAGATTCAGCGTTTCAGGGTCGTTGGCAATAATTTCCGCCTGCGGCAGCAGCTCCTCCTGCATCCGCTTGATCTGATCACGATAGGTGGCGGCGACTTTTTGTGATTCCTCCAATTGTGCGCGCATCCGCTCGATCTCACAGAAGTCGCGGTTGTTGCTGACCACCATGGTCAATACGCCGTCTGTGAACACAGGCGTGCTGGTGGTATAGGAAGTGCGGCCACTGCGGAGCAGATGCTGCTCTTTGGTGGCGCGCTGTTTTGTTTCCAGCGTCGCAAGGGTAGATGAATCTGAGATGACGGTGGATACCAGGTCGCGAATGTTGCGCCCCAGCACATCTTCGCGGTTGGTCTGGCTCAGCTGTTCCCAGGCACGATTGACCTTGATGATATCGCCGTTGCCGTTGGTTGCAAATAAGGTGTCAGCAGAGTTTTCAATGATCGCGTTGAGTTGCTGGTTGATGGTACGCTCCCGTTTCAATGCTGCCAGCAGCTCATCCTGATCGGGCAAAGGCCGTTCCGCTGTGAGAAAATCGTTCTGGTCGCAGATGGTGCAGCACTCATCCTTCGCCATAGGACACTTTTTGCATCGCATAGACGGAGCCTCCTGTCGCTTTGTCTTCTTTTTAACAGTATCATACTCTTTTACAGATTTCCAGCGTGTTTTTTTATTTTTGAAAAAATTTCCTATTTTCCTTTGAGCGGCCCCTGCTTTGCCATAAAAACGCACGGCGCTCCAAAACGGTGGGCGCCGTGCAATTCTCTGCTGCTGCCTTATTTGTGAAGCCGCTGTGTGGATGGTGGTATCTGAAGCTGTGTGCGGTATTTTGCAACGGTGCGGCGCGAGATACAAATCCCCTCCGCCGTCAGCGCGGCTGCCAGCGCTTCATCGGAGATGGGCTGCCCAGGCGGTTCTTCGGCGATAAGCCGCTGTATCCGCTGGTGGATGGTCACAGGGGACAAGGATCCAAACGGTCCGTGTGCGGCAGGCTGCGTAAACAAACTGCGCAGCGGAATAATTTTTGTCCGGAACAAAACATATTTTTCCTGTATCGCCCGACTGACTGTGGACGGGTTTACACCAAGGGCTCCCGCAACGTCTTGTATCGTCATGGGCTGCAAGGACTCTCCGCAGAAAAAGTCGTACTGGCGCTGTATGATCTCGGTCAGCAGACGGGTCAGCGTTCTCTTGCGGTTTTGCAGGCAGTCGATCAGTTCCTCCGCCCGCCGAAGCTTTTCTTTTAAGTATTCCGCCGCTGCCGCATCCTCTGTTTGCTGCAGCATAGCGCGGTATTGTTTGTCCATCGAAACACAAGGCATTGCCTGATGGTTGAGTTCCAGTGTGATGTTTCCGTCCCGAACCGTGATCACTGCGTCCGGCAAAATACAGCCGCCGCTTTCCCCAGTACCATAGCCCTGCGCTGGGATCGGGTTCAGTGCGGTGATGGCGGCAACAGCCTCCATCAGCGTTTTTTTGTCCACGCCCAGCCGTCTGGCCAGTTCTGGATAACGTCGCGCTGCCAGCAGTTCCAGACCGTTTTGTGCCACACCCAGCGTTACGGCATTGAAATTCTGTCCCTGTGCCAACTGCAAAACGAGACATTCGGACAGAGTGCGTGCGCCGACTCCGGTCGGCTCCAGCATTTGCACCGCGAACAGTGCCTGCTCCAGCAGTGAAACGGGAACCGCGAGTTCCTCCGCCAGCACCTCCAACGGGCAATCCAGATACCCGCGGCTGTCAAGGCAGTCGATCAAATAGCTACCCAGGCGGCGTGTCTGAGGATCCACCCATTTTGATTGCCCCAGCTGTTCGTGCAGATGCTCCTGCAAACTTTGGCCATGACTGTAGTCCTGCGCGTCAAAGGGGACCTGCATGGAGTGAGCGCCGCGGCAAAAAGGCGCAGCATCTTTTACAGCTAACGTCACGGCATCTTTATCACCAGCGGCTGTATCCGACAATAAATCAAATAAATCAATGGACGACATGTCCACATCCAGCATGGGATTCTCCATCGCCTCGTCCTGCACATGAAGGAACAGATCATAAGCGGACATCTGCAGGCATTGCAGGGAATGCCGCATGACAGGTGCCAATACGGCTTGCTGCTTCTGCGCCTGCTCAAAGTGCATATTGCCACCTCCCGCCTTGATATTGTTATCATTATAACGATTTCACTTTTGAAATGCAAGCGCAACAAAAGCTACCGTGCCAGAGGCCGTAGTCAAAGGACGGAGCGGAAAACCAAAAGACCGCCGTTGGCGGTCTTTTCCTTTTGGAGCGGGCGACGAGGCTCGACTCGCTACCGGCATCCCGCGAATGGCAAAGCCATTCGTGGGAGCCCTGCCGGACCTCTGGATTTGACGCGCTTCGCGCAGGTCGAGGCAGCGAGTTCAAACCTGCCCGCTGCCAAATTCCAAAAAGAAACACCATCCTTTCGGATGGTGTTTCTTTTTGTGATTGCCCATAGGTTTTGTTATCTGTACACCCCCGCATCGCAAGGGAAAAATGTGTGCAAGGGATGTCTTAGTCAGGGTTCTCGCAGACACTCGACTGGATTTTCCCCTGTTGAGGCCATGGTGTACAAAAAAGCTGCACGTCAGCAGACTCTTTGTCAAATGGCTTCACCTCAAATATTTTCATTTTCTGTCTTAAATCGATACACAGCAAAGTGAGCCAACGAACTCCGCATAGTGTGGCAACGTATTCGCACCATTATAGTCAGTTTGCAAAGCCAACCCCTGGCTGGGGGCGAATTCACTTTTGCCATAGCGCATCGCCGTAGGTTTTGAACTTTCCTGTAAAAAACGTTCGATGTCAGTGACCCCAGCAAACTACTTTTCCATTGCCATCACGCAATAATGTCATCGTCCGCTGGGTTAAAATTATTAAAATAATTTTCTCGATTCTGCTTCAAATCACTAACTTCTTGACACATAAATTGACAACACAGATCATATCTAGGCTTGTTTGTTCCAATATTCATAGGTTGTGCAAATTTCAATGCAACATTGTAATAGTTTATCAACGTTGCATTCTCAGACATATCTGCTGCAAACAAGAACACATATTGGCATCCAATATATGTTTGAACTCCTAAAATTATAGGGACAACATACGCCCAGAACATCACTTCACCCATCGGATGTTCAATGCCGTATTCTTTCCAAATATCTCTTGTCGTATCATTTGAACAGAAATTAACGAGATCCACCGCTGGATATGTATGTCCGACCCTTATAATCTGTTCGTTTCCTTCGTGCTCTTTGTCGTAGTTAAGCTGTTTCAGAGTTTCCTCACAATGCTTCGCATCAAGTTTAAGCCTATGCTTAACACAATCAAGCGAAACATCTTGCCCAGATCTAATACTCTCGAGAATTTGAATTGCCGTTTCCTTCTTTTCCCCCTCCTCATGCAAATTTCGTAGAAGCTCCTGCACATTTTGTGTTCTTTTCATAATGCTTTTCTCATCCAATGGGTCAAAAAGAGCACCACATTTGAGAGAAAAGAACATAACAACTTGCCCCCCAGAGGATTTTATCAAATAATTAGCGGTCGTTCCTTGAATGTCCTCTTCCCATGCAAAATGTTTGAGATAATTAACTAAGCCTTTTCCTCTTTCGCTCACAAAAGTTTCAATTAAATCGCGGTTTAGGGGGTTGCATGACAGACGTTCACACGAAAATTCCTTAATTCTTCTTAATTGATCTTCTGTAATTTTTTCCATACTACATTACACACCTTATGTCAAGCCAAGGCTACTTAGCATCTCCCTGCGGTTTTTAATACGATCCGCATCTGCTCTAATATCATCAATCTGCATCGGCCTATCGCTATTATCAGTTTCTGGTATCCCCACTCTCGAATTTTTCCAAGAAATTTCCCCATGAGTTAATCTGCTCAGACTCCAAGAATCCTTCCCTGCATATTCTTTAAATACACTATCAAGTATCGAAGAACTCTCCTCTGTAATGTCGTTCTGAATTAGCCCATCTATGCTCCCATCCCTATAGGCGTTCCGAACTTCTTTTAACACAGGGCCATACTTCCACCCGTAAAACACTGCATCAAAAAGCGGTTCCCCCGTTTGAATTAGCGATTCTCTTTGGGCGAAATAAAGCAACTTGTGTAATTTCATTTCATCAATTCTCTGACCATAAGTTGAAAGATATTTATTCGAAACATACGCGGCGATATTCATTACATTTTCCATGGTTTTGCCTCCTTTGCATGAGCCTCTGTGTAATCTATTATATATATTCTTACTATCATGTCAACATATATGCATGACCATTTCACACTTTGAGAACATCCTTATTCCGCAAAATTCTCTAACTTTCATACGCTACGCTATAACTTTACATATTCTGCTCTGCTCATATGTTACCTGTGTGCATGAGCAATGCTTCATTGCTCATGCACACAGGTATTCATTGGAATTCATCAGCAGGGCATTTTCCTCCCGCCCACATATGATCTCAGCCAAGTGGTTTATTTCAGTATATCAGATATTTTCCCATCAGTCGAGAGTAGAAATACGTCATTCCACAACTACATGTGCATTGTAATCAAGCACTGCTATCAGCTCAATTTCGTCCTATCCAGCGACAGCTTCAGCAACAGCATCTTGAATTCCGGCGCGATCCATGAAGCGAACTCGCAGGCTATCATCGGGTGAGCAAATGTGCCTCCGGATTTGCCCTGCCTAGGAACGATACCAATCGCCTTTGTCTGCTCGATCCACAATTTGGGCGTTAATGTAAATGAAGCGGTTTTCTTTTTTTCTAACAGTTCTATGTAGCCATCGTCCCTGTAATCGGGATTGTTCTCTTTCTCCCACAGGTTTAAGAAGGCCAATGTGTTTTCACTTCGCAGCCACCGCTGTATCACATATCCCGGAGCGTCCTCGCTGTGCGCACGGGCAATTTCGGCCAGAGAAATGTAACTTTCATCCTGCGTTTTGTCACGCGGAATTGGCAATTTTCTTCGCCCCACACGTTCCAATACCTCTCGCTTACTCATGCCATAACCGGCAATATGGGGAGATTTATATTCATGCTCAGCGATACCGTTTTCCCTTGCTATCTTTGCTATAATTTGATCCCGATCCTCACATGTGATGATATCTTCCGCTACAAGGCCTTCCAATAAGTTGCCAATTCTAATTAAATCTACCAATTTATCTGCCACATGCCTCACCTCTTGAGGCTATTGTAGCATAACTTGCACAAATGCAAAAGATAAATCAAATCAGGGGCATATCCGGTGAAACATAGCGCGTGTCTTTTCTTGGTAAACCCTCCTGATCGTAGTCAATATTGCAGCGGGCGGATTTCTCAAATTGGGCATCCAGAAACTTTTCCCATCCAATGATGACCACATATTTTCCGTTAGAAAGAAGATGGTCAACCGAAGCACGAGTCCATTTTGGTTTTCCAGTCGGAGAAGGTATTTGTTTTTCGTAGAGCATATCCACGATTTTTCCCAGGCTTGCTCCCGCTATATAGAAATCAAAAATCATGGCGATAAGATCAGCTTCACCCTTGTTGATTCTGAGTGTCCTGTTTCCGGTCAAAATAAAACCATATGGAATTCTCATGTTTTGTTCCTCCTAAAAACAAGAATTCCCATGTCATCATCTCAGTCAGGAGATAAAACACGGAAATATAGTATCTTTTCTATGTCTGTTCTGTACAATTTGCAGGTTCGATTCACGTTGTATTCATGTCAAAAAAGCAAAAGTTGCGTATAACAAATGTTATACGCAACTTTTGTTCTAATTTGGAGCGGGCGACGAGGCTCGAACTCGCTACCTCGACCTTGGCAAGGTCGCGCTCTACCAGATGAGCTACGCCCGCAAACGCAAGGTAGATTGTAGCAGAAAACACGCTGCTTGTCAACCCTGCATTTTTATTTTTTGTAAAAACGCTGCCGTCGCGGCACGGGCTACCGCATGAGGATCTCCACCACGCCGGCATTGGCGGCGTTGGGATAGAAATTCGTCACCCAGCCGCTGCCGCCCATGGCGCTCTGCACCTGGTACACCGTCTGCTGCACCTGATAGGACTGTCCTTCAAAGGCGCTCAGCTGCACCACCAGCTCCGTTTTGCCTGCCTGGGCCGCCTCGGTCAGCAGATCGTGCAGGGCAGAGACATTGGTGGCATGGACGATGTCGATGAGCTGCTGCTCGGTCTTCTTATAGCCGATGGTCACGGTGATCTCGCTGTAATTCCGGGCGGAATCGTCCACGGTGTACTGGATATAGGACACCGCATAGGAGCCCATGGGCGTGTCCTTCTCCACCTCGCGGCAGGCCTTTTCCGCCGCGTCGCTGGCATCCAGGCCCTCCTGGGCGTAATAGAGCCAGATGGTCCCCTCCTCCGCGTGGTTGCCCACGAAGATAAGGATATTGTTCACCAGATCCTGATACGTGTCCGCCCGCAGCACGTCCCGGCCCTCGCCCTCGTAATAGGTAGGGCTGTGGTCCTTGACCTCGTACCACTCCCGATTCAGCAGGCTGCCGCAGCCGGTCAGCGACACCGTCAGCAGCGCGCACAGCAGCGCCGCGCACCATCTCTTTACCATGTCCGTGCCCTCCATTCCATCTTGTTACAGCAGCTCCAGCTGCTTCTCCTCGCTGTCCTCCGGCTTCAGGAGCGCACCCGCCGCGGGAATGGTCCGCGTCCGGTAACGAGCACCGTTGACGATGCCGCATTCCGCCGCGGGAAGCACCTTTTCCAGCCGGTACTTGGGCTTGATGTTCATCACCTGCACGCCCTGGGTAGAACGGGTGGTCTTGGGCGCGAGCAGCGCCGTGTGCACCAGCAGAGCCCGGGGCTCGTTGGTCTCCAGCGCCAGCTCCGTATCCTCCGTCAGGTATACGGCGCACACCAACGGGAACTTGTCGCAGTAGGCGCCGGTGAGCTTCCGCCGATTGGACACCGTGGCGTAGGCGCTCAGCGCCACACGGGCGGCACGGCCGTTCTCAAAGAAAAACACCACGCTGCCGCTGTAATCTCCCGGCAGGCACAGCCAGATCACATTCTCGCCGGCGTCCATGCCCAGCTTGGCCGGCAGGTAGTCGCCCAGCGCCGAGGCCTTCGTCTCACCGAACTCACTGGCACGGCTCTTGTACACCTGGCACTTATCCGTGAACAGCAGCAGCTCCGTGCTGTTGGCGGCCTCGAAGTACTGCCGCAGGCTGTCGCCCTCCTTGAACTTCTGCTCGCCGGACATCCGCAGGGACTGGGGCGTGATCTTCTTGAAATAGCCCTCCCGGCTCAGGAACAGGTGGACGGGGTAGTCCTCCACCGGCTCCTCGTCCGGCTCCTCCGGCATCTCGTGACTGTATACGATCTCCGTCCGCCGGGGCACGGCGTACTTCTTCTTCACGTCCTCCAGCTCGCCGATGATGATCTTGCGGATGCGGCCCGGCTTGGCCAGAGTGTCCTCCAGGTCCTCGATCTCGTCCTGCAGGGCGCTGGTCTCCGCCACCCGCTTGAGGATGTACTCCTTGTTGATGTTCCGCAGCTTGATCTCCGCCACGTACTCCGCCTGCACCTGATCGATGCCGAAGCCGATCATCAGGTTGGGGATGACCTCGGCTTCCTCCTCCGTCTCACGGATAATTTGGATGGCCCGGTCGATGTCCAGCAGGATGCGCTTCAGGCCCTGCAAAAGGTGAAGCTTTTCCTTTTTCTTATTCAGGATAAAGTACACCCGCCGCTTGACGCAGTCAGTGCGCCAGGCGGTCCACTCCTCCAGGATTCCGCCCACGCCCAGCACGCGAGGCATACCGGCGATGAGGATGTTGAAGTTGCAGCTGACGGTATCCTGCAGGGGTGTCAGCCGGTACAGCTTGGCCATAAGCTTGTCCGGGTCCACGCCACGCTTCAGGTCGATGGCCAGCTTCAGGCCGCTGAGGTCCGTCTCGTCGCGCATATCGGCGATCTCCTTGACCTTGCCGGCCTTCACCAGCTCCGCCACCTTGTCCAGAATGGCCTCGATGGTGGTGGAGTAGGGGATCTCGTACACCTCGACGACGTTTTCCTTCTTATCGTACCGCCATCGGGCGCGGACCTTCAGGCCGCCGCGGCCGGTGCTGTAAATGGCCCGCAGATCGTCGCCGTCACAGATGATCTGGCCGCCGGTGGGAAAATCCGGTGCCAGCAGCGTGGAGGCGATATCGTGGGCGGGGTTTTTCAGATAGGCGATGGTGGTATCGCACACCTCACCCAGATTAAAGCCGCAGATCTGGCTGGCCATGCCCACGGCGATGCCCTGGTTAGCGGACACCAGCACATTGGGATAAGTGGTGGGCAGCAGCGCCGGCTCCTTGGTGGTGTTGTCGTAGTTGTCCACAAAGTCCACGGCATCGCAGTCCAGATCACGGAACAGCTCGGCGCAGATGGGGGCCAGCTTGGCCTCGGTGTACCGGCTGGCGGCATAGGCCATGTCCCGGGAGTACACCTTGCCGAAGTTGCCCTTGCTGTCCACAAAGGGGTGCAGCAGGGACTCGTTGCCCTTGGCCAGGCGGACCATGGTCTCGTAGATGGCCTGGTCACCGTGGGGGTTCAGGCGCATGGTCTGGCCCACGATATTGGCGCTCTTGGTGCGGCTGCCGGTCAGCAGGCCCATTTTGTACATGGTGTACAACAGCTTTCGGTGGGAGGGCTTGAAGCCGTCGATCTCCGGGATGGCGCGGCTGACAATGACCGACATGGCGTAGGGCATATAGTTCTCGTCCAGCGTGGCGGTGATGGGCTGTTCCACCACAGCGCCCCGCAGACCCATCACGTTGGGATCGCCCGCGTGCCGTATTTCTTTTTCCTCGGTTTTCTTTTTTGCCATAGGAACGGTGTCCTTTCACTGTCTAAAGCCTGCTGCCGCAGGCCTTTTCTTTATAGCTTTGCACGGAGCAGATGTCCGGAGCACCGGCAAAGGCGTCAGATCTTCCGCCAAGACAAGGCGCAGGGGCGCAGCCATACTTTGTGTATGGCAAGCCGCTGCAACAAAGTATTGGCGCAAGAGATACGCCTTTGTCAGCTTACATCGATCATATCAAGGTACTTATAGCCATTTTCAGCGATATAGTCCTTTCTGCCGGACAGGTTATCGCCCAGCAGCAGGTCAAATACCCGGGCCGTCTCCTCGGCGTCCTCCGGCAGCACCCGGATGAGCCGCCGCGTCTCCGGCGACATGGTGGTCATCCACATCATCTCCGGGTCGTTCTCGCCCAGTCCTTTGGAGCGCTGGACATTGACCTTCTTGCCCTCCAGCTTTTTCAGGATATCCGCCTTCTCCTTCTCAGAGTAGGCGAACCAGGTCTTCTCGCCGGACTTCTCTTTGCAGGTGATCTCGAACAGGGGCGTCTCGGCGATATAGACGTAGCCCTCCCGGATCAGGGTGGGACACAGCCGGTAGAGCATGGTCAGGATCAGCGTGCGGATCTGGAAGCCGTCCACGTCGCCATCGGTGCAGATGACCACCTTGCTCCAGCGGAGGTTGCTCAGGTCAAACTGGTTCAGGTCCTTGACGGCCTTGCCGCTGACCTCCACGCCGCAGCCCAGCACCTTCATCAGGTCGGTGATGACGTCGCTTTTGAAGATACGGGGATAATCCGCCTTCAGGCAGTTGAGGATCTTGCCGCGGACGGGCATGAGACCCTGAAATTCCGCGTCGCGGGACTGTTTGCAGGCGCCCAGGGCGGAGTCGCCCTCCACGATGTATATCTCGCGGCGCTCCACGTCCTTGGTGCGGCAGTCCACGAACTTCTGCACCCGGTTGGCAATATCGATCTTTTCGGTGAGCTTTTTCTTCTGGTTGATGCGGGTGCGCTCCGCCGTCTCGCGGCTGCGCTTGTTGATGAGCACCTGAGCGGCGATCTTCTCCGCCGCGTCACGGTTCTCGATGAAGTATATCTCCAG
>ULXU01025198.1_pt1 | contig 15455 bp, 9 predicted proteins | sample 1961521 | NCBI WGS metagenome assembly ULXU01 (sample SAMEA4835845, study PRJEB28245) | human gut metagenome | biome: gut microbiome; material: fecal sample | place: Denmark | collected 2008
TGCAATTTGTGGAAATGGACGAATCAGGGCAGGCGCGGAATGCAGGCTACGCACCGTATCTGGATTACTGCCCGGTGACGGAAGAAGAACAGGACGCGGTGCTGGCGTATGCGCACAAGCAGCCGTGGCTGGCGCAGAATCTCGAAGACATGGCGGTAGGCTACGCGGTTGCGAACATTGTGCCGAAGCATTACAGCGAGGTCAAGGCGCACCGCGTGAAGATGGCAGACAGAACTGCCCGCGCCGTCAAGGATCGTTTGACCTGCGAGATTCAGTATTGGGATTTGCGGGCAGCTGACTTGAAGGAAAAGGAAGCCGCCGGCAAAGGAAACGCCAAGCTGAACTCGACCAACGCCCAGCGCCGCGCGGATGACTTGCAGGCGCGAATGCAGCGCCGCTTGGCGGAGCTTGCACAGGAGAAGATGGTGTCGCCCTGTCCGCCGGTCATCGTTGGCGGCGCATTGATTGTGCCGATTGGACTGCTGAACCGGCTGATGGGCAGACCGAACGAGGGCAGCCTGTTCAGCGCGAACCGGGATGCCATCGAGCGCGCTGCCATGCAAGCGGTGATGCAGCGGGAAACGCAGCGCGGATATGCGCCGCGAGATGTGTCTGCGGAGAATGTCGGGTATGACATTGAATCCGTGATTCCGGAGAACCAGCGCCACGGCGGGCCTTGCCTACGCTTTCTGGAAGTCAAGGGCAGGCAGAAGGGCGCAACGACTGTCACCGTGACCCGCAACGAAATTCTGACGGCGCTCAACAAGCCGGATGAGTTCATTCTGGCGCTGGTCGAAGTGGACGGCGCGCAAACAACAACCACCTACATCCGCAAGCCCTTCCGCAATCCGCCCGATTTGGGCGCTTGCAGCGTGAATTATGAAATTGCCGATTTGATGCGAAACGGCGAAATAGAAAAGTGAGGAAGCACATGATGCCCACGATAAAGAAACTCATCGAGGTTGCCCTTCCGTTGGAGGCCATCAACGCGGAATCTGCCCGCGAAAAATCCATTCGCCACGGCCATCCCAGCACGCTGCATCTATGGTGGGCACGGCGACCCCTGGCCACGGCTCGCGCCGTCATCTGGTCATCGCTGGTAGACGATCCCTCCAGCCATCCGGAGCAATTTCCCACCGAGGAAGCCCAGCAGCAGGAGCGCGAGCGCCTGTTTGACATCCTGACGCGCCTGGTGAAATGGGAAAACAGCAATGACGAGGGCATTCTGGCGGAAGCCAAGGCGGAGATTATGAAGTCCACAAACGGCAATCCGCCTGCGCTGCTGGATCCCTTCGCGGGCGGCGGCGCGATTCCGCTGGAGGCCCAGCGCCTGGGTCTGGAAGCACACGCACACGACCTGAACCCCGTGGCGGTGATGATTAACAAGGCGATGATTGAGATTCCGCCGAAGTTTGCCGGACGTTCGCCTGTGAACCCGGAAGCACAGCGGCAGGGCGCTGCCAATCAGGGCTGGAAGGGCGCGGCAGGTCTGGCGGAGGATGTGCGCTATTACGGCGAATGGATGAAGCAGGAAGCCTGCAAGCGCATCGGGCATTTGTACCCCAAGGCGAAGCTGGAAGATGGCAGCGAAGCCACCGTGATTGCGTGGATTTGGGCGCGAACGGTGAAGTGCCCGAACCCGGCGTGTGGGTGCGAAATGCCGCTGGCAAGTTCTTATGTTCTATCAAAGAAAAAAGGAAAATGTGCTTGGATTGAGCCGCATGTCTATGGCGAGAAAGTTGAGTACACTGTTCATCAGGGCGATAAACTTGGCAAAGTAGTTGAACCCAAAAAGGGTCGCGGTGCCACGTTTGTTTGCCCTTCTTGTGGTGAAACCACGTTGGATGCTTATGTTAAGGATGAAGGAAAAGCCGGGCGCATGGGTGCTCAATTAATGGCAATCGTTGCCGAAGGCAAGCATGGTCGCGAGTATCTTGCACCAACCGCCGAACATATTCATGCAGCCGAAGTAGACAAGCCTGATGATTATCCCGATGGCGCAATGCCGACAAATCCCCGCTGGTTCAGCCCACCTGCATTTGGTATGACTGATTACAGCCAGCTTTTCACCAATCGCCAGCTCACCGCGCTGACGACATTTTCTGCGCTGGTGGGAGAAGCGCAGCAGAAAGCCGAAGCGGATGCCGTGGCGGCGGGTGTGTTCAACGACCACATTGCGCTGTCCGAGGGCGGAAGCGGTGCAAGAGCGTATGGCGAGGCGGTGGGGGTGTATTTGGCGTTTGTGGTGGATAAGATGGCGGATAGAGGTTCATCTATTTGCAGTTGGGATAACACCCGTGACGGATTAAGAAATACATTCGGTCGTCAAGCAATCCCTATGGTGTGGGATTTTGCAGAGGGAAATCCTTTTAGCAATTCTTCTGGTTGTGTTGATAATATGGTTGATTGGGTAATCAAGTGCATTGAAGAATTTCCCGCTTCTGCATCGGGCAATGTTAAGCAGTTTGATGCCCAAAGTGATTGTGCCTTACGCAATATCATAATTTCCACCGACCCGCCGTACTATGATAATATTGGTTACGCGGATTTGTCGGATTATTTTTATGTTTGGATGCGGCAAGCACTCAAAGGAACCTATCCGAAACTCTTCCGCACGATGCTTGTACCGAAAGCAGAGGAACTGGTTGCAACGCCCTATCGTTTTGAAGGCAGCGTGGAAAAAGCAAGAGATTTCTTTGAAGATGGCATGTTCAACACCTGCTGCCGCCTCCATGATTATTCGCGGGATGATATTCCTGTAACCATCTACTATGCGTTCAAGCAAAGTGAGACGGACACAGAAGATACAACTTCTTCAACAGGCTGGGAAACCATGCTGTCCGCCATCATCCGCGCAGGTTTCTCTATTACCGGCACATGGCCTATGCGCACAGAAATGGCGAATCGCTCAATTGCCAGCGGCACGAACGCCCTCGCATCCAGCATCGTCCTCGTTTGCCGCAAGCGCGCCGAAACCGCGGGCAGCGCCACCCGCCGCGAGTTCATCAATGCCCTCCACCGGGAAATGCGCCCGGCGCTGGAAAAGCTGCAATCCGCCAACATTGCCCCGGTGGACTTGGCGCAGTCTGCCATCGGCCCCGGCATCGGCGTGTTCAGCCGCTACAAGAGCGTGCTGGAAGCCGACGGCAAGCCCATGAGCGTGCGCGCTGCATTGCAAATCATCAATCAGGAGCTGGATGCCTTCTACAACGAGCAGGAAGGCGAACTCGACCGCGAAAGCCGCTTCTGCGTGGAGCTGTTCAGCCAGTATGCGTTCAACAACATCAAGTTCGGCGATGCGGACATTCTCGCCCGCGCCAAGAACACCAGTGTGCAGGCGCTGGCGGAACACGGCGTGCTGATGGCAGCGAAGGGACAAGTGCGCCTGAAAACCCGCGACGAACTGCCTGAAAGCGTTGATACGCATGAATCCTGCACTTGGCTGCTGACCCAGCAGCTCGCCCGCGCGATGGAAGTCGGCGGCGTGAAGGCGTGCGCTGCCATTGTGCTGAACATTTTCGGCAGCAACGCCGAGGAAGCCAAGGCGCTGGCGTATCGCCTGTACACCATCTGCGAGCGCAAGAACTGGGCGCAGGAGGGCTACGCCTACAACAATCTGGTCGTGGCGTGGCCGGACATCCAGTCCGCGGCGGCGCAGATGCAGGCGGAAATCCCCGTGCAGATAAAGATGGAGCTACTGTAAGAATACGGAGGAGTAAAGTATGTCGAATCACGAAATCATCAGTCAGGCGCTGGGCATCATGCGCGAAACGCTGTCTGGCTATGTTTTACAGCAATTGCAGAGCATCCCGGAATACCGAATCAATGACGCATGGTGGCAGTCGGGCGTCTTGCCATATATCCGCGATTCCCGCGATTATGAGCGTCTCGCCTGTTTGGCAGACTATGCTGATCGTCAGGATGCGCTGGATGTGTCCAACTGCCTGAGCTTGATTATCAGTCACTGGCAAAACCTGTTCAAATATCGCCTGCCGAACACGGCGCGCTCTTGGGTCAGCGAGATTCTGGATGTTCGGAACAAATGGGCGCATTTCACCGGTACGGACTTCACGGACAAGGAAACTGCCCGCGCACTGGACACCATGTCGCTGTTGATGGGCAGCATTGATCAGGAGTCGCAGCAGAAATTGCAAGAGCTGTATCGCATGGTGGCATATGGCTCTGCGCAGGGGTCGATGGCATCCACCTCCAATGGTATGGATGCCGGCGCTGGCAAAAAGTCACTGGGTGTCATGCAGACTACGCCGATGGCTGGTCTCCCCTGCTGGCGCGATGTGATTGAGCCGCACCCCGACGTGGCGCAGGGGCGATACAAGAATGCCGAATTTGCCGCTGATTTGGCGCAAGTGGCTCGCGGAGAGGGCGCTTATGAGTACCGCGACCCGGTGGAGTTCTTCTCCCGCACCTATCTAACCGAAGGCATGAAAGGGCTGCTGGTGCAAGCTATTCGCCGCGTCACCGGGAAGGACGGCGAGCCTGTCATTCAGCTGAAAACGGCGTTTGGCGGCGGCAAAACGCACAGTATGCTGGCGCTGTATCACTTGCTGCGCGGGCGTGCGTCTATCGTCAAGCTGCCTAACTTAAAACCCGTGCTGGAAGAAGCAGAAGTGGACAGTCTACCGATTTGCCGTGTTGCCGTGCTGGTTGGTACAGCCCTTGAACCTGCCAAGAGCAAGCGTCCGGCGGATTTGCCTGGCGGCACCGTCAACACGCTCTGGGGCGAAATGGCGTATCAGCTTGCCAAAGAAGCCGGCAACATGAAGCTCTACGATTATGTGAAGGAATCCGACAAAAAGGGCGTATCTCCCGGCAGCGAAACGCTCAAGAATCTGTTCGATAAATGCGGCCCCTGCGTCGTGCTGATTGATGAGCTTGTGGCATATGCGCGAAAGATTCGCGATCGGACGGATTTGCCCGCTGGTACTTTCGATGACTTGGTTGTCTTCGTGCAGGAAATCACGGAAGCAGCACGCGCATCCCAAAATACGCTTGTTGTTGCGTCTATTCCCGAATCCGATTATGAAATCACAGGCGAGGAAAGCCGCGAAGCCAGTTTTGGACAGCGAGCCTTGGCTGCCATTGAACATACGTTTGGGCGCATGGAATCCATCTGGAAGCCTGTTGCGGCAAACGAAGGCTTCGAGATTGTTCGCCGCCGTCTGTTCCTCAACTGCAAGGACGAAACAGCACGCGACAACGTCTGCCGTGAATTTAGCCGGATGTATCAGGAGAATGCCGCTGATTTCCCGACTGAAGCCAAGGAAGTGGACTACTATGAACGGATGCGTTCCTGCTATCCGATTCACCCGGAAATCTTCGACCGTCTCTATGAAGACTGGGCAACCATTGAGAAATTCCAGAAAACGCGCGGCGTTTTGCGCCTGATGGCCGCGGTCGTCCATGAACTTTGGATGCACCAAGACGGCGGACTTCTCATCATGCCCAGCTCGATTCCGCTGGATGTACCCAACATTCGTGACGAGCTAACCCGCCATGTGGGCGACAACTGGAATGCCATCGTTGACCATGAAGTGGACGGCAAAAACTCCATTCCATATCAAAAGGATGTGGAAGTTCCGCGCTTTTCCAAGGATATGGTTGCCCGCCGTGTTGCGCGTACCATTATGTTGGGCAGTGCCCCCAGCACTCGCAGCGACAGCATTCGCGGTCTGGAAACCTCTCGCATTCGCCTTGGTGCTGTGCAGCCGGGACAGAACATCGCTATCTTCAACGATGCCCTGAACACGCTTCAATCCTCTCTGACGTACCTTTACAGCAATCCTTCCAACGACCGCTTCTGGTTTGATACTCGTCCGACCTTGCGCAAGACGGTTGAAGACCGCGCCAGTCAGCGCTCCAACGAAGAAGTGGAAATGGAGATTGAACGTCGCCTCAAAACGATTCGCAAGGAGCGTCCGTTCGGTCGCTTGCACATTTGCCCGGAAACCTCCATGGATGTCAGCGACGAACAAGATGTGGGGCTTGTCATTCTGAAATACAACCAGACCTACAAGAGCAACAATCCCGCAGATTTAGCCATTCAGGCCGCCGAGAACATTCTGAATACGCGTGGTACATCTCCGCGCATCTATCGGAATATGCTGGCGTTCATCGCTCCTGACCAAAACACAATGAGTGCGCTTCGCGAAGAGGTCAAGCGCTTCCTCGCGTGGAAGTCCATTAAGGAAGACAGTATTGACTTGAACCTTGATGCAGCACAGAATCGAGAAACGGAAAACAACCTGAATCGAAGCAATCAGACGGTTGAATCTCGCATTATGGAAACGTACTGCCATCTGCTTGTTCCTTATATTGACCGAGCAATCGACTTGAAGACCATCATCTGGGATGAAATCAGCATTCGCGGCGGCAGTGACAGCATTGTTTCAAAGGCCGTCAGGAAGATGCAGCAGAATGAGCAGCTTATTACCCAATGGGCGCCTGCTTTGCTGAACATGCAGATGGAGAATCTTCTGTGGCAAAACCGCAATGAAATCAATGTTGGTGATCTGTGGAAGCTGCTCTGCACCTATTGCTATCTGCCGCGCCTTGCTTCCTTTGAGGTACTTCAGAATGCAATTCAGGCAGGTGTCAACTCCGAAGAATACTTTGCCTATGCGGACAGTGTGAGTGATGGCAAATACACTGCGTTGAAATACAACCAGTATGTAGGCTTTGTGGATCGCTCCGGCTATTTGGTAAAGCAGCTTGCTGCACTCAAACAAAAGGCGTCGGAGACACATGCTGCACAGCCGGTTTTATCGCAGTCATCGGTCATTGCTGACAATTTCGCCAACAGTGATGATGGGCAAAGCACACCTGCAAGCACCACGCAGACAGCAACAGCTGCGCCCGTTCAGCCGCCAAAGCCGCAGAATTGCCATTTCGAAATGCTGACGACACTTGATGCAACCCGTGTTGTCAAGAATGTAGGAAGCCTCATGGATGAGGTAATCAACCATCTGCTGCAAGTCGATGGGGCCACCGTTGAAATCAAGCTGTTAGTCGATGCTACCATGCCGGATGGAACACCCGTCACGACCGTTAGAACAGTCAATGAAAACTGCAAAACGCTTAAGGTTGAGAAATTTGGGTTTAATGATTGAGAAAATATCCGTTGAAATTGACGTCTGATAGAGTTTCGCTGCTGTTTGTTTAGTAAATAGCTATACATTTTGCAGATTATTATGGAAAGTAGGTGATTTCTATGGCAAGTGCAGCTGATATTCGAAAGATTAGTTGTTATGCAGTCCTAAGAAGTGGGCTATCAACGTATGACTATCTTGAGGCACACATGAGGCTTGTTTTACTTTTGATCTACAGAAAACAATACAGAACGATAGAGATACCTGATTTAGTCGATGATTTTGAATCCGAATTTGGATACAAAATTAATTATTATGCAATGCGTAGCATACTTGGCATTGCCCTATCAAAAGAGTACTTAACAAAAAAGAATTATTTCGGACGTTATCGCCCAACCAGCAAAATTCATGAATTCGCAAGCATGGAAGAAGAGATAATTGGCAGCGAGTCCAAGTATGCGCAGCTTGTTAGTGCATTTAAAGAATTTGTTCAAAGGAAAGGAGTCAATTATGATGATAAGAAAGCAAGTTCTATAATCATTGCTTATGTGGACGCTCAAAAGCTGGAGCATTTTTCTGGGCATATTGAAGCGCAGAATGCAGACGGAAAAATCGATTATTTATTCGGTTCATTTATCTTGTCTCTCAAGGAAAGCAAATCTCCACTTCTTGAGTATGTCACAGCTATTGTAACTGGCAGTATCCTTGCTGATTGTTTGACATTTCATGAAAACGAATTAACAACATTTCACTCTTTGGAAGAGGTCACTATTGTTTTTGATGCTCCACCGGTTTTTCTGATGCTCGGTATTGACACGGCAGGTAGAACGCAATATTACCAATCGCTTCTTGAAAGTACAAAACAAAAAGGTGCAAAATGTGCAATTTTCAAACATACATACGATGAAATGGCACATATTATTTCAAGTGCTGCCAAATGGATGGAAAATCCAGAATATGATCGTGCGAAGTCGTCAGAAACAATAGAATATTTCAGGAACCAGGGTGCAAGCCGGGATGATGTTGAAGAATATGGATACAACTTGAAGCAAAAAATAACCAATCTCGGTATTGATATTATTGACGCTGAATACTCTAAGGATAACTTTCGTTTCGTCATTGATGAAGGTGCAGTATATGATGCCATTACTAAATATTATCGCGAAACAAATCCATATTTTGATGAGGTGCTTCAACGAGCTACTATTGAAATTGATGTGAAGTCAATTTCTAAGATACACATATTACGTGCAGGGCAGCGTCCTGTTTATATTCCGGATTGCAATTACATTTTTGTGTCATCTAATTGTGCACTGTGCAAAATTGCGAATGAATACTATTCAAAGATAGACTATAAGAATACAACAATTCCATGCTTAATGACCGATGCTTTTTTCGGAACGTACTTGTGGCTCAGTGATCCGATACAAATTGTAAAAATGAATCAGGAGCAGATTATTTCAAATGCTATGCTTGCTTTTCAACCTAATACAAAGGTGTTGCACAAACTTAGCGCTACAATAAACAAACTAAGGGAAAGCGGAGAAATAACAAGTGAACAATGCTATGCTCTAAAGGGAAGTCGTCTTGTATCGGAAAAACTAATGGAAAAAACATTAGGGGATCCCGAGGCAATCTCTGATGCTACGCCATTAGAAATCCTTCAAGCAATACGCAATGATGGTAAGACTGAAGGCATCGCTGAGGGCGAGTCTCGGTTAGCAGATTTTAAGTTGAAAGCCGAGGCTGAAGCTGTATTATACAGAGAACAATATGAGCGAGAGAAGGCGACTATTAAGCAGAATGCAATAGAAGAGAAAATAAGGTTAATTAATATTACTTTGCCGGACAAAGTACGCCGAAGAGATGAACTATTGTTCAAACGGACTAAAGCAGAGCAAAGTCAAATACATGTTAGAAACTTGATAGTAATGTTAATGATTGGAATTACCGTAGTGTTTTTAGGCGGACTTTTGAGTCAAATTTTCGGACGCGACAATTCTACAGTTAGTCTATTTGCGAATGTATGCACCATTGTTCCTATTGTAATCTTTTTAATCAACCTTGCATTATCAATGATTACAACTCATTCATTTGATTTAAGCAGCTGGTTAAAATCTTTTCCTGAAAAATATTATAAGCACAAATGTACCAAGTTGGGTTTTACTAATGATGAATTGGTGAAACTAAATTCTGAAATTGAACAGTTAGAAGATGAGCTGAATAAGTATACAGAGCTATAAACGAGCAAATCTGAATAAATGCACAAAAACCGCGATTCTGCTGTAGCCTTTGGGTTATAAAAAAACGTGATAAATTGCGATTCGTGACCGAACAATTTTCTTATTTCGATGTGCCTTGTGCAGTTTTCACTATTTGCTCATTTATAGTACAGAGCAAAAGGCGGAATAGTGATTAGACCATAAATGCTTTTTAGTAGATCTCTATGCATATTATTCTATTATACTATTTCCGGATGAAAAGGCGCAAGCAGATGGCTCAGGTCAATCCGAAAATAGTATTAAACTATAAGCGAGCAGATTCCAAAAGGCAACCCAAAAAATAGAGGAATTTCCTCATGGCGGTAATAGAATGAAGATACTAACACCACTCAATTCTCCCCCACGAAAGGAGATGTCACATGAGTACATTGTAAAACGATTGGAAAAAATTTGTAATAGCCTCAACCAGCTTCGATTCAGAAAAATTCTTTCCGATGTTTACTTGGAGCACATAACGGCAACCATCCATTCGGTTTTCATGCCCGGCTATCATGGAAAGTTTTGGCGCAGAAAGGTTCCGAGACTATTGGTGCACTGCACACCTACCGCATCATCTATCCCAACCAGATTCGACAGCAGGCAAAAGCATTTGCCACTGTCATCCGCAAAGGTGATCCGAATGTCAGCCTCGCGACTGTTGGTCATCGCGTTTCTATGCGTATCGCCATGAGGGCAAAGTGAGCAACTGCGAAAAAGCGGTTGTTTTGCTGTGCTATTCGAAAAAGCCCTTTGGAAATCCCGATACACGGCGAGTATTCATCTCGACGCAGACGAATTTTTCCAAGCAGGAAATTCTTGAAATGTATGCAAAGCACTGGAGTATTGAGGCGTTTTTCAGAAGCTGCAAGCAGAAACTTGCCTTTGATAAATGCTAGCTTCAGAAACAGCGAGACATCGAACAAATGTGGCTGATTCTTTCTGTTGTGCATTTCCTTTGCTACACTCTTCCGGATTACAGGGGCACTTTTGAAAAAGGCTTTTTCTATTTTGGAGAGCGCTTGCTGCGAGGGTAGGTGCCTGTGGCGGTGTTCAAAGAAAATCTTTGGACGAGTTCTGGAATTTGCTCATTCATAACATAGAACAAAATCAGCGTGTGCCGCCCAAATGCGCATGAAGACAAGTGCCAATGTCTCTACCGTGCCAACAGTGGCAGATATGGTCATAAGCACTTTTGCCTTTGGCAGATGTTCTGATTTTTTTCGGGTGAGCTATGCGCTACAACCGCAGAGCCTGTTCTGCATTAGCGGGGCTTGGGGCATTAGGGGCAAAATAATTCTGCTCGCCAATGCAACTTGCACGGATGATGCTATGCTACTATCATCCGCTGAATCTCTTCCAGCACTCAGAAAGAAGTCCATTGTGGCAAAAACGTTAGTTTCTTTCCTTTTCCTATAACAATCGTGCACTCTGTTTGCAAGGTGCAATAATTCCCAAATTCCTGAGATCTACCGCCTTTGTAACATTACCTATCGAATCTTCGATTATAGAAGATTCGAGATTAAGTCAAGGAAGCGTCGGAATGAGCACGTTTTTCAGATAGTCCAGAAAACGTTCGCCACTTGTTCCGCCGGGATACATGGTGTAGGTGATTTGACCGTTCAATCGGACAGGTGCCAGAACAGTTTGACTTGTCGGCACATTCAGCGGTGCGCTACCATGCACGTGCGCTTTCCCGATGGCTCGTCCGTACCTACATGTCATCCCGATGTTCACGCCACTTTCGTCCAGAAACACAAGTCTCCAATGTTCAATCGTCAATTTTAACTCTTTCCACCTGATACGTTTTGCCTGCACATCGGGGATGCTCCCGTTCTGTCGCCGAATGGCCGACTTTTTTCACGCGAAATCCCAATGCACAAACCACTCGACTCATAGTCGAAATGCTGACTTTCAATCCCAACTGCGCGCAGTTCTTCTAAACTGATGGTGCGATTTTTCGTAATGCATTGCGCAAGGCGTGCTTTATCCGCACTATTCAGCAGAGCTTTTCGACCGCGCTGCCACGTTTGCAGGTTAACGCTTCCTGTACTCTGTTTCTGTTCTTCCAAATAGTAAACTGTGTACTTGTTGACGTGGAATATCTTCGCAATTGCTTCCGCGTTGTGTGTCGCTTCGTAACCTTCTACCAACAGTTTCCGTGCTTCATTGTGCAGCATTGTTTATCATCTCCCACGACTATTATATACTCGATGTAAAGAAGTGACGGTTTTCGAAGGAATTTCCATATATGAAATGATTTAAAAAATACCGTGTGAACTCCTGAAGTTCAGTTTGTCCACACGGTCAATGTACTTACTGTAGCTTTTCCGAAGTCTCATCCGCGCTCATTCCGCAGTCGGTAGTGTTTTGCCACCTTTCGTTCTGAACATTGTAGATGGTTTCCTAGAAGTTTATGTTCGTATAACACTGTGAGCTCTTATGGTAATTACAGCTTAGATATCCTGAACTGCTTCCAAACTTTCTGGCCAATAATCATTTAATTCTGGAATCTGTTTTTCAGCTGCCAAAATCATCTGTAACGCCAAGCACTCGATAAGTGTGTACCCACCATTGCCCGATCTGTTAAAAATAGGTATAAGTATGGAAGAACCTACATCAATATGAGCTCCTCTTTTATCTGACAAGTGCTTTATAAAATTATAAAGATTTAAGGAATTATATCCTGCTTTCTCCATTAAAGCATAAACATTACTTTTTTCAGTGTCACATGAAACAACATATCCCTGATAGACATTTCCATTATCTGTCCTATTGCTTTGTTGCATTTGATTTACAAAATATTTTTTCTCGTCTCCCCTTAAAGCATTACATACAGCATCATACACATGAATCGACATCCAGCCAGAGAATTCCTCTTCAGTCCTGTCGAAATACGCAACCGTTTGAGTTTTCCATTCTTCTATGGAAAGCCATTTTTCTCGAGGCATAAAACCCAAGGGCGGCAGAACAGCATGCATTCCATCGTTCAACACTGTATCCTGCCCAACAAGAGGAAACATCTTAAAGTCAGGACAAACCTTTAGCAAAACAGAATTTTTCTCACACAGCAGCTTTCTGAGAGGCATAATAATTATACGATCAAGCATCTCGCGAGCCAATAGCTTATGTTCATTCATATTGCCAAAGCAAAATCTAATAATATCGAACTCTGTTTTGATTTCACGGATCATGCCATTCCGTGACAAATCGACTTCCTCTATAAAATTCAGTTCAATTTCTACTGCATTGTCAGACATATAATATTCCTTCCTTTCAAAAAAAGACTTCGTTATAATTTACATTCTTAGCCGATCACAAATCGTTGCCTACCGCTTAGCACGAAGAGGTGTGCAACGTTCCGAGCAGCGTAAGGAGCAATTACTCCCACAACTCTCAGGTGCTTTCCTCTATGCTATACACATGGAGGCGTAACTCTCATGAAAAATGAATTATAGCAGCTTTCGAAAATCTGGTCAATAACTGTCAGCAGCAAATCAACCTATGCAGTCATTAAGGGATACGAGACCAAGCACCTTAACGACCATATGCGGCGAAAGTGCGGTAATTGGCAGCCCAGATTCCTCAAAATAGCATTCATCTTCGAGCACATCATTTCATCGGGTTCAAATCCGGGTTGTATGGCGGCAGGTATAGCAGAATCACACCTACGCGCATAGCGCTTCTTTTACGCCCTTGACATGATTTAACCGCATGTTGTCCACGATAACAATGTTGCTCCGATGAAGCGTCGGAGTCAGCACGTTTTTCAGATAGTCGAGGAAACGAACCATGGTTGTACCATCTGAATACATGGTGTATGTTGCTTAAACGGTCAAGTGGATGGAAGCCAGAATGGTCTGGGTTGGCGGTGTGTTCAGCGGTGTTCTGCCCTGCACCCGCACCTTACCAATCGCACGCCCGTATCTGCGGGTCATGTCAATGTTCACACCGCTTTCATCCAGCAACACAAGGCTACTGTACTCAACTTTCCAGTTTAATTATTCCACTTAACTGTGTGCGGAGTTCTTCCAAGCTAATCGTGAGATTTTCCGTAATGCACTTAGCCGCTGCTCAGCAAGGTTTTCCGCCCGCACTGCCACGTTTGGAGGTTTACACTCCCTGTCTTCTGTTGCATTTCTTCAAATGGTAAACGGTATACTTGGTGACGTGGAAAGTCTTCGCAATTTTTTTCGCGTCATGCGTCGCTTCGTACTCCTCTATCAACAGTTTCCACACTTTATCGAGCAGTATTTTATCATCTCCCAAGGCTATTATACCCCTTTTTTTGATGTAAAGAAATGATGATCTTGGTGAAAATTGCTATAAATCGAAAATGTCCTCAAGATACAGCTTTTCTTCCGGATCATAACGAGCAATGTCGCGCTTGTAGAGGGTGATGATGGAACGCTGAATACGCAGCACTTCCTGCAAATTGTTTGTTTCCAGATAGCGCATCACGGCAGCCGGCATACCGCCAACAATGAGATACAGGCGGAACCTCTCCATCATTTTCTCGTGAATTACAGCATCGACGGGTGTTTTGTCCTGAAAAGATTTGCGGAGTGCGTCGATAATCTTCGGAGAAATCTTGTTGGCACACGCAAATTCCTCAAAATCGAGCGGATACATTTCAAGCACATCCATGTACCCAACCGGAACAGAGCGCGCGTCCTTCAAGTCTACGCCCAGCAGGGAACCGCTAAGAATATACTAATAGCCGCCTTCCTCAACCAGAAATTTGATAGCCGTTACAATCTCTTTGCATTCCTGCACTTCGTCCAGAAAAGCCAGTGTTTTACCGGGAATCAGCAGTGCATTGGCGACTGGGACAGGCGCAGCAGGAAGTCGCTGCTGCTCTGCGCATTCTCAAACAGCGACTGTGCAGCTTTGTTTTCATAAAAGTTGATTTCAACAAAAGACTCATATTGCTTGCCAAATTCGCAAATGATAAAGGTTTTGCCAACCTGACGTGCGCCAGTAATCGGCAGTGCCTTTTTTCGTGAGCATCATGGAAGTGCTGCAATTCCTTTTCGATCTTTCTTGCAATCATCTGAAAGCCTCCTTGCCCTGTTTTCCATGATGATTATATCATAGATTGTCCGACTTTTCAATGGCTTATCTGCATCACTTGTCCGATTTTCCAATGGACGATTGCTGGATATGACCCCTTTTTCATGGTAACGATTCTGCTGCAAAAAAGCGGTTTATAGTTCGTGATTTACCTGCTGTTCTAGCATAAGGAAACAGTCAAAATAACTTTCGTACAGCCTATCCTGAATAATCCGATACTTTTTATATTCCGTCTCCGCATGGAGCTTGGCCTGCTCCGCGCTAATCTTGCCTGGGCCTGTCAGCAGCTCGTTTCCGTTAAACTCCAAAAAGCCGTCCAGACGTTTCGCCCAGTCCTCCATGCTCATGGGAATCTTGCGCTCCGCCTGCAATTCCGCATAGTCCAGATAAAGGGAGACAATGCGCTCCAGATAGTGCATTTCCTGTTCGCTTAAATAGTTCTTGGCCACCGTCACGTCTGTTTTCAGGATCTTGCCATCCGGCGCATTCTCCCATGTGGTCAATCCCATATGCTCCTTGTTGGCATCCGAGCGCTCCACGATGAGCTCCGCAACCGTGTGCCTGTGGACGGCAAAGTGCATCTTATTCTGCACTGTCTGAAAGAACAGGCTTGTCGTCTTTGCATCCTTATCGTAATCAAACGCCGTTGCGTATAGATCTGTGACCTTCTGATAGAACTTTCGCTTACTCAAGCGTATTTCCCGAATCTGCTCAAGCTGGCGCTTGAAGTATTTGTCCGTGAACATATGCCCCTTTTTCAGGCGCTCTACATCCATTGTCCAGCCCTGAATCGTATGGTCTTTCACGATTTGACCCGCCCATTTGCGGAACTGCACGGCACGCTGATTATTGACCTTGAAGCCGACGGCAATAATGGCTTGTAGGTTATAGTGCTTGGTGTTGTAGCTTTTTCCATCCGCGACAGTTATTAAGGATACCCCTCATAATTGCGCCAAAGCCAGCCGTGTCATCTTCGGTGAGTATTCCGCGCGAGATTGCGCAGCACGACCGCTCAAAT
>ULXU01002428.1_pt1 | contig 15416 bp, 14 predicted proteins | sample 1961521 | NCBI WGS metagenome assembly ULXU01 (sample SAMEA4835845, study PRJEB28245) | human gut metagenome | biome: gut microbiome; material: fecal sample | place: Denmark | collected 2008
TGCCTGCTCTATCTTGCGTCGTCCCCAGTGGTCGAAGCGTATCTTCTCGCGCACGAAGAGTCGGGCGAACCGCTCGTCGTCAACAAACTGCTCGTCGATGAGTCGGTCGAGCACACGCTCGCGTACGTCGTCGGGCAGTTGCCAGCGGCGCATCTTCTCGAGCATCTCGCCTGAGGAGTGTTCTGCACGGGCGCAGAGCGCAGAGAGCTTTAGCAGGGCTTCCTGCTCGGTTATGGGTTGTTTCTTTTGTAGCATTTTTTTGAGTGTTTTTTAAGGGTAAGCCTTTCTAAGCCTCTTTAAGCCTTTCTAAGCCTTGGGTAGGAGGCTACGGCATTCCTGCCGTAGCCATAGCATAAGGTTATAATAATTTTTTATTTCAGTTGCCAATGGCTACGGCAGGAATGCCGTAGCCTCCTACAGTTTGCTTCACTTTGGGTAACCAAGCCCTCCCCGACGGGGAGGGTTGGGAGGGGCTGTTGATTGGGCTGGGTTATTGGTTGTGGCTGTTCTTCCTTCCCCTCACAAACCTGGGCAGGCTGAAGCAGTCGTCGCTGAGCGTTACCTCCTCGAAGCCCATGTCGCGGAGCATAGTCCCCGTCGCTTCGGCATAGCGGGTGTTGCACTCGAAGAGCAGGCTTCCGCCGATGTTCAGCGTGAGTAGAGCGTAGCGAGCGATGGCGCGGTAGAAGCGCAGAGGGTCATCGTCGGGCACGAAGAGGGCAGTGTGAGGCTCGTGCAGCAGCACGTTGTCGTCCATCGCGGAGCGTTCCGAGTCGCAGATATATGGCGGATTGCTCACTATCAGGTCCCAAGGGGCGGCGAGGATGTTAGCTTCGCTATAATTTATAGAATCCATAGCCTGTTCGGTTGGTGCACTTGAGACAAGTGCACCTTCGTTAGAATTTATAGAATCTATAGCCTGTTCGGTTGGTGCACTTGAGACAAGTGCACCCCCTTGGAGACACTCCTCCTCAGAGCAGCCTTCCTTCTCTGCCTTCAGCGCATCCTTCTTTCTGAACACCTCCTCTGCCTTCAGCGCATCCCTCTTTCTGAACACCACCTCCGCCTTCAGCGCGTCGGCGTTGTCCTGAGCTGTGCGCAGTGCCTCTTCGGAGATGTCCCATGCTTCCACGTATGCGTCGCCAAGGCGTAGCTTGAGGCTGATGGCTATGCAGCCGCTGCCCGTTCCGATGTCGAGGATACGTTTGGGGGAGTGGGGAGCCTTATGTTGCGTCTCGTCGGATGCAATGCAGCCGTCCATCAGCTTTGCGCCCTCGTCCACGAGCCATTCCGTCTCGGGTCGGGGAATGAGCACAGAGCCGTTGACGCAGAAGCGGTTGCCGCAGAAGTCGGCATATCCGAGCACGTGCTGCAGCGGTTCGCCCTGCTCGATGCGTCTGACGGCTGTGTCGAGGCGCAGCGTGTCGTCGGCAGACAACTGCTCGGTGGCACCGCAGACGATGTCAGCGTACGACAGACCGAACAGCTCTTCGATAAGGATGCGTGCTATGGCACGTGCCTCGCCGTCGTCGTAAGAGGTGGCTATACGATGCCATATTTCTGAATAAGTCATATTTCTGAGTGGTTTTAATTTATAACCTGATGGCATAATTTATAATACGAGGTGGTATGTGCTTAATAAAGAATTATAAATTATCAATTTCAAATTATAAATTGAGAATGTGTGCCGCGAGCGGGACTCGAACCCGCACAGCCATTACTGGCCAAGGGATTTTAAGTCCCTCGTGTCTACCAATTCCACCATTGCGGCGACCTGTGTCGTTTGTGTTTGATGTCTTAATAAAAAACGGCAGCATTTCTGCTACCCGTCCTAACAAAAACAATCAAACTATTTTAAAAGAGCGGCAAACGGGACTTGAACCCGCGACCCCAACCTTGGCAAGGTTGTGCTCTACCAACTGAGCTATTGCCGCATTCGCGCTTTTTGCGAGTGCAAAGATACACTATTTTTTTGAAGTGGAGAAGAAAAATGGGGAAAAAGTGATATTTGTTTGCTAATTGTAGGAGGGTATGGCATCTTGCCATACCCACGCTGCCAGAAATTTACATTATTTAGAGTGTATATAGTGATAACTTCTGATGTGTGCGTGGGTATGGCAAGATACCATACCCTCCTAATATTACTAACAACTCTTGTGTGTCATTATGTCGAGCACCATCTCGTCGGTGCGGTTCATTGCTTCGGCACCGATGCTTGTGAGGTTGCGTATAGAGCGGTCGACATCGTTGTCGATGATGCCCTCTACGGAGCTAACACACTTGCCCTCCATAGAGAGTAGGGCGGAGAGGAGTGCTGTAGACACGCCGGACGATATCTTCAGTGCGCAGCTTGGCTTCGCGCCGTCGCATATCATGCCAGTGATATTGGCAATCATGTTCTTCACCGACCAACAGATATGATTGTAGTCGCCACCCATGAGGTAGGTGATGCCACAGCTTGAGCCGATGCTTGCCACTACGCAGCCGCAGAGTGCCGACAGTTTGCCGAGGTTCTGCTTGATGTATATGGCGGTAAGGTGGCTAAGGGTGAGTGCGCGGATGAGTTCCTCCTCAGTATTCTCGTTCTCCTCGGCGTACACAGCCACGGGGTTGGTGGCGCAGATGCCTTGGTTGCCCGAGCCGGAGTTGCTCATCACCGGAATCATCGCGCCGCCCATGCGTGCGTCGCAAGCCGATGCTGTTTTTGAGATAATATGCGAGAAGATAGAGTTGCCGAAGATGCCGTGACTCAGCGGGCGGTCGATAGTCTTGCCGAGGCAGTGACCGTAGTTGTGCTTCTTCGACTCCTCGGCGATGCGGAAGTTGTAGTCGCGTGTCTTCAGTATGAAGCGCAGATCGTCCTCTGGTGTTGTCATAGCGAAGTCGTAGACAAGTCGCATGTTCAGGCGTATGTCGTTGTTCTCAGCTTCGCCTGCCTTATGGTGACGCTCGTCGAGCAGCACCTCGCCGTCCTTCTCTAAGTAGACAAAGTGGGTATGTGCAGTGGCAATGGTGGCAGTCGCCTTATGTCCGTCAGCCTCGCAGGTTATCTCTACGTACAGTTTCTCGGTGATGCCACTCTTCAGCTGTATGGAGATGTGTTCGGCATCGATGTACTGCTTGCCTTCGGCGAGGGTCTCTGGGGTGAGGTCTTTCAGCACCTCAAGCTGATACTCCGACTTGCCGATGATGGCTCCGAGAGCGATGGCGATAGGCAGTCCGATCATGCCCGTGCCGGGTATGCCCACGCCCATAGCGTTCTTGAGGATGTTGGCAGATAGCGACGCTGTGATTTTCTCGGGTCGACAGCCTAACAACTCCGTAGCGCGAGCCACGCAGAGCGACACGCACATCGGTTCGGTGCAGCCAACGGCTGGCACTACCTCGCGATTGATGAGGGCAATGATTTGTTTGCGAATGTCTTCTTCAAGCATATTGTTTAGGGTTATTAGTTGAGAGTTCCTTTTTAGTTGAGAGTTTACTTAGTTGAGAATTTAGAGTTTAGAGTTTCTTTTTAGTTGAGAATTTAGAGTTGAGAGTTGAGAGTTATGATATGTTTTGCAACTTTCAATAGCTGCAAATGAACTATCAAGGTAATCATAACTCTCAATTCTCAACTCTCAACTCTGAATTCTCAACTCTAAATTCTCAACTCAAAAAAACTTTTACTTCTTTCTGCTCTTCTTAGCAGTGGTCTTCTTAGCCGGAGCTTTTCCCTCCTTCTTCTCCTCTACAACTGGCTGCTGCTTGCGGTCAATCTTCACAAGCTCCACCTTGAAGATAAGAGTAGAGTAGGGCTTGATCTGTCCTGCTGCGCGTGAGCCATAAGCCAGCTCCTGTGGGATGTAGAGCATCCATGTGCTGCCTGCAGGCATAGAGGTGAGTGCCTCTGTCCAACCCTTGATAACCTGGTCGGGGCGGAATGTAGAAGTGTCAGGGTTGCGCTTGTAGCTGCTATCGAAGATGTTGCCGTCGATGGTCTTACCCTCGTAGCGTACGGTTACGTTGTCGTCCTTAGTAGCCACCTCGCCGGTTCCGGTTGTGAGCACCTTGTACTGCAAGCCTGAAGGCAGAGTTACGACGCCTTCCTTCTTGGCGTTCTCAGCGAGCCAGTCGACGTTCTCCTTCTTGTAGGCATCCTCCTGGCGGTGCTTCTCGTCGGTCATTGTCTTCTCGTAGTATTTCTTAGCGTCTACCACCTGCATCACTGTAGTGTCGTTGAGCACAGCGTCGATGAAGCCGCGGTTGAAAGTGATGCTATCGAGAGTCCACGGAGTGTTCTTCACTTCGTTGGCAACGCCCGGGTACATGCGTGTCTCAAGCAACTGTGCAATCTGTACGCCTGCGCTATGAGCCATGAACTGCTTGTCGTTAGAACGCTTGATGCCCTCGCGCAGACCTGCTACGAAAGCACCCATAGAGGTAGAGTCGACACCGAACTGCTTGCCAACGTAATCTATCAGACCAGTGGTGTAGGTCATGCCGGCAGCGTAGCTCAGCGAGTCGGACTTGCTGAGGAGGCTAACAGGAGCCTCGCAGCAACTTGTCTTATCCTTCTTGCACTTCTTGTTCTTCTTCTTGTCCACCTTGCAGCATTCGGTCTTTGCCTTGCTGCACTCCTTCTTGTCCTTTGCAGAGGCGGTGGTGAAGGTTGCAGAGAGAGCTGCAACCAACGCCAATGTCAATATCTTTTTCATTGTTTTTCTTGTCAACTTGTCAATATTTTTTACTTTCCGTTTACGCTTATGAGCTCAATCTTAAAGATCAGCGGAGAGTAAGGCTTGATCTGACCAGCCTCACGCTCGCCATAAGCGAGTTCCTGCGGGATGTACACTTCCCATACAGAGCCTACAGGCATGTGTACGAGAGCCTCTGTCCAGCCCTTGATAACCTGATTAACGCGCATAGAGACAGGCTGACCGTTCTTGTAGCTGCTATCGAATACAGTGCCGTCGATGAGCTTGCCCTCGTAGTGTACCTTTACGAGTGAGGTGTCCTTCGGCATCTCGCCGTTGCCCTCTTTGATAACCTTGTACTGTACGCCAGAAGGCAGAGTCTTCACGCCTTCCTTCTTAGCGTTGGCAGCCATCCACTCTTCGCCCTTCTTCTTTGCAGCACCGTACTTCTCCTCCATGTACTTCGATTTGATAGCCATCATCTTCTGCTGAGCAACCTGGTTAGCCTGCTCTATTGTCATGATGCCCTTGCCATGTACGCCCTGGATGAAGCCAGCCATGAAGTTCTTCAGAGAGATTGTCTTTGTAGAGTCGTCGCCGAAGATTTCGTGGTTGATGCCCTTAACCATGCGGTTAGAAATCTGCTGACCGATCTGCACACCCATGTAGTAAGCAGCCTTCTTCTTGTTGTCGCCAGCGTTAGCACCGTCGTTCAGACCCTTTACAAATTCGTCGATATAGGTGGTGTCGATGTCCATCTGCAACAGGTACTGCTTCAGACCCTGTGTCTGTGCCATACCGATAGCGTAGCTCAGTGTGTCTACGTCGTTCTTAAGATTAGCCTTTGCAGGAGTGTTGCCGCAAGAGGCGAAGATGCCAGAAATGGCGATAGCCAAAGCGGCTACGATTGAAAACTTTTTCATTGTTTTGTTATTGTTGTTTTTAGTTGTATTAAAGTACCTTGATAAGCTCTACGTCGAACACCAAAGCTGCGAACGGAGGGATGGCAGCACCTGCGCCACGCTCGCCGTATGCCAACTGGTAAGGGATGAAGAAGCGATATTTTGCGCCCTCAGACATGAGCTGCACGCCTTCTGTCCAGCCTGCAATAACACCGTTGAGAGGGAATGTAGCCGACTCGCCACGCTTGTAGCTGCTGTCGAATACTGTGCCGTCGATGAGGCGACCCTCGTAGTGGCACTCTACTGTGTCCTCAGCGGTCGGCTTCTTGCCGCTACCCTCGTTGAGCACCTGATACATAAGACCAGAAGGCAGCGATACTACGCCCTCCTCAAGAGCCTTATCAGCAAGCCATGACTCGCCCTTGTCCTTGTTCTCCTTATACTTCTCGGCTGCGGCAGCACGCTGCTTAGCCTCCTGCTGCTGGAAAAATTCTGTAACAATCGTCTGTGCTTCCTGGTCTGCCACCTGCGGCTCCTTGCCCTCAAGAATGTCCTTGATAGCCTGAGCGAAGTCGTCGATGTTAAGGTTCTCGGCTCCCATCTGCGAGAGCTGGCGGCCTATGCCAAGGCCCAAAGCGTAACTAAGTTTGTCCATAAGTTGTATTTGTTTTTTAATAATGTATCAATGCTTAGGGGCTAAAGTCTTGCAAATTTACTACTTATATTTGATTTCAAATACATTATTGCATAAAAATCACTTTTTTTAAATATTAGCATAACTTATTTTGTGCGTATGTTCACGTTTTATATACATACAAGGATAAAAAAGTAAAATATAAGAGCAAATCTTTGGCAGTTTGCTCTATTTCCATTATTTTTGCAGTTGATAAACGCACATACAGGTTACGTAGTACCTAAACAATAAACGAGTGAATTTTGTCTACTCGCTAACTCGTATTTTAAATATACTATAAATGAAAACCGACCACCTCCTAATCATACGTTTCTCAGCCCAGGGCGAGGTAGCAATGCTTGTGCCCGTGGTCAGTTCGCTTGCACGGCAGTATCCCGACTTGCGCATTACCGTGCTGAGTCGACCCTTTGCGCGTGTGTTCTTCGACGAACTGGCACCGAATGTGGGCTTTATGGAGGCTGACTTGCAAGGCGAATACAGAGGTGTGAAGGGGCTTAACGCACTCTATCGCCGACTCATCGCTAAGAACTTTACGGCTATTGCTGATATGCACGACACACTCTCGTCAAAGTATCTGCGTATGCGTTTCAAAATGAGTCGTTATCGGGTGGAGCATATTAATCGACATGTGGCTGAACGCCAAAAGCTTACTGCGCAGAATAATAAGAAGCTGCGTCAGTTGTCGACGGCTTTTGACAACTACACTGATGTGCTCGCACGATTAGGTTATCCCGTAGAACTCGACTTCCAATCGGTGTTCCCTGCTACGGGTGGCAATCTGCGACTCGTTTCGGAGGAGATAGGTGAGAAGAAGATATTCCAACAGTGGATAGGCGTTGCGCCGTTCGCTATATATAAAGAGAAGGTATATCCGCCTGAGAAAATGGAACAGGTGGTGGCGGAGATAATACGTCGACACCCGTCGTGTCGCGTACTGCTCTTCGGGCGCACCGAAGCAGAGCAGAAGGTGCTCGACTCGTGGTGCGCACGTTATAAGGAATGTACCAATGCGTCGGCGTTGCTCGGATCAATCGACCAAGAGCTCATCGTGATGAGCCATCTCGATGTGATGCTCTGCATGGATAGTGTCAATATGCACCTCGCCGCACTCACCGGCATACGCATCGTGAGCGTATGGGGAGCAACACATCCTTACGCCGGATTTCTCGGATACAATCAGCGTATGAGCGATGTGGTGCAGGCTGATATGTCTTGCCGACCATGTAGCGTGTTCGGCAATACGCCCTGTCTGCGTGGCGACAACGCTTGCATGGCTGCTATCGACCCAATAACAATAGCCGATAGCGTGGAGCGCGTGCTGAACGAGCTGCCAGTGCAAACAGGGGTATAGTGAACGCTTAACGTTTAGCGTTTCAACGTAAAGAACTCTCGTCGGTTACCTGTGGCTTTGTAGCTCACATGTATCCATCGTGCGCCGGTCTTAGCTACCGATTCGAGTATGAGTTGGTCGAAGTCGAGATGTTCTTTCACGAAGTGGCACATCTTCTGTGCTACCTCCAGACTCGAAACGTGTATGTCTGCCGCCTCGCCCAACCGATGTTGCGACCTTACAGCACCACCCACAATCTTGTTGACCCGCTCCGAGCGATAACCACTCGTGATGCGAAGCACACCAAAGCGGTGGCGCAGCGGTTCGAGCACATTCACGCACAATGCCTGCAGACGCTCTATCTCCACGGTCGTAGGCGTGTTGTCAAGGTTGTAGCGTATTGCTGCGCCAGACAGGGTGAACTCGCGTAGTTTGAAGTGATCAGATAGGCGCAGGTCGCCGTTTGCAATAAAAGCGGTTGCCGCGTTTGCGGCAACCTTCTTTGTGTTTTCCATGTTGTTTTAGATAATTATTAAAGTTAGTAAATCAAGTAACTATATATATTGTTTTCTTGTGTTGTCTCAGGGGGTGCACTTGTCTCAAGTGCACCAATCGTTTAGAGAGTGCATCAATCGTTTAGGAAGTGCATCAACCGTAGCGGAAGTGCCAACTGTTTTGTTGGTACAGCTGAGACAGCTGCACCCCCTTGAGATGGACTCCGCAATGTTGTTTTCTTTGTCTTTATGCGCCGCAAAGGTATCCGTACTTCTGGAAATAACAATTCAAGTGGCTTCTTTTACTGTTAAATATTGTTTTTAAACACGTGTTAGGCCGATTTTTAGTAACTTTGCACCTTATTAATATAAAGGGTTGAGGTGTTGCGATGTTGAGATGTTGACAAATGATTAGGATTTCGAGCATCTCTCGCCACATTCTTCAAACCTCAGAAAACAACGAATATGACAAATACAAACATACACGATTATGAGATAATGGCACCAGTAGGCTCGCGTGAGAGTCTGCAGGCAGCCATTCAGGCAGGTGCCGATAGCATCTACTTCGGTGTGGAGCAGCTGAACATGCGCTCACACTCTGCCAACCATTTCACTATTGAGGACTTGCACGAGATTGCAGTCATCTGCACCGAGCATGGCATGAAGAGCTACCTCACCGTCAACACCATCATCTACGACGAAGATGTGGAGCTGATGCACCAGATTATCGACGCTGCCAAGGAAGCGAACATCTCAGCGGTGATAGCTTCCGACGTTGCTGTAATGACCTACTGCCGCCAGGTGGGCGTTGAGGTACATCTCTCTACGCAGCTCAATATCAGCAACGCCGAAGCTCTGAAGTTCTACGCTCTGTTTGCCGACGTTGTGGTCTTAGCACGCGAGCTGAACATGGATCAGGTGGCATACATCTACGAACAGATAGAGAAACAGCACATCTGCGGCCCGAAGGGCGAGTTGGTACGCATAGAGATGTTCTGCCACGGCGCGTTGTGCATGGCAGTGAGCGGCAAGTGCTACATGAGTCTTGCCAACACCGGACGCTCAGCCAACCGCGGCGAGTGTATGCAGATATGCCGTCGTTCGTACACCGTCACCGACAACGAAACGGGCAACCAGCTCGAGATAGACAACAAGTATATTATGTCGCCGAAGGACCTCAAGACCATCCGCTTCATCGACCGCATGATGCGCTCCGGCGTGCGTGTGTTCAAGATAGAGGGTCGCGCTCGCGGCGCAGAGTACGTCTACAACGTGGTGCGCTGCTACAAGCAGGCTATTGCGGCTGTGCTCGACGGCACGTTCACCGACGAGAAGAAGGACGAGTGGGACACAACACTCGCTACAGTCTTCAACCGTGGCTTCTGGGACGGCTACTATCAGGGTCAGACCTTGGGCGAGTGGAACAGCAACTACGGCTCGAACGCTACGGAGAAGAAGGTGTACGTGGGTCGTGGCGTGAAGTATTTCTCTAATATCGGTGTGGCTGAATTCACTTGCGAGGCGATGGAGTTCTCGGTTGGCGACAAGCTGCTCATCACCGGTCCGACAACGGGCGTGATGTATGTCGACGTAGATGAGATACGCTACGACTTGAAGCCGGTGGAGACAGCGCACAAGGGACAGCACGTGTCGTTCCGCGTGCCGGCGAAGATTAGACCAAGCGACAAACTGTTCAAGATCGTTCCTGCACAGGCGCAGTAAACCTCAACATAACAACATAACTATCATGACAATAAACGAAGCACAGGACGAAGTCATTGAACAGTTTCAAGACTTCACCGACTGGATGGACAAATACCAGTTACTCATAGACCTCGGCGGCGATCTTGAACCGCTCGACGACAAGTATAAAAACGAACAGAACCTCATCGACGGCTGTCAGAGCCGCGTGTGGGTGCAGTGCGACATGACCGACGACGGTCGTCTCGTCTTCACCGCCGACAGCGACGCTCTCATCGTGAAGGGCATCATCGCTCTGCTCATTCAGGTTATCAGCGGACATACGCCGCGCGAGATTCTCGATGCCGACCTCTACTTCATCGAGCGCATCGGTCTGAAGGACCACCTCTCGCCGACACGCTCCAACGGACTGCTCGCCATGGTGAAACAGATACGTATGTATGCATTGGCATACGAGGCGAAGGCTAATGGGTAATGTTGAATGTTGAGTGTTGAATGTTGAATTATTGCAGTGCAATGCGCTGCAATGAGGAATTGTTCAATTTTGAATTATTTGGATAAACAATGAAACAAGTTTTATTTTCAGTGCTTTCACTGGTTGCCGTCGTGTCGATAGCATGTTCGTGCGCATCCTGCAAGAACGCTACTAAGGCAGCTGCCGAGCCCGACACCGTGGCGCTCGTAGGTCCGACGTTCCGTGGCGACTCTGCCTATGTGTTTGCTGCAAAGCAGTGCGATTTCGGTCCACGCGTTATGAACTCTGCGGCTCACGACCGCTGTGGCGAATGGATAATGCAGAAGTTCCGCGAGTTCGGTATGAGCGTTGAGGCTCAGGATGCCGAGCTGAAGGGATGGGACGGCACGATGCTGCGCTCGCGCAACATCATAGCGCGCTTCCGCCCCGAGCAGACCACACGCATACTGCTCTGCGCCCATTGGGACAGTCGTCCGTGGGCAGATAACGACCCCGACTCAACCAACTGGCATCGTCCGGTGATGGCTGCCAACGACGGAGCGAGCGGTGTGGCTGTTATGCTCGAGGTGGCGCGTGCCATACAGAGCGACACAACGCTGCAGATAGGTGTCGACTTCGTGTGCTTCGACGCCGAAGACTGGGGCACACCGCGCTGGGCTGACCAGGCTGACGATGCCGACACCTGGGCACTCGGTGCACAGTATTGGGCAGAGAATCTGCCTGCAGGCTACGAGGCACGCTACGGCATACTGCTCGACATGGTGGGCGGACAAGGCACCAAGTTCTACCAGGAGGGCGTGTCGAAGCAGTACGCTTCGGAGATAGTGAACAAGGTGTGGCGCACAGCAGCGCAGATAGGCTACGGCTCGTTTTTCCCGATGAAGGACGGTGCGATGGTCACCGACGACCATGTGCCGGTGAACGAGAAGGCTGGCATCGCCTGCATTGACATCATTGCTTGCTTCCCCGACTGCCCGCAAAGCTCGTTCGGTCCGACATGGCACACCGTCAACGACACGATGGATCATATCGACCCCAACGTGATGAAAGCTGTAGGTCAGACGCTTATCCAGGTGCTCTATTCGGAGGAGTAACACCTCACCCCACATATCTCAACACCTCAACACCTCAACATCACAACATCAATAAAATAATAACAAACAACAATAACAATGTCATTAAAATGTGGTATCGTAGGACTCCCTAACGTGGGCAAGTCCACCCTTTTCAACTGCCTCTCTAACGCTAAGGCGCAGGCAGCCAACTTCCCTTTCTGTACAATCGAGCCTAACGTGGGTGTCATCACCGTTCCCGATGAGCGCCTCACGAAGCTTGCTGAAATAGTTCACCCGGGTCGCATCGTGCCCGCAACTTGCGAGATAGTAGACATCGCCGGACTCGTTAAGGGTGCGTCTAAGGGCGAAGGCTTGGGCAACAAATTCCTCGGCAACATCCGCGAGACCGACGCCATCATCCACGTGCTGCGCTGCTTCGACGACGATAATATCGTGCGCGAGGGTGGTGCTGTGGTAAATCCGGTTGAGGACAAGGAAGTAATCGACACCGAGCTTCAGCTGAAAGACCTCGAAACCGTTGAGTCGCAGCTTCAGAAGCAGTCGAAGATAGCAGCCATCGGCAACAACAAGGACGCTAAGGTAGCTGTGTCTGTACTCGAAGCCTATAAGGAGGTATTGGAGAAAGGACAGAACGCACGCTGCGTGGAGTTCGAGTCGAAGGAGGAGCAGCACTACGCTCACGACCTCTTCCTGCTCACCGCCAAGCCCGTGCTCTACGTGTGCAACGTAGACGAGGCATCGGCAAAGAGTGGCAACAAGTATTCGGAGCAGATTGCGGAGATAGCAAAGAGCGAGGGCGCAGAGATGCTCGTCATCGCTGCGAAGACCGAGGAGGACATCGCGTCGCTCGAAACTTACGAGGACAAGCAGATGTTCCTTGAGGAGCTGGGTCTTGAGGAGAGCGGTGTAAACCGTCTTATCAAGAAGGCTTACAACCTGCTCAACCTTCAGACATTCATCACCGCCGGCGAGATGGAGGTGAAGGCGTGGACATACTACAAGGGCTGGAAGGCTCCGCAGTGTGCCGGTGTCATCCACACCGACTTCGAGAAGGGCTTCATCCGTGCCGAGGTCATCAAGTACGACGATTACATGCAGTACGGCTCTGAGGCTGCTGTGCGCGAGGCTGGCAAGCTCTCTATCGAGGGCAAGGATTATGTAGTGCAGGACGGCGACATCATGCACTTCCGTTTCAATGTGTAGTAACTTAGGAGGGTATGGCGTCCTCGCCATACCCACGCTGCCTTAAACATGGGTATGCCGCATCGCCGATGCTGTACACAAACTGATTGCGTGGGTATGGCAAGATGCCATACCCTCCTATAATAACACCATACAACTATGAGCAACCTTTTATACATCTTATGGGATCCGAGCAGCACAGCGTTCAAGCTCGGTCCTCTTGAGTTCCACTGGTACTCACTCTGTTGGCTTGCCGGTCTTGCGCTGGCATACCTCTGTGTGCAGCGTCTGTACAAGGAGCAGAAGGTGAAGCCCGAGCTGTTCGACCCGCTCTTCATCTACTGCTTCATCGGCATACTCGCCGGAGCACGCTTGGGACATTGCCTCTTCTACCAGCCCGACTTCTTCCTCTCGTCCTGGAAGCACTTCGTGGAGATATTCCTGCCTATCGACTTCCTGCCGGGCGGCGGATGGCACTTCACGGGCTATCGCGGACTCGCCTCGCATGGCGGTACGTTAGGTCTTATGCTTGCTTTGTGGCTCTACGTGCGCCGCACGAAGATGAATATCTGGCAGGTGCTCGACAACATAGCCATCGCTACACCGCTCACGGCGTGCTTCATACGCCTGGGCAACCTGATGAACTCGGAGATTATCGGCAAGATAACCGACGTGCCCTGGGCGTTCATCTTCCAGCAGGTAGACCCTATGCCACGCCACCCGGGACAGCTCTACGAGGCTATCACTTACGCTCTGCTGTTCTTCATCGGCTGGTACTTCTACCGCCGTATGCCGCAACGCGTGGGTACGGGCTTCTTCTTCGGACTCTGCCTTACGTACATCTTCACCGCACGCTTCTTCATCGAGTACACCAAGGAGGTGCAGGAGGCGTTTGAGGCTTCGCTGCCGCTCGACATGGGACAGCTGCTGAGCATACCGTTCGTGGCTATCGGCGTGGCATGCATGGTAGGCGGAAAGTGGATGGACCGCTTCCGCGACTTCTGCTCTGCGCCGAAGAAGTAAAAAGAAGCAAACATATTACGATAGACAAACATAGTAAAAACCCTTTAACGAAAAACAATATGAAAAAACTACGCTACTTCGCGCTCTCAATGCTTGCAGCACTCTCGCTCGCAGCTTCAGCGCAGACAACAACTCCCAACCCCGTGACGCTTACTCTCGACATTCACGAGTGTTATGTTCACGAGACAATGACAACAACCGACGAGACCGCATATTATTATGTGTCTTATCTTGAGAAGGAAATCTTTGAAGAGAAAGGCTATAACGACGACGAGACTCTCGCCAGCGAAGACAAGAAATGGTTCGAGGAGATGGCAAAAGGCTATCAGATGGATGTTAAGGATGTTGTACAGTCGTTCGGCTTCAAGGGCGATGCCGCAGAATATCAGGCAGGTTTGCTGCCCGACCGCGAGTACGTAATCTGGTATCACGGCGTTGACAAGGAAGGTAACACCACCACAGAGATTAAGCGTCTGCCGTTCCGCACGAAGCCTGTGCAGACTATCAGCAACCGCATCAAGCTGAAGGCTCAGAAAACAAATGACGGTGGTATCTTTGTCACTTGCGAGCCCGACGACAAGAACCTCTACTACACATTCGGATCTATCGCAAAGTCGAACATGTTCGACGAGTTCACACATGAAGAACTGACCATACGCGACTATATGCAGACCGGCATCAGTACGCAGATATACGACTATCTTGCAAGTGAAGAGTTTGGTGAGTGGTTCAAGAAAAACGCCAATCAGGGTGACTTCTCTCTTAAATTCGACGAGCTTGTAGCGGGTGAGGAGTACTACATTGTGGCTGCTTACGTAGACAACGAGGCTGGCATCTGCTCAGAGATTGCTACCGTCGAAATCGACGGCGAGGGCAATCCTACCACCAGCATCAACAGCGTGCCGACCAGCACACCTATCGTTGCTGACGGCGTGTACACGCTCGATGGCACACGCGTAGGCACAACGCTCGGCGACGTTCAGCGCGGTGCGTACATCGTGAAGTTCAACGGACGCACGCACAAGGTTGTGAAAAAGTAATTTTTAGGGGGTGCACTTGTCTCAAGTGCACCAACAAAATAAAAACAGTCAGTTCGGTTGGTGCACTTCTTGCTCTGGCAAGCGGCAAAGCCGAGCGGAGACAAGTGCACCCCCTGATTTTTAGCGTTTTCTTATCAGTGTCAGTCCGTCGCGCATGGGCAGTATGAGCTGTTCCACGCGCTCGTCGGCAGCCACATAGTCATTGAAGTGGCGTATGCCTACGGTTTGTTGGTCGTGGTCGTAGGCGTGGTCGGTGACGTGTCCGTCCCAGAGCGTGTTGTCGGCAAGGATATATCCGCCTGGGCGCAGCAGCGAGAGCACCATCTCGTATGTCTCTACGTATGTGCGCTTGTCGCCGTCGACAAATGCCATGTCGAACGTCACGCCAAGCTCGGGTGCCTTCTCGTTAGCGTCGCCGATGATGAAACTTATCTTGTCGGCGTAAGGTGACCCTTCTATCCACGGACGGGTGAAGTCCTCCATCTCGTCGTTTATCTCGAACGTATATAGATGTCCGTCGTCGGGCAGTCCCTCGGCAAGGCAGAGAGCACTGTATCCCGAGAATGTACCCACTTCGAGCACATTCTTCGGTTGCACCATCTGCACGAGCATCTTCAGCAGTCTGCCCTGCAGGTGTCCCGATGCCATGCGTCCGTGTATGGTGTGTATGTTTGTTGCACGATAGAGGCGGTACAGATAGTCGCCCTCCGTTGAGGTGTGTTCGCGTACGTATTTGTCGAGTTCTTCTGTCATGTTCTTTTCGTTGTCTGCTATGATGGTGTGTCAGAACTAAATATTTAAATGTAGGAGGCTACGGCATTCC
>ULXU01065968.1_pt1 | contig 15339 bp, 10 predicted proteins | sample 1961521 | NCBI WGS metagenome assembly ULXU01 (sample SAMEA4835845, study PRJEB28245) | human gut metagenome | biome: gut microbiome; material: fecal sample | place: Denmark | collected 2008
TCCTTGGTGGCGTCCGTGCAGGGCATGGCCGGCGACTTGGAAACGCGCGTGGCTTCGACCGTGATGCCATCGCCCCAATTCTGCTTGGCCAGAGCTTCAATGCCTTCGTCAATTTCGCGGCCGTCTTCGTCGTTCCAGCAGCGGGTGTCGATCTTAAGGGTGCACTTTTCCGGAACCGTGTTGCAGACCGTACCGCCTTCGATAACGCCGACCGTCACGCTCGTGCCCTTGCCTTCGAGGTCCTGGAGGTTGGTGATGGCGATTGTGAGGTGAGCAGCAGCCAGAACCGCGCTGCGACCGTCCTGCGGATTGTTGCCGGCATGAGCGGCCACACCGTGCACGACCACGTTCCAAACGGAGCGACCCTTGCGGGAACGAACGAAGGCACCCGTGGCGCGGCCGGGTTCGCAAACGATGGCGCGCTTGCACTTGGAAGCCATCTGCTGGAGCCATTCGCGGGAAGAAAGCGAACTGATTTCTTCGTCGGGGTTGTAGCACACAGCGATGGCCAGACGATCAAGGTCTTCCTTGCGGGCGTTCTTGAGAGCGTGGAAGATCGCGATGACACCGGCTTTGCAGTCGGCGCAACCCGGCCCCGTCACCTTGCCGTCTTCAACCTTGAAGGGGCGTGCTGCGGCGGTACCGTCGGGAAACACGGTGTCGAGGTGAGCATTGAACATGATGTCGAACTTTTCGGCACCGGGCTTGTTCGTCGCAAACAGACCCTTGCCGGCCTTCGGGCCGAGGTCCACAAGTTCCGTCGCAAAACCGATGGAGTCGAAGTGGCGCTTCATGATGTTGGCCACCTTGGTGACGCCTTCGCAGTTGGCGCTGCCGCAGTCGAGATTGACAACTTCGGCGAGGTCTTGGAGGTAGGTCTCGAGCATTTGGTTTGTCCTTAAAAAATGTCCCTTTCCCGGGAGGTGTATCGGATAGGGACAATTCTTCAGGATTGAGCTCGAACTCGCCTTGTACCTTGGTTCAAGACGATGCGATTTCTCCGATGGCAGCCAAATATTTATGCGCTTCCAGAGCCGAGCGCACGCCAAGCTTCTTGCAGGCGTTGGCTCGATGGATCTTGACCGTATGTTCCTGAATGCCCAGGTCAATCGCGATCACCTTATTGAGTTTGTCGTCGGCAACCAAACGGATAATTTCCTTTTCACGCTGCGTGAGCGTCTCAAAGGCGCTGCGCATCATGTCGATACGGAATTTTTCTTTTCTCGCTTCTATGTTTTGATCCGACAACCGACGCACGGTCTGACGCAAACGCTCGGGTTCGACGGGTTTCTCGCAAAAGTCGCCCGCACCTTTTTGCAGTGCCATCACCGCCATGGAAATGTCGCCGTGGCCGGTGAGAAACACGATCGGCAGATCAATGCCGCGGCGCAACATTTCGTCCTGAAGTTCCAGTCCGTTCATATCGGGCATACGCACGTCGAGAATCACGCAGCCGGGGGTACGAATATCGTCATTTTCCAGAAAGGCAGCGGCACTCTCGTAAGCCACGGCTTCGATTCCTGCCACGCGAAGCGTAAAGACGGTGGAATTGCGCACCGTTTCTTCGTCGTCAATGACGCGAGCCAGAGGCCGCAGAGCTCGGCTGCTCAGTTCTTCGGTCATGCGGTTTGCTCCTCATGAGGTTGATCGGCGGCCGGAATGCAAAGCGAGACGGACAAGCCGCCCGGCTGATTGCGGGTGAATTCCAGTCGGGCCGCGTGACGCTCGGCAATGGTACGGCTGATCGACAGGCCCAGGCCGAGCCCTTCGATTTTTTCACTCGCCACGGGACGCGCAAGCGTACGGAACTGCTCATCGGAAACGGCCGGACCGTTGTCTTGGACCTTGAGTCTCCAGAAAGCTGTCGTCGTGCTCGATTCGGAGGTCAGCGAAATATGAATCTCTCCCTTGCCGTCGGGGTTCTTCCGAATCGCCGAAAGGGCGTTTTTGAGGCAATTGACCACAAGGAGCTCAAGCTCCAAGGCGTCGCCCGAAACAAACGCTTCGGGCGGAAGCGAAGAGAGGATGCGAACACCGGTGAGGTCGCTCCCTGATCGGAAGGAACCGAAGGCATGCTTGACGATGTCGCACAGATCCACCGATTGATGTGCCTTCTCACGGTTCTTCGCATAAGCCCGCACGCGATCGACGATGCTTGCCACGCGCTCGGCCTGCTTGGTGATTTCACGGGTAGCCTCGTCAATCACCGGATCCTTGCCGCGGCCGCCCAAGTAAAGAGACAAGCCGTCGGCGTAATTGATGAGGCTTGCCACCGGTTGGCGCAATTCGTGAGCGATCATGCTCGAAATTTCCGAGACAAAGCCCGCACGCTCTAATTGCGAGAGTCTTTCGCGGTCAATGCGGGCAGTCTTTTCAAGTTCCGACTTTTCATCAATCACTTCCACGAGCTTTTTGGTGCGGCGCGCCACGGTGCGGCTCACGGCAAAGCTGTAGAGCACGGCGGCTACCAGAAGAAGCACGCCGATCAAAAGCGCATACTTGTAGCGATCGATCATCACGCTCGAGCCGGTCATTCGCACGGTCGGACTATAGCCCAGGCGCTCGACCAGATGGCGAGTTTCGCTCAAATTGGCACCGACGGTCCACCCGTATCCCGACTCGCTCATCGGCATGGAAAGGAGCGCCGCGGAAAGTCTGCGCTTGATGTCGGGTGACAAGGAGGCCTGAGCCGCAAAGATGAGATCGGGATAGAGATCGGTCGAACGCAGACAGGCAAAGGTGTCTTCGGGTTTCTTGCCCACCACCTTGATCGTATTGGGCGCCACCAGCCCTCGGGCCACCAGGCTTTCGAATTCGCAGGTGCGCAGAATACCGAAGTCGACTTCCTTATTGAGTACAGCCTCGACGATGGGCATGCCGGACTTGTCCTTGAAGTAGGCCTTGCCGAAGTAGTTTTTCGGATACTGCGTGATGTTGGAGATTTCCCCCAGAGCAACGATCCAGCCCGCAAAGGACTGGGGACTTAAGGCAGCAACACGTTTGGAGCGCAGGTCAGTCGTACTCGTGATTCTCGCGTCGTCGGCACGCGCAATGAAAACCGCGCCCATGGCCTTGCCCGGATCTTGCGTCTGAGGAGACTTGCGCACGGCCAAAGCCGTGGCGCCGGAGGTTTCAAGGTAGGTGTATAGGCCGCTTGTGACCACAAAGAGGTCAACCTCGTGCTTAACTGCGGCAACGGTCAGATCGAATTCGGACAAAGGCACGACTTGAAACGCGTACTCGGGCATCGCGTTTTTGAGGCGCTCGATCGTGACGTCCATCAAGTCGGTGCGGAATGTGAACAGCGGCGAATAGTACACGCCCACGCGAAGCGTTGCAGGCTGCGGGGCAGGCTTGCGCACTTCGGACGAGGCTTGCTGATAGTCGGCGGCATCCTCGACATCTTCTGCGGTTTGAGCAAACGACGGAGAAACGAAGCCCATGATAAGAGCGCAGACCAAGGCCGAGGCCCTGGGCGAAACCTTGCGCAAGCAGTTGCTCAGAAGCAAGCTGTGTTGAGTACGGGCCATCGGTACCTTTTTCCGAGAGATCGACAAACTTTGATTGTACCAATACGAAAAAGACAGGCTGAGCGCCCGGGGAAGGAACGCTCAGCCTGCCGAACAGGAGGAGACTGATTGGAAATTAATTGAGCAGGATCGTGGTCACCACCATCACGATCAAGCCGCCGATCATCGGAATTGCCGTACGGCGAATGAGCGCGAACGGACTGATGCCCGAGCAACCCGCCACAGCGACCACCACGGCGGTAATCGGGGACATGTTGCGGGCCATGCCGGTCGAGAGCTGCATCGGCATGAGAAGCAGGATGGTCGAGACGCCGAACTGCTGAGCAAAGTCAGGCATCAGCGGCGAGAAGGCGTAGAACGGAGCATTGCCCGAACCCATCACGACGGAAGCAATCGAAATGAAGGTCACGACGACGATCATGATGGCATAAGCGGGCAGGCCCATGTTCTTGGTGACGTCAATCAGATAATCGATGGTACCCGTGGCGATCAGGCCCTTGGCAAAGAGTTCGCCGGCAACGATCAGGGTGATCACGGTCGCGAACTGACGGCCCATCGTGTTGAAGAAGTCCATGGCGGTCGTGAGCACTTCCTTGGCGGGCTTGCGGATAAGTTCGCAAATCAGAGCCACCGTAAAGGAGATGAACATTGCCGTCGGAACATCAAGCTTGATGCTCGAGATCACGAAGCGGTTGAACACGAAGAGCATGATGAGCGGCAGCATCGGCAGGAAACCATACCAGGCCGGCGCGCCCTTGCTGTCGAGGTCGTTTTGCTTGGCGACGGTTTCATCGATTTCGTTGGCCTTTTCACCGTCCTTGGCGTCAAAGTACTTCTGGGAGAAGTAATGCAGCACGGCCACGGCAATCGTGGTCACGAGACCGACCGGAAGCTGGTATTCGATGAAGTAGGTCATCGTATCCATGCCGGCCACCTGAGCGGCGTAGTTGGCAGCGCCCGATGTCGGACCCATGTCAAGGCATGACACCGTGATGATCAGGGCGGCGGCGGAAAGTCGGGAGACACCGAGGCGCACGAGCACCGGATACATCGTCACCATCAAGAGCATGGACAGACCCGAAGCGCTCGGAATGAACAAGTCAGCCACGGCACCTACGACGTAACTCAGAGCGAGCACGAGATAGGGGGACTTGAAGACGCGCAGAGGACGGGAGATGTAATCGGCCATCAGAGCGCTTGCGCCGATCTTGGCCATGTAGGTGGAATAGCCCGAGGCGGCCATGATCAGCAGACCGATGCCGGCCACGCGGGAGCTCATCAGGGAGGTGATGCATTTAAAGAGGTCAAAGCCCACGAAGCCCGTGCTCGAAACACCCTTGGGAAGAATCTGAGCACCGTTGTGGAGAAGCCCAAGCGCATCCATGGCCAGAGCACTGACCAACAAAACCAAGCCGCCGAAGAAGAGCACGAACTGGGCTTTCATCTTCTTGAGCAGAATCCAGACCACCAGGACGGTGACTGCAAGTGAAATTAAGACGCCGATCATTTTTTCGGAGTTCCTTTCGGTTGAATTTGCACACGTGTTTGTTATGTGGCAGACAACGCATCGATGTTGCAGCAAGCGAAAAGTGCGGGAAGAAGTGCTTCTTTTCGCCGACGTGTCAGATCTGTGGATACATTGCCGCCGGTTTTACGAGTGAAATTCTGAAGATCGGCGTCAAATTTCTCCTTGTACCTTGGTTCAATACCGCACAAGGTCGCTTATGAAAAAGCCGTTGCCATGACCCTCCGGCCCAAATTGCGCTATTGTCCGAAAGACAAGAAACGAGCCGGCCTCTTACTTAAATAAGAGAGGCTTTTCGAGCGAAAAGGAAAATTCAGATGCAGACAATTCAATCCGTCGCCCTCATCGGCATGGGCGCTTTGGGCATTCTCTACGGCCACACCATGGCCCGGAAGATGAAAGAGGGGGCCGTAACGTTTTTGGTCGATGAGAAGCGCAAGCAACGCTATCGCGCCGATCCCCCGACCTTTAACGGAGAACCTTGCCGATTTGCCTTGTGCGCGCCCGAGGACTACCCGGGCAAAGCCGAGCTCTTGATCTTCGGAGTCAAGGGCACGCAATTGAAGGAAGCGATCGAATCCGTGCGTCCCGTCGTGGGCCCTAAAACGATAATCGTGTCGCTTTTAAACGGCATCACCAGCGAAACCATTCTTGAGGAAGCCTTCCCGCAGGCCACCGTCCTTTACAGCGTCGCACAGGGCATGGCCGCAACGCGCGTGGGCACGCACGTCACCTGCAAGAATCCCGGTTTTCTCTTCATCGGGACGCCCGCACGCCACGCCGATCGGCTGCCTGCCCTTAAAACCGTCGAGGCTTTCTTTGACTCCACGGGCGTTGTCTATCGCCACGAGGAAGACATTGAGCGCCGCATCTGGTGCAAGTGGATGTTCAACATCGGCGTCAACCAAACAATTGCCGTTGCCAAGGGCACCTTTGCCGACATCCAAAAGCCCGGCCCCGTGCGCGATCGCTACATTGCCGCGATGCGTGAGGTTGTCGCTGTAGCCGAAAAAGTCGGCGTGGACGTCACCGAGCGCGACCTTGAGGAATACATCCGCATCGGCGACGGACTTGATCCGGAAGGGATGCCCAGTCTCAGACAAGACACCAAGGCTCACCGTCTGACCGAAGTCGATTTCTTCTCGGGCGCCTTGATTGAAAAGGCGAGGGCGGTCGGCGTTCCGGTGCCCGTCAACGAAGCGCTGAATCGAGAAATCAAAGCCATTGAAGCAAGCTGGAAAAACGTCGATGCTCCCGTTGTTGACATGCTCTGCGCACATACCTCCGTGCGCGACTACACAGACGAGCCGGTGTCGGAGGCCATGCGTCAGAAGATTCTTGATGCAGTCTTTGCCGCGTCAAGCTCGTGCTTCCTGCAGCTTGTCACCGTCATTCGCGTCACCGACCCCGAACTGCGCCGCGTGATGTATGAAGCAAGCGGCAATCAGCCGCAGGTATTGTCCGCACCGGAATTCTGGGTTTTCTGCGCCGACTACCATCGTGACGCCGGTCTTTGCCCCAACGCAGATCTCGGCTGGACCGAGCAGTTCCTCACCTCAACGCTTGACGTTGGCATCTGCGTGCAAAACGCCATGGTGGCGCTCGAATCCCTGGGATTGGGAGGATGCTTCATCGGGGGATTACGTAACGACATCTCCATGGCTGATCAAGCTTTGGGGTTGCCTCAAAACGTCTACCCAGTGCTAGGTCTTGCCTTCGGGCATCCGGCCTTCAAAAACGAAGTCAAGCCGCGTCTGCCTCAAACAATCACCGTGATGGAAAACCGCTACGTTGAGCCGAACGTACAAGAGCTCAAGGCATACGATGCCGTGACGGAAAACTATTTCGCCACACGAAGCCGTTCTCCGCGCAAGGATTGCTGGACCAAGGGCATCGGCGGCGTACTCGAGCGCGAACGCCGTCCGTTCATTTTGGAGTTTCTGCGCTCGAAGGGCTTCGCCGCAAAATAGGAGAAGAGGAGAGACTTCTCAAAAATTCGCGCTATACTTGATTCCGACATTTGTCGGAAACGATGTTTCAATGTTGAAGTATGCCCAGACCCAGTCGTTGTCGTCGCGTTTGCTGTGAACCGCTCGTTCGTCTCTTTGCCCCACAGGGGACGGAGGAGACTGAACCTGTCGTTCTGCTTGTTGAAGAGTACGAAGCGATTCGAATCGTCGACCTTGAAAAGCGCACCCACGATCAGTGCGCACAGCAGATGCAAATCTCCCGCACGACGACGACCGAAATCTACGAAAAGGCACGCTTCAAGATTGCCGACGCCATCGTCAACGGCAAGCCGCTTGTGATCGAAGGCGGCAACTATCGGATTTGTCAGGAATCAAGCTGCTGCGCGTGTCCCGGCCGTTGCCGGCGCAATACCGTCGCCCGAGCCGCAGCACAGGAAATTCAAGGAGTCTCACATATGAAAATCGCGATGCCCGTCAAAAACGACGCCATCTTCCAGCACTTCGGCATGGCGCCCAACTTCAAGATCTATGTTGTGCAAGACGGAGCCGTCATTTCGACCGAAACGATTGCCGCAGGCGGCCACGGTCACGCCGCCGTGGTGAACCTTCTCGTAAAGAACGCCGTCGACTGCGTGATCTGCGGCGGCCTCGGACCGGGCGCCGTGCAGTCTCTGGCACAGGCCAACATCCGGCTTTATGCCGGCAACGAAGGCGACTGTGATGCTGCCGTCGCCTCGCTCATCGCCGGCACACTTGAAAACAACGTTGAAGCCGCCACAGCCGGCCGCGGCCACCATCACTGCCATGGTCATGGCCACGAAGAGGGTGGATGCGGCTGCCACGGACACCACGGCCATGCAGAAGAGGGCTGCGGCTGTCACGGTCACAAACAAGAGGGCGAATGCAGCTGCGGCGATCACTGCGAATGCGGCAAAGAAGAATGCGACTGCCACGGAGAAGGCCATTGCGGATGCCACGGGCATGGACATGGTCACGGTCACTGCGGCTGCGGAAAACACTGATCGCTTCCTCTGACCATTTCAGGTCTCTCGATCTTCCTTAGACCTTCTGCTCGATGCAGGCTTGAGCAGAAGGTTTTTTCTGGCTCTTCACCTTCAGCGCACCGCAACAAAATTGCGCTGGGAGAAAGTGCTTAGTTTTGTAGGCTCTCTACAACACTTGTCAAATCGGCATGAAATAGGCCTTGACAGTGCTTGCCTCGGTCAAATTTCAACCGATAAGATCAGGCGCACTGCCCTTGGCAGAAACCAATCCCCTCTAATAAAAACACATCTCCACGGGAGACTCTGACAATGAAAAAGATCGCCATCGCTGTTGCAGCCGCCATGACGGCCGCTACCGCAAGCGCTATGGATTTCACGCTCTACGGTATCGTTGACACCGGTTTGGGCTACACCCACGTCAATACGCTTAACGAACCCACCGAAAACAGATTTGAAGAAATCAACGGCTACAACTCCGGTTCCCGCTTCGGCTTTAAGGGTACCGAAGACCTGGGCAACGGCTACTCTGTGTCCTTCGTGCTGGAAAACGGCTTTTCGTCCGATAGCGGTGCGTTGGGACAGGGAGGCCGCATGTTCGGTCGTGAAGCTCAGCTCAAGTTCCATTCTCCCTATGGCACGTTGAGCTTCGGCCGTGCCGGTACGCTCATTTCCGGCGCCGGTACGCTGGATATCTGGGGCGTCAACGCCGACGTTCTGCCCGGCGGCTGGGACGGCATCTTCAATATCGGCAACTACCAGGGCAACGGCATGCGCCTGGACAACATGGTGACCTACCAGACTCCGACGGCTGCGGGCTTTACCGGCTATCTGCAGTATTCGTTTGCCAACGACACAGTTGAAGGCGATGACGATGACTCCCGCGCCAACGAACGCGGCAGCAACCGTTACTTTGCCGCAGGCTTGACCTATAACAACGGTCCCCTGGGTGTTGTAGCTGTCTATGACTCTGTGATGTTCCGTCACTACAGTAGTGGTGAAGTGGGGCAAGCCCCCGGAAAAAATGAAAATCCGAACGTCGGCGACAGCCGCGTTTTGAGCATCGGCGGCCATTATGACTTCGGCGTGGCACGTGTCACGGCATTCGGTCAGTACGTCAAAGGCTCTCGAACCGGTTTCGGCGACGGCCTCGGCTACAGTGCCATTTTCTGGTACAACGATGATGCTGAAACACATAATCGAAGCTACTACTACGATGCCGACGGTTACAACTTCCACCTCGGCGCTCAATTCCCGTTGCCCTGCGGTCGCTTGTATGCCGGTGCCTACTACGGCTACCTCGAAGCCAATGATGATCCGCTAAATGCGGAAGCCAAAAACTGGAACGTGTTCCTGGCTCACGAGTACGATCTCTCCAAGCGCACGATCATTTACTCCGGTATCGGTTATAAGCAGCTGAAGGTTGAAAACGACACTGAAAAACTGAATGAAGTCAAGGCCACCCAGGTCATCGTCGGTCTGCGTCACATCTTCTAATCGGAACGCTTACATAAGCTAGCCGATTGAAAGGCCAGTCCCGTCGGCTCACGGAGTCGGCGGGATTTTTCTTGCGCGGTAGAATCCGAACACGTTTGTCTTTTTATACATAGCTATGACCTACGCCAATCGCCGCGTTTTCGTTGTGGTGCCCGCCGCTGGCTGCGGCTCTCGCATGCTGTCCGACCGCCCCAAGCAATACCTGCCTCTTGGGCGAAGCGGACAGACGGTGCTGCAGACGACCGTGCTCGCTCTGTTGGATGTGCCGGAAATTGACGGCATCTATGTTGCTGTCAGTCCCGAAGACGAATACGTCGAGACGCTTGCTATTCCTGCGGCCGTGCTGCGCACCGGCGGTAAGACGCGAGCCGAGACGGTCTATCAAACGCTCGAGGCGCTTTCGGACACCATCGCCGACGACGACCTGGTTCTTGTGCATGATGCCGCGCGCCCCTTTGTGCAACCGCAGGACGTCTCCAACTTGATCGTCCGCACGCAAAAGGGGATCGAAGAGGGGATGTGTGCCGGCATGGTTCTTGCCGTACCGGTCTGGGATACGGTCAAGCGCGTGGACGAGAAGGGCCTTCTCGTTGAAGACGTCGAACGCAACGGGCTCATGCGCATCGCCACGCCGCAATGTTTCCCATACAGGCAGCTGAAATCGGCGCTTGCCGAAAACCTTGAAGCCACTGACGAATCGAGCGCTATGCGCGACGCCGGCTACACCGTGGGCGTCGTCGAATCCTCGTCACGAAACATCAAACTCACGCGTCCTCAGGACATTGAAGACGCTCGATCGCTAACGGAGACTCCCATGAAAATGCGCATCGGCATCGGTTACGACTCACATCGCCTGGTGGAAGGCCGCAAATTCATTCTCGGCGGCATCGAAATCAAACATACGTTGGGCCTTGACGGCCACAGCGACGCCGACGCGCTGCTGCACGCCATCACCGACGCAATTCTGGGGGCCGCGCGCCTGGGCAATATCGGCACGTTTTTCCCCGACACCGATCCGAAGTACAAGGGCGCCGACAGCGCCGTTCTTTTGAAGACCGCCTATGAGGCGGTTCGCGAAGCCGGATGGAGCGTGGTGAATATCGACGCCGTTGTGGTCGCGCAAAAACCCAAGCTCAATCCGCACGTGGCAGCCATGCAAACGCGCATCGAAGAGATTCTGGAACTTGACGAAGGCTGCGTTTCGATCAAACCCAAGACCAATGAAAAACTCGGATTTGAAGGCAGAGAAGAGGGGGTGAGCACCCAGGCCGTGGTGCTACTTCAAAGCGATTGCTGTTAAAATCCCGCGTCTACCGCGAAACATCCATTCAAGATCTCGTACTGGAACAACGTCATGGCCCAATCCACTAAACGCGCCATTCGCGCCGCAGCCGGCGAATTCAATCAACTGACGAACGAAGAACTGCGCAAGCGCGTTCAGGAACCTCTGACCGAAAGCCAGTTTGCCGCCATTCAGCGTGTGTATGCTCAGCGCGGCATGAAGATGCCCGAAGAGCACGGTGAAGTCTCGGAAGATCCGGCACCGGGCACACGTGTGATTTCGCTCGAAGAATTCTCCAACGCCGACTTTGGTCTGGAAAAGCGCAAACCCGGCATGGGTTGGCCCGAAGTCGTCGCCGTGATCGTCGGCATGGTAACCTCGGTCATCTTCTACCAGAAGTCATTCCTAACGGCCACATTACTGGGCCTGGGTATCGCTTTGGTCGTCTACGGCATACTCATCTTTGCCCGCAAAAACTGGCGCGAACTCGCCTTTAAGTCCGGCAAGATCGAAGAAGTCAAGGTCGGCCGCAAAAAGCGCAAATAACCGGTCCGTCGGTTGCTGAGATCAAAAAAGCCTGTCACATCGCCGACAGGCTTTTTTTCTTGAAGGAAATTTCAGAGCCGCAGACAGGCGGGACCATCTATCGGTTCGAACAACTGCGCTTCGGACGCAATGAGCTCCTGCGCGTCTGCACTTACTTCATACTGACAGATTTCAATCCGCACGGGCTCTTCGGTGACGACAGTCAGAAGCGTCTCGCCGTCGGTAAAGAAACACACCGCCGCTGCACTCAACTCGGAATGTCCGACATAGGGGCAGTCGCACGCCGAGCAAAACGGCACGTTCATTTTCACGGCCGACTCGTACATGCCGAAGAAGCAATAGAAGTCGGTAACATGGTCCTCGGCAGCATCCCAATGACGCCTGTCAAAAAGGCGGGTAAAAATCGCTTCGCTCACGCGGGAGTGCTGCATCACTTCAAGGTCAATACCGACGGGAACAGAACTTACCGCCGCACCGATCCAGGTCTTGGTGTGCGAAATGGAAGTCTGTCCGAAACTTGCTCCCTCAATGCGCGGCGAGCGGGGTGGAGTTTCGACAACAGCCGCACTGGGCTCGGTTTCCAGAAGCTTGGCCAAAAGCACGCGAGCCCAAAGAAATTCCAGACGCCGTTTGTGGCTCAGAAATGTCGTGGCGCGCAAGGCGGCCTCTGCGCTGATGTTCTTCATCAGACGATCGCCGGGCAACGATTCGGCGCGAGGGGCCATAGCCAGACGCAGCGTTGCGGGTGTATTTAGAGCATTGCGTGAGGTCATATAGAGATTGTGACATATCGGAGCCATCTGCCGCATCAGCCAATCGTCCCAACATAACAGCCCATCTATCAAAATTTAAAAATAATAGTTATTTGATTGAAAATAGCAATACACCTATAATCTCAGACGAACGAATAACGGCCGACACGATGGCAAGCGACCCGGAAAAGCAATCTTTTCCCCGAGCCCGATTTCAGTACAATTTGCCAATCTTTTCGAGCCATTTCGTTGAAGGCGCGCAACTGCAGATACCAAAAAGAAGATTTCAGACAGGTTGACGCCGACGCATCCCCACCGCAAGACGAACGTTCTGCTACAGGAGAGAAACAAATGATCCGCTATGGCGTATGGAACGGGATCAAGTACGACAACACGCTGGGCGACGACAAGGCCCCGGAAGGCCTTGACCTCAAGGCCCTGAAAAACTTCAATCCCGGCAATCCGATTGACGTCGTCATCGGCAACGCCGGCTTTCTGGTGTTCGACGATTCCGTCAGTCTGGCGGGAGTCCTGCTTGGCTACTACGAAAAAGTTTCCGAGGCTTCCTGCGGCAGATGCACGCCATGCCGCACAGGCTCACGCCTCATTGAACTTGCTCTGCGCGATCTGGTCGAGGGCAGAGGAGCTGCTGTCGACTGGGATCACATCTATGAATCGGCCGAGCAAATGATGCTCACGAGCCTCTGCGGCATCGGCCGCACGGCTCCGGCCGCTTTCGTGGGCGCCATGAAGCATTTCCGCGAACGTCTCTTTGAAACGGCCGAACCCATGCGCGGCGACATGTTCGTCACGATTACCGCCAAGTGCATTGAAGCGTGCCCGGCTCACGTCAATGTTCCTCGCTATATCGACTACGTACGCGACGGCCATCCGGAACTTGCCGCGGGAGTTTTGCTCAATCACTATCCGCTGGTAGCCACATGCGGACGCGTATGCGTGCGTCCCTGCGAAGCGGCCTGCCGCCGCAACGAAGTCGACAAGCCGATCGCCATCCGCGACATCAAGCGTTGGGTAAGCGACAACACGGGCGTGCCGATTCACGAACTCTTTAACGGCATGAAACCTACTGTCGATCGCAGCAAGGCTCGCGTAGCCGTTGTGGGTGCGGGGCCGGCCGGCTTGAACTGCGCTTACCACCTGCTCTTGATGGGATATCCGGTCGACATCTATGACAAAGACACCAAGGCGGGCGGCATGGCTTTGCGCGGCATTCCGCCGTATCGTCTGCCCAAGGGCCTGCTGCAACAGGAAACGGATGCCATCACCGAACTCGGCGGCGTCTGGCATTACGGCAAGCACTTGGGAAAGGATTTCTCCGTCTCAAGCCTCTTCGAAGAGGGTTACGCCGCCGTGTTCCTTGGCATCGGCTGCGCCGAAGGCGCCTATCTGGGGCTGCCTGGCGAAAATCGCTCTCTTTGCGGCTACCAAAACGGCATCGACTTCCTTTTGAACGTTGAAACACAACTGTCCGAAGGCAAGACTCCGACGCTCGAAGGCGACGTGGTGGTCGTCGGCTGCGGCAACGTCGCCATGGACTGCTGCCGTTCGGCCCGCCGCATTGCCACGGGCAAGGTGCATGTCGTATACCGCCGCACCCGCAACGAAGCTTCGGCCGACCAGGAAGAAATCGACGCAGCCATCGACGAAGGCGTTGAATTCCATTTCCTCACCAATCCGACGGCGATTAACGGTGAAGACGGCCACGTAACCGGCGTGCGACTCACCCGCATGGAACTCACTGAAAAAGACGCCCGCGGCCGCCGCGGAGTGCGTGCCGTCGAAGGCAGCGAATTCGATCTCTCGTGCGCAACGGTCATCGCCGCCATCGGTCAGAAGGTCGAGCGCGACGTCTTCAGCGAAGCCGACGGCGTACTTCTGAACCGCTGGGGTACCATTTCTGTGACGCCGGCTCTGGCCACGACCCGTCCCGGCGTGTTTGCGGGCGGTGACTGCGCAACCGGCCCCACCACGCTCATCGGTGGTCTTGCTCAAGGCGAAAAGGCCGCCTATTCGATCGATGAATACCTCTCGCGCGGCTCCGTGGGCTTTACCCCGCGCTCGCGCATGGGCGAAATCATCCGCGACTGCAAGCTCCTGGAAGACGTTGAACCCGTCACGCCGGTTCGCACCGCTGCCCGCCAGAAGGTGCCGCACATCTCCGTGCAGGATCGCGAAAAGAACTTCTGTGAAGTTGATCTGACGTTTACGGACGAACAGGCACGACTCGAAGCACAGCGCTGCATGCGCTGCTACCGCATCTACGCGGTCGTGACACCCCGTCCGATTCCCGGCAACTACAACAACAAGCGCACCGTGAGCTCGGTGTTCTAAAAGGCGAGGGAGACAGAAAATGAAAGCCTGGATCAACGACAAAGAATTCGAATTCCAAGAGGGCGAAACCATTTTGCATGCCGCCAAGCGCCTGGGCATTTTCATCCCGACGCTGTGCGCCTATCTGCCCTTGAACCACACGCCCGGCACGTGCCGCGTGTGCCTTGTGGAAGTAACCGACGACCGAGGCCGCGGTCAGATCGTGACGGCCTGCACGACGCCGCTTACCAACGGCATGCGCGTGCAGACCCGGACCAAGCGCATCCGCGAAATGCAGCGCTGGCAGGTTGCCTGGATCTTCTCCGATCACGATCAGGACTGTGCGAGTTGCTCGCGTCACGGCAACTGCGAGCTACAGGACGTGGCGCTCTACGTGGGCCTGCAGCACAACAGCTGCAACGGCCGCTTTACCGAAAAGCGCCCCCTGGACTGGTCGGCCAATGGCCTGGTGCGCGATGCCAACAAGTGCATCCGCTGCTACCGCTGTGTGGAAGTTTGCCGCCAGGTGCAGGGTGTTTCGGCTCTCACGATGGACAACATCGGCAACGAATGCGGCGTAGGCATTGCAGGTGCCAAACTCTGGGCCGACAGCGCCAAATGCGTGCAGTGCGGACAGTGTTCGCTTGTTTGCCCGACGGGCGCTCTGAGTGAAAAAGATCAGACCGAAGTCGCACTGGATTGGTTCTCCGACCCCGAAATCAAGACCGTCGTGGCATTTGCCCCGGCCGTGCGTGTGACCTTGGGCGACGCCTTCCAGGCGGCTCCGGGCACCAACCTTGAAAAGCGCATTGTGACGGCTTTAAAGCAGCTCGGCGCCGACTATGTCTGCGATATCAACTGGGCAGCCGACGTCACCATCATGGAAGAGGGCACGGAACTGCTCG
>ULXU01039333.1_pt1 | contig 15235 bp, 14 predicted proteins | sample 1961521 | NCBI WGS metagenome assembly ULXU01 (sample SAMEA4835845, study PRJEB28245) | human gut metagenome | biome: gut microbiome; material: fecal sample | place: Denmark | collected 2008
ACGCTGCTGTAGGTGGCAGCGGTGGTCATAGCCAGCACAAAGCCGCCGAGAGTACGGCCGCCGATGAAGTAATCCTTGGCGAAATCCTTTTGCCTGTTTTCTTTTGACGTGCGCTGGATATAGGCGCTGATGCTCAACAGAATCAGCAGGAAGGCCAGTGCGGGTAAAATGTTTACAATACTACTCATGCTGTTTATCCTCCGTGCTGTCATCCAAATCAAAGTTGACAAATACCTTCTTAGTCAGGAAAACGGTAACAGCGATGGCAAAGAGCCAGGTGCCGACACAGCCGCCCCAAACCCAAAGAGGTGTATGCCAAAAGGTAATATCGCTGTCTGCGAGTCCAAAGCCTGTCAGGCACCAGAAGATGATGACGGCGATGGTGGCGATAACGGTAGCCAGAGCTTCACGGTTAGCCTGGCGGAATTTATCACTGCGCTTCATATAAACTGCTCCTTTCGTACAGACAATGCTGTCTGCTTACGTTAATAAATTTATTTTACCACAAAATATGCAGAAATACTTGCAAAATATGCTTAAGAGCATCATAAAATATCAGACGCCTGGTGTAATTTGACGGCTGTCTGTGTTATAATGTATCTTGGTGATTAATTTGAAGAAAACAATGTATAATTTAGCTACAATGTGGCTGACGCTGAGCGTCATTTTTTTCCTTTGTGAATATGTAACCGGTATGCTGCAGGTTGTTACCCTGGGCGGTCTGGTGGCAGGTTCCTTTATCGAAGGCGCTTTTATGTGCCTGGGCCTGAAGCTGATGCATGTTATTGTCGACAAGCAGTTTTTGCTGACAAGGCTGCAGGAGCTTGCGCAGCGCAGAAATGATTGCATAAAGGCTATGCTGGTGATGGCTGCCTTTTCCATGGAGGGTGCCGTAACCGTTTGCCGCATGCTGCCGGGTTATGACCTTAACTTTGGCATTATGCACGGTATTTTTCTTTTGCTGCTTTATCCGGCAGCCGCTATTGTGTTGGATAAATTGATGTTAAAGGAGCAGGTTGAGCATGGAAATTAAGTTGATTGCCAGCGATATGGATGATACACTTTTAAATAAGGACTGCCAAATTTCTCCGCGTAATGAGGCAGCTATCAGAAAGGCACTGGACGCAGGCAAGATTTTTTTGATTGCCACGGGCAGAATGTACGTTTCCGTGCGTCCCTATGCGCAAAAGCTGGGCCTTGATGTGCCGCTGGTTACCTATAACGGTGCTCTCGTTAAGGGCAGCCTGAGCGGTAAGGTTTATTACGAGCACAAGATGAAGCTGCCTACAGCCAACGAGGTACTGGCGTACTGCCGCGAGAAGGGCTATTACCTGCAGCTTTATGTGGGTGACAGTATTTTGATTAAGCAGGAGAATGACTGTTCCCGCATGTATACCAAAATCAGCGGTATTCAGACAACTGCTATCGGTGATGCACTGTATCATACGGATGAAGAACCGTACAAGATTCTGGTAATGACCAAGAGCGAGGAATTTGCCGATGTATGGCAGCAGTTCAAAGAGGATTTTGCCGGCAAGCTGGATGTTACCAGCTCTAAAGACAATTTCCTGGAGCTGATGGAGCCCGGTGTCAACAAATGGGAGGCGGTTAAGAGCGTAGCTGCAAGCTACGGCGTACAACCGCAGGAAATTATGTGCATCGGTGATTCTAATAACGATGTGAAGATGATTGCCAATGCCGGTATCGGCGTTGCTGTTGCCAATGCTAAGGACAGCGTGAAGCAGAATGCAAAAATCATTACGGCATCCAATAATGATGACGGTGTTGCTTTGGTAATCGAAAGCATTTTGACGCCACAGGCAGCGGAATAAAATGAGGGAGCGTGTTTAGTGCGCTCCCTTTTAATAATGTAGAGATAAGGTTGGTGACAGTAATGGCAGAGGAAAAATCTTTATTGGAATATGTGCGCAGGCAGGCGGAGCTAAATCAGCAGGATGATAAAAAGCAGCAGGCTCTGCAGGAAGCTCATGCACACGCTCACAACCATCCTAATAAGAAGAAAGTTGTCAACCGCCTGGCACGCATTGAAGGCCATGTGCGTTCTATCAAGACTATGGTAGATAACGACAGGGATTGCTCTGAGGTGCTGATTCAGATAGCTGCGGTGCGCAAGGCGCTGGATAATACGGCCAAGGTTATTTTGAAGGACCATCTGGAGCATTGCATTCTGCACGCTATCGAAAAGGGTGAGGGCAGCAAAAGTCTGGAGGATTTTGAAGCGGCTATTGACCAATATCTGCGCTAAAAAAAGACTGCACGTTAAGAACGTGCAGTCATGTTTGAGATTAGACCAAAGCTACTCTTTGCTGCAGCTTGGGAACGAAGAACAGTAAAAAGCTGCTGCGGGCAATATAGAAGATGAGGAAGGCCAGCCACAGGCCGATGTTGCCGTAAAGCGGGATAAGCGTAAAGTAGGCGGTAAGGTAACAGCCTGCGGTCAGCAGCATGGAGATGCAGATAGGCCTGGTGTAGAGCGCACCATTGAAGACGCCGTAGTAGACGATGCCAAGCGCGCTGATAAGCGGGAAGAAGGCTATGAACAAATCGTACTGTTGCGCTGTGGCAATGACGCTGTGCAGATTGGTGAAGCAGCCAAGAATGGCGTGACGACAGCAATAATAGCCGACAGTCTGCAGCAGGCCGAAGCCGATGGCCCAGATGAAGCTGATGCGCAGCGTATCATTGAGCATGGAGCGGTCATGCTCGCCGAAGGCAATGCCGGAATAGATGGCACCTGCCTGCGAAAGGCCGGTCAGAATATCACCCATGATGAATTGGATCTGGAAAAGAATAGAATTAGCGGCCAAAAGCTCGCCGCCGAAGGCTGAGCTTTGATGCATAAAGCTGTTGACCATGATAATCATGCAGAACATACGCACGGTGAGATGCGAACCGCATTGCAGCATCTGGCGGCAAGTGGGACCGGAAAAGATTTTTCGCAGCGGAACTGCTGTCAGCGGCAGGGGCTTATGCTTGGCATAAAAGTACAGAATAGCTAAAAAGCCGGTAATATTGGCGATGCAGGTGGCAGCAGCAACGCCGGTTACCTCATAATGCAATACAATGACAAAAAGCACGTCCAGCAGCAGGTTGATGATGTTGCTGGCAAGTGCGGTGAGTACAGCGATACGTACATGCAGCGTGCCGGCGAACCATCCCTGTGCAGTCTGGAAAACGAGCGTCAGCGGCATAATCCAAATGAGCATGCGATAATATTGCTCTAACATAGGCCTGGTTGCTGCGTCGGGATTGAAGAGCAGCAGAGCTGTCCGCCAGATAGGCTCCTGCAAAATGACGAGCAGCAGGCCGATGCCGAAGGCTGCAAGCACTCCGCGGATAAAAGCACCGGCAAGCAGCTTGCGATCATGCTGACCTAAGGCTTGTGCCGCAAAACCGCTGGTAGATATTTTCAGAAAGCCGAAAAGCCAATAGACTGTGCTGAAAATTACTGCGCCTAAAGAAACGGCGTTAATGTATGTATAATTCCCCAAATGCCCGACTACTGCAGTGTCGACAGCACCCATAAGCGAGGCCGCCATTGTAGAAAATGTAAAGGGAAGACTTGTTTTTATAAACTCCATATGAGATAATTTCATTGCTGCATCACATTCCTATTAAATTTCTTGCAAAACTATAATAACCCCCTATAGGGGATAATGTCAATAGGAATAGTTATCATTAATTTAGCTTTTTCCTGAAAAATTTACATAAAAGCTGTGTTTTTGTTCAAAAGAAGGGATATCTATGTCTATTCTGCCGATTTTCATACCGCATGCAGGCTGTCCGCATCAATGCGTTTTTTGTAACCAAAAGACAATTAGCGGACAGAAGCTGGCTGCTGTCGCAGGTGCCAAGGAGCAGCTTGCGCGTTGGCGCAGCTGGCTGCGTCCGAGCGTGGTCAACGAGGCGGCGTTTTACGGCGGCAGTTTTACCGGGCTGCCCCTGGAGCTGCAGGAGGAGCTTTTTGCGCTGACGGACGCATTGCTGGCCGAAGGCTTTATCGGTAGCGTGCGCCTTTCCACACGCCCGGACTATATAGATGAAGAACGCTTGCAGCTTTTGCAGTGTCATGGGGTGCGCTTGGTGGAGCTGGGCGTGCAGTCGCTTGATGACAGGGTGCTGGCGGCAGCGGAGCGCGGACACACGGCGGCGCAGGTGGCGCCGGCGGTGGCGCTTTTAAAACGCTTCGGCTTTCAAGTCGGCCTGCAGCTGATGGTGGGCATGCCCGAGCAAAGCTTTGACAGCGTGCAGGAAACAGTACGCAAAGCGATAGCAATGCAGCCTGACGTGGCACGCATCTATCCTTTATTAGTAATCAAGGGTACGCCGCTGGCTGCGGACTACGCGGCGGGGCATTTTGTACCGCTGACGCAGGAGGAGGCCGTGACGCAGGCAGCCTGGGTTTACCGCGAACTGACGGAAGCAGGCGTGAATGTTATCCGCATCGGCCTGCAGCCTGACGATGAGCTGTGCACGCCGGGGAATATCCTTGCGGGACCGTTTCACCCGGCGATGGGTGAGCTGGTAAAAAGCAGAGTGCTGCGCACCGAAGTGACGTCAAAATTAGAAAAGTTGGCTGACTGCGGCGCTATTACTATATATTGCCCTGCACGCCTGGAATCGAAGCTGCGTGGGCAAAAAAGCTGTAACCTGCGCTATTGGGAGGAATACTTCCCGGGTCTTGCGCTGCAGATAATTCAAGATAAGGCAGATGAGATAAGAGTATGTCCACATGTAAATCCTTCGCACCGATAGCGGACGAGCAAAGCAGAATATTGATTCTCGGCTCTATGCCGGGGATAAAATCATTGGAGCAGCAGGAATATTACGCGCATCCGCAAAACCGCTTCTGGCGATTGCTGGCACTGCTTTTAAATGAGGATGTGCCGCAAAATTACGCGGTTAAGCAGGCTTTGCTGCATAAGCATCACTTGGCGCTGTGGGATACGCTGGGCTATTGCGAGCGTGACGGCAGCTTGGACAGCAGCATCAAAAACGAAGCGCCGAATGCTGTTATCGAGCTTGTAAGCGAGCTGCCGCATTTGCAGGCGGTAGTGTGCAACGGAGGCAAGGCGGCTGCAGCCTTTAAAAAATATTTTGCCAAAAAACTGCCTGAGCGGGTGCAGGTTTTCTATTTGCCGTCCACAAGTCCTGCCAACGCGCGCCTGCGTCTTGAAGGTTTGGCTGAGCGCTGGCGGGTTATTTTGCAATTTTTAACATAAGAGAAGTTCTTCATGGTGTAAAAAAACAGCATTTTATGATACAATAAAAAGATATAATAACTGACTTAGAGAAAATGGGTGATTTCTAGTGCGTTTAAAGTCCTTTTCAACCTATGGCTTTAAATCCTTTGCTGATAAAACTGAATTGACCTTTGACAAGGGAATTACTGCTGTTGTCGGACCGAACGGTTCGGGCAAGAGCAATATTTCGGATGCCATCCGTTGGGTGTTGGGCGAGCAGAGCGCCAAGTATCTGCGTGGCAGCAAAATGGAGGATGTTATCTTCTCCGGCAGCGGCAAGCGCAGAGCGTTGGGCGTAGCAGAGGTCACCGTTGATTTTGATAACAGCGACAGAACACTGCCGCTCGATTTTGAGCAGGTAAGCCTGACGCGCCGCATTTTCCGCAGCGGCGAAAGCGAATATGCGATTAATAAGAAAAGCTGCCGCCTGAAGGATATAATCGACCTGATGGCGGATACCGGTCTTGGTAAGGGCTCCATGTCCATTATCGGCCAGAATAAAATTGATGAGGTTTTAAACAGCCGTCCCGAGGACAGACGCAGTCTGTTTGAAGAAGCGGCAGGTATTGCTAAGTACCGTCTGCGCAAAAAGGATGCGGTGCGCAAGCTGGATGATACGGCCAATAACCTTACGCGTATCAACGATATCCGCAGTGAGGTGGATGCGCAGGTAGAGCCTTTGGCGCAGGCAGCAGCCAAAACGCAGCAGTTCAACGAGCTGAGCGAGGCGTTGCGCCGTTGCCGTTTATCCGTGCTTTTGCGTCGTTTGGATGCGCTGGAGGAAACAGGCAATGAGCTGCAGGCGAAAAAAGAAGCGGCGGCAAGTGCTTATTCCGAGCAGGCAGCGAAGGTCGGCAGCATGCAGGCCGAGGCCGTACAGGTACAGCAGGAGCTGGATAAGCTGGCCGAGGCTTATAATAAATTACAGGATGATATCAAAAACCGCGAAACTGCTTTGGAAAAGCTGCGCGGTGACCAAAAGGTTTTGGATGAACGTGTCAGCCAGAACGAAAAGGCCAGCGAACGCTTAGTGCAGCGCAATGAGCGTTTGGAGCAGCAGGTGCGCGAGCAGGAAGCGAGAATGCAGGAGCTGGCAACAGAGTTTGATGCTGTCGAAAAAAGACATGCTGTGGCCGATGGCGCTGTGAAGCATCTGCAGGCGCAGCGTGACGAGCAGAGCACTAAGCTGGAAGAGGCGAAGCGCAATGATGAGCAGGCGCAGTCACAGTTCTTCAGCGGCATGCAGGAGCTGATTAAGCTACGCAACGAGCTGCATAATCTGGAACAGGAGCAGGAGCAGCGCGCACGTCGCCGCGAGGCTTTGAAGAAAAGTATAGAAGAAGCCGAGGCGGCGGACCGTCAGGCACAGGAGCAGTACAGCAGCCTGTTGGAGCAGCAGTCGCAGTGCGCTCACGGTATGGAGCTGGTGCGCAAAAAGGGCGAGGAGCTGCGCAGTGCCTATGATGCAGGTCAAAAGGAGCTGCAGGCTGTACGCAGCAGTCAGCAGCAGTGCCAGCGTCAGCTGACGGCGGCCGAAACACGCGAGCAGAGCTTAAAGCGTCTGCAGCAGAGCTACGAGGGTTTCAGCTATGGCATCAAAGCGGTGCTGAAGGCGCAGGAGCCTTGGCGTGAGCAGGTTGTAGGCGTGGCAGCGGAGCTGTTGCAGGTAGAAGATAAATATGTCGCTGCTATCGAAACAGCGTTGGGCGAGGGTGCGCAGAACCTGGTGATGCGCTCTGCCAATGCGGCGAAGGAAGCAATTGCTTATTTGAAGCGTTCCAATAGCGGACGCGCAACCTTCCTGCCGCTGGATACCGTACAGCGTCGCGGCCCGAACCGCGAGGAGGAAGCACTGGCGAAGCTGCCGGGAATTCTTGGCTATGCGGTTGATTTAATCGGCTTCAAGCCAGAGGCGGAAAACGCTGTCCGCTTCTTGTTGGGCAGAGTGCTGATTGCCGAAAACATTGATGCTGCCTTGGCTGCAGCAAAGGCCGGACGCTACCGTCTGCGCGTAGTTACGCTTGACGGCGATGTGGTAAACGCCGGCGGCAGCATGAGCGGCGGCAGTAAAAAGCATAAGGAAGGCTATTTGAGCCGTAATGTAGAAATTGCTCAGGCGGCAGCACAGGTGAAGCAGCTGCATGCCGAGATGCTCAGCTGGCAGGAAAAGCTGGAGGAGCTGGAAGAAACCGAAGGCAAGCAAAAGGAGCAGCTGCAGCAATTGGCAGCAGAGCTGCGTCAGCAGCAGCTTAAGGCCGACAGGCTCAAGCTCAATCTGGAGCAGGTACAGCAACAGAAAACGCGCGATAATGAGCGCCTGCTGCTGCTTTTGGATGATCGCAGCAATATCACTGCGGCCTATATGGCAAACCGTGATAAGGTTAAGGAGCTGCGCGCGGCAGTTGCCGAGCGCGAAGGACAGGATACCGAGGCCAAGGAGCTGTTGGATAACCTGAAGAAGGAAATCGCCAAATACGGCAGTGCGGTTACTGCATTGGATAACCAGCTGCAGGATGCCAAAATTACGCTGCAGACCTCTGCCGTACGCACGCAGGATATCAGCAAGGCTATGCACAGCCTTGACCAGGATACACTGCGGCTGCAGGAGGAAATTGCTGCCAACCAAAAAGAGCAGGAGCGCAGACAGCAGGAAATTGCCGACTGTGGTGTGCAAAAGCAACGCCTGCAGCAGCAAAGCGATGAGCTGTTGGCACAACTGCAGCAGATTCTGGGCGGTAAGGATGACTTTGCTCAGAAGCGCGGCAGCCTGCTTGATAAACAGCAGGATATTGAAAAAGAGATTGCCGGACTGCGCAAGCAGGTGAATGACAGTGAAGCACAGCTGAAGCAGACAGAGCTGGACTTGGCACGGCACGAAAGCAACTGCGGCCATATTCGTGAGCAGCTGCAGCAGGATTATCAGCTGGATGAGGCGGCGGCGCGCGGTCAGGATTTTGCCGAGCTGCAGGCCATGGATCTGGCGGCGCTGCAAAAACAGGAAAGCTGTCTGACACTGCAGATTGCAGACCTGGGACCGATTAATGCGGCGGCGATTGAAGAATATAACGCAGTGAAGGAGCGCAGCGAATTCCTGTGTAAGCAATATAATGATTTGTGTATAGCAAAGGAAAATCTGGAGGCTGTTATCGCAGAAATCAACAGCGGTATGACCAAACGCTTCAAGGAGGCCTTTGCCAAAATCAACGAATACTTTGCGCAATGCTATGTCAAGATATTTGGCGGCGGTACGGCGGTGCTGCGTCTCACAGAGCCGGATAATCTGCTGGATTCCGGTATTGATATCGATGTCCAACCACCTGGCAAAAAGCTGCAGAGCCTGTATCTGATGAGCGGCGGCGAAAGAGCGCTGACGGTTATCGCACTGCTCTTTGCTCTTTTGAGCTATCAGCCTTCGCCGTTCTGCATTCTGGACGAAATTGACGCGCCTCTGGATGATGCCAACATTCAGCGTTTTGCCGATTTCCTGCGGGATTATGCAGGAAACACGCAGTTTATCGTGATTACACACCGCAAGGGAACGATGGAATGCGCTGATATCATGTATGGCGTAACTATGGAAGAATCCGGTGTTTCTAAACTATTATCCGTAAAAATAAATGCAAAGGAGAATGAGTAATGGGATTTTTTGAGCGTTTAAAGGAAGGCCTTTCTAAAACAAGACGCAATTTTACTGACCGCATTCAGGAGCTTGTAGGCCTGTCTGCTGCGATTGACGATGATTTTCTCGATGAGCTGGAAATGATTCTGCTGTCTGCGGACGTAGGCGTAAAAACTACCGAAAAGCTGATCGACGCAGTGCGTAAAGCAGCGAAGAAGAAAGAAATCAGCGGTACCGAGGATGTTATACCTTTCTTGAAAAAATATATGGCAGAAATGCTGGCAGACAGCGGCCAACGTACACGTATCGGTGCCAAGCCGACGGTTATTCTTGTTGTTGGCGTTAACGGTGTAGGCAAGACTACTACTATCGGCAAGCTGGCAAATTACTTCACTTTGTTCAAATACAAGGTTGTTCTGGCAGCAGGCGATACCTTCCGCGCTGCGGCAGGCGAGCAGCTGCAAATTTGGGGCGAGCGTGCGCATTGCGACGTTATCCGCCATGCAGAAGGTGCTGATCCGGCGGCAGTTGTCTTTGACGCTATGAAGGCAGCGATTGCGCGTAAGGCAGATATCCTCTTTATTGATACTGCAGGACGCTTGCATAACAAGGCTAACCTGATGAACGAGCTGGAAAAAATTCACCGCATTATTAAGCGCGAAATTCCTGAAGCTCCGCACGAAACCTTCCTGGTTCTGGATGCTACTACCGGTCAGAACGCAATCAATCAGGCTAAGGTGTTTATGGAAACCGCCAAGGTTACCGGCGTTGTACTCACAAAGCTGGACGGCACTGCTAAGGGCGGTGTGGTTGTGGCAATTAAGGAAGAGCTGGGACTGCCGGTTAAATGGATTGGCGTAGGCGAAGGCATTATGGACTTCCGCCCCTTTGAGCCGGATAAGTTTGTCGAAGCACTTTTTGACAGCGGTAAATAAGATGCTCTTGCAGCTGACAGGCGTTGAGTCCTGTTGTTTATATGAAGATGTTTGAAAATCTCCCGACAGCTGTGTTTGGCAGCGTTCGGGAAATTTTTTGTGCGGGCAGAAAAAAAGCCGTGTGCGGAAGCACACGGCGGTGGTAGTAGGGGCTAGGATCATTCTTGCTTCTCTACATGCGTATCATGCTTTAGCTTTTCTATATCATCAATAGACAAACCGGAAAGTTCAACGATTTCTTGCGGAGAATAGGAACCTTTAGCCAGCATGAGTTTAGCTACTCTGAGTTTTTCTTCGGCTATACCTTCGGATTTTCCTTCAGTTCTACCTTTAGCCTCACCTTCGGCAAGAGATTCTTCGCGAATATCCTTCATACGCATTTCATAAGTCATATAGGAATCCCTCACGTTCTTATCAAGCTTGTTCAGCCTTAATTTTTTCAACCTGCTCAACAGAAAGCGAAGTACCTTTAGCGACATCTTGTACTGACAAACCCATCCTTAAAAGACGCTTAGCAGTAGCAAGTTTTTCTTCGGCTATACCTTCAGCTTTACCTTCAACTCTACCTTTAGCTTCACCTTCGGCAAGAGTATCCTTTATACGCATTTCGTAAGTCATATAGGAATCCCTCACTTTCTTATCATTCTTGATTTCCGTAATCGTATCGGCAACCTCACGGGTGAAGTTGCTGGTAACTGTATTGTTGTTGATGTAGTCAAACAGGCTTTGAATATCAGGCGATACATCGCCCTTAGTGCCTAATGTGTTAAGAAACATAATAGCAGCTTCATCTGCTAATTCAATCTCCATGTTTTCCATGCAACGTCTTTTAAAAGTATAAATACGCTGGGAATCCTCAAAGAAGTCAAACAGGCAGAAGAAGATGATATAAGTGGGAGAAAGCTCGTCATAATCTTGTCCCTTTTGCAGCATATCTGTATCCAACATGGCCTGGTAGTAGCGAGTGCGCTTGGGAAGTTGAAATTTACCAGTACGGCTGACAGGATTTTTGACCTGCATTTCGAGATTATAGTGCGTATTGGTGTCATCAGCAATTCTGACGTCCAGGCGAATACCATGGCTGTCGGGATAAACATCAAGTGTCTGTTCTGCTTCAAGATAGGTGATATCTGCAATTTTGGTGTGTAAAAGCTCCTCCAGAATATGCTTGCAGATGCGCTTTCTGAGCATAACGTGCTTGAACAGAAAATCGTTGGAAAGAGTGAGTTTGTCAAGATTAGATACTTGCTTTTTCATATGTTTCCTCCTTTGATTATAGCATAAAGTTAGGCAAAAATATATAAGATGGCAGATGTAAAAAAAGCGCCTGCCGAAAGCTCGACAGGCGCCACTGGTCCGCACGACCAGGCAAGAGCTCCGCAAAATTGCGGTGGCTCATGCAACTAAGGTAATTATAACATAGAAAAAGAATAAAAACAATAGTTCGTAAAGCAAACATTTTTTTGCAGATAAAAGCGCTCCCAGTTTTTGCAAAAAAGGCAACTACTAAGAATATCTTCTGCTTTTTTCTGTTTAATCGAATTACGATTCATGATATACTTATTATGATTTGCAATTTTGCTAGTGCTATAATTAAAGGTGAGGAAAACTTCAAAGCGTAACAAAATATTGTGATGCATGTGCTTTGAATAAATAATTATTAAGGAGAAGAACTTATGGTTATAAAATATGCAACTAAGGAAGATATTGCCGCGATTGCCGCAGTGGAGGCAGAATGCTTTCCGCCGGCGGAGGCAGCAACGGAAAAGGAGTTTGTTGACAGAGTGAAATATTACGGCAATCATTTCTGGCTTATGTATGAGGCTGAAAAGCTGATTGCCTTCGTGGACGGTTTTGTGACGGATGAGCCTGATTTGACGGATGAAATGTACGAGAAGGCAACGCTGCACGATGAAAACGGCGCGTGGCAGATGATTTTCGGTGTCAATACCATTCCTGCTTATCGCAAGCATGGCTATGCCGGGGAGCTGATTCACCGTGCGATTGAGGATGCCAGAAAACAGGGGAGAAAGGGCCTGGTGCTGACCTGCAAGGATAGGCTCGTTCATTATTATGCAAAATTCGGCTTTGCCGATGAGGGAGTGTCCGATAAATCTACGCATGGAAATGCTGTCTGGCATCAGATGAGGCTTACATTTTAATTAGGGAGCTTACAGGAATACTATAAGTTGCAATGTACATCATGGCAAAATGATTGCCTTATATCTGATGAATAAAAGGTGTACGTCAAATAAATAAGCAGCTGCGCAAGCCAAAAGCCTGCGCATTTTTTTGCCTGCGGACTGCAAAGCGTTGCCAATGGCTTAGTAGGCAACGTGTCGACGGACAAAATTTGTCAGAAATGTGAAGAAAATAGTTTACGCTTTTTTGTATATGTGTTACAATATTTATGTTATAGAATTATGCGACTTTTTTGGATGTGATTGATATAATGCAAAAGGAATTGATTATGCGCTGTCTGCCTACAGCGTTCTGCCATGCTTCAACAGTATTGGCGCTGCCCGACGGCAGCCTGCTGTGCTGTTGGTTCGGCGGTACGCACGAGGGAGAAAGCGACGTGGGGATCTACATCAGCAGACGCACGGATGCAGGCTGGAGTGAGCCAAAGCTGCTGGTGAACGGGGCGGCGGCAAACTGGAATCCGGTGCTTTTTGCGGGCGCGGACGGAAGATTGCTGCTGTTTTACAAGCAGGGCCAGCAGATTGTCGATTGGCAGACGTGGCTGCTGCAGTCTACGGATAACGGCGAAACCTGGAGCGGACCGCAGGAGCTGGTGCCCGGTGATGTGAGCGGAGGACGCGGACCTGTACGCAATAAGCCGTTGCGCTTGGTGAGCGGACGCATTCTTGCCGGTGCTTCTACCGAACACGGTATCTGGAAGGCCTTTGCCGATATCAGCGATGACGATGGCGTAAGCTGGCATAAATCCTCTGCAGTGCAGATTGATGGCCTGCAGTATCAGGCAGGCGAAAAGACTGCCGACAGTAATATTGCCGTAAGCCAGCAGTCTTTTTACGGACGCGGCGTAATCCAGCCGAGCCTGTGGCAGAGTGCGGACGGCAGCGTGCATATGCTGCTGCGCAGCAGCGAGGGCTTTGTCTATCGCAGCGATTCTGCGGATGACGGCGAAACCTGGTGCAGTGCCTACGCTTTGAGTCTGCCGAACAATAACAGCGGTCTTGACTTGGTGCGGACTGCCGGCGGTGTACTCTACTTGGTGTGCAATCCGGTGGCTGCCAACTGGGGTCAGCGTTCTCCCTTAAGTCTGTTCCAATCTACAGATGAGGGTGCGAGCTGGCAAAAGCTGTTTGACCTGGAAACAGAGCCTGCGGAATTTTCCTATCCGGCGATTATTGCTGACGGCGAGGACCTTATGCTCACCTATACTTATAAGCGTTGCAATATTGCTTGTGTAAGATTGAGCGCGGATGAACTTGTTACCCTTTAAATTTAAAATATAAGGAGATGTAAGACAATGAAGAAAATTTTAGTTGTGCTGATGGCTATGATGACCATGGCTGTTATGCTTACCGGCTGCGGCGGCGACAGCAAAAAAGCAGCTTATCCTGCAGACGGAGATATTTCCGTAATTATTCCTAAGGCTCCGGGCGGCGGTACCGATATCTCTGCCAGAGGTCTGATCCAGTTCATGGAAAAAGAGCTGAAGGGCAGCAAATTTGTTCCCGTAAACAAACCCGATGGCGGCGGTGTAACCGGCATGGTAGAGCTGGCTAACGCTAAACCCGACGGCCATACTCTGGGCATGGTTACCGTTGAGCTGGCTATGTTCCCGCATCAGGGCAAATGCAAAAACACCTATAAGGATTACGCAGCTATCTGCGCTCCGATTGCAGCTCCGGCAGCTTTGATTGTGCCTAAGGATGCTCCTTATAATAATGTAGATGAATTCGTAGCCTTCGCTAAGGCAAACCCCGGCAAGGTAAAGATGGGTAACTCCGGTATCGGTGCTATTTGGCACATTGCCGCACTTTCCTTTGAAGAGGAATTCGGCGTACAATTCAAGCACGTACCGTATCCGAAAGGATCCGCTGATATTGCTGCTGCTCTGGCAGGCAAGCACATCGATGCAACCCTGGCTGACCCGTCTGTTTTCAAGAGCCAGGTAGACGCAGGCAACCTGAAGATTCTTGCTGTTATGGCTGATACCCGCAGCGTAATCTATCCTGATGTTCCGACCTTCAAAGAGCTGGGGCACAACATGACCGTTCGCGCTTGGGCAGCACTGGTTGCTCCTAAGGATACTCCGAAAGAAAAGCTGGAAGCTCTGCGCGCTGCTGCTAAAAAGGTTTGCGAATCCAAGGAATTCAAGGATTATTTCATGAAACAGGGTATCGACCCGACCTGCATTATCGGTGCCGATGCTGATAAGATGATGGCTGAAGACCATGCAATGTATGAAAAATTCCTGAAGAAAGCAAAATAAAATCGCTGTAAGGCGTAAATGAAAATGCCGACGCTGTAACCCGGAAGGGTTGCGGACGTCGGCGTTTTTTCTTTGTTTTACATGTAACTATAAATAATTTTGTCTATCAAATGCGATGAAAATACAAAGAAGAAGAAAACGTAGGATAGTATAGCAGTTTACTTGTAATTGATTTTTCAATGTGTTAAAATTAAATAGGAAATGAATATGAATTAGCGATATTTGTATAACACCCCAATGGAAAAAACTGCATGTTTACAAGCTGCTTTTGCTTAATACTTAATATATAAATATCTGCTAGCAATAATCAGTTGTGACCAGCTTGCAAAACAGCAAATAAATAGACTGATTATTTTCAATTGGTAAAATTCTGCGAGAAGAGATGGATTTGTACAGCATTGCTCTGTGAGGCATTTGCTATATAAATTGTCTTTTTGCGCAGTTTTTTTGTTTTTATATTTATTTTGATGAGTGTTTTATACCCAAAAGGAGTTGAAGTTATGAAAACGAAACTCAAAAGTAAAAAGTGGAAGTCACTTATTTCAGGTGTTCTTCTCGCAGCCAGTGCATCGAGCTTTCTCATAGCACCGGTATATGCCGCTGATTACAGCAAGCCTCTCATAGGCACGCTGAAAAAGGACAGCGAGATACTGAGTCCCGATGGTAATACCGTAACAGAAAATGACGGTAAACTTATCTATGATTTCCAAGGAAAGGACCATACCTTTACTATTACCAATAAGGATGGTATTACTGCCCGCAAAGACAGCGTTTATAATAACGTAGGCGCAGACGGCAGCTATGGCACTCTCCATATTTATCAGACAAACGATAAGAGTAATGCCTGGGACGGTGTAAACGGTTTTACTGCTAACAATGGTACTATTGTTGTCAACAGTAATCTGGATATCAGATGACGTATAATAAGTTGCGCAAATTCAATTCAAAAAGA
>ULXU01048338.1_pt1 | contig 15010 bp, 8 predicted proteins | sample 1961521 | NCBI WGS metagenome assembly ULXU01 (sample SAMEA4835845, study PRJEB28245) | human gut metagenome | biome: gut microbiome; material: fecal sample | place: Denmark | collected 2008
GAAGTGAAATACCGTGGTATCTTAGATTACGATACTGCCATTGAGTGGGTAAATACAGAAGGCATGGACTGCAACGAAGAGTTTGTAGGCGAGAGCTACGGACGCATCAACAAGGCAGAAGCCGAATTGTCGGTTGGCAAACTGAAAGATTACATTCAGAAGATAGGCAAGGACCGCTTCCTCGATGAACGCATAGACATCGGACTTATTTCTCCTTATAAGGCACAGGTGCAGTATCTGCGTGGCCTGATACGGCGCGACGCATTTTTCAAACCTTATCGTCAAGCCATAACCGTAAATACGGTCGATGGATTTCAAGGGCAGGAGCGAGACGTTATCATCATCAGTCTGGTACGTGCCAACGAAGAAGGAAACATCGGCTTCCTTAACGACCTGCGACGAATGAACGTAGCCATGACTCGTGCCCGTATGAAACTTGTCATCATGGGAGATGCTTCAACGCTTACCAAGCACGCTTTCTATCGTAAATTGTTTGATTATATAACTGAGTTGAACGGATAAAAAATTTTGCCGTATGAAATAGGGTTGTTTCATGCGGCAATTTTTTGCTTCTAGGTTTTGATATTAGAGCAAAACATTAGTGAACGGATGATTTTGTTGTTTCGATAAACGTAATTTTAGTTTTTGATGCAAATAATGACCTTGTGAAAGGTGCTTGCTATTAAAATGCTCTTTAAATTAAAATAAATATATCAAAAAGATTGATGTTTTAATTTTTATTTGCACTTTTGCTTAGCTGTCGCTGAATTTACTGCTTGATTTTGCAACACAAAGGCATGTGAATTCTGCAATAGAAGAAAAACTTGGACAATTTATTGCTGTTCAGTGGATTATGATGTTATAATTAATGTGTTGCGGAACAAATTTATTTAGAGAGGATTATGAAGTACAACAAAGGAGAGAATGTCGGGTGGCTATGCCTTCTGGCATTGCTATGGTTTTGCTTTTTACCAGTGATGGCGCAGAACCAAAAAGTGGTTACGAGTGGCAACGTGACAGGTAGAGTAATCGACCAAAATGGAGATCCGCTGGTAGGCGTGTCTGTGTATGTAAAAGGCTCGATGGCAGGTACTATAACCGACGTTAAAGGTTATTTTGAAATGCCTTCGCATGGAAAGAAAGAACTGAAAATGGTTTTTTCTTTCATTGGAATGAAACAGCGCGAGATGACTTGGAAAGGTAAAAGTCTGACCGTGGTGTTAGAGGACGATTTACAAAGGATAGATGAAGTCGTTGTGACGGGTTATCAGGAAATTGACCGTAGAAAATTGGCGAGTTCTATCCTTTCTGTAAAAGGAGACGACTTGAAAGGCGGAGAATACTTGTCGGTGGACAAGATGTTGCAAGGACGTTTGCCTGGTGTGGCAGTAATTAATATGTCGTCTACTCCTGGTGCGGCTCCTAAAATCCGTATCCGTGGTTCTTCGTCAATTACCGGAAACAGAGAGCCGGTATGGGTTGTAGACGGTATCATTCTTGAAGAATCGGTAAATATTTCTACTGAAGAATTGAACAGCCCTGATAAGGTTAACTTGATAGGAAATGCTATCAGTTCACTTAATCCGGAAGATATAGACCGTGTAGATATCCTGAAGGATGCAAGTGCAACGGCCATTTATGGTGTGAAGGCAGCTAATGGAGTCATTGTGGTTACCACTAAGCACGGAAAGAATCAGAAGCCTTCCATTAATTATACTACAACATTAGGCATTACAGCTCCTCCTACATACGATAAGATGTTCCGTATGAATTCGGCAGATAGAGTAGATATGTCTATCGAGATGCAAGAAAGAGGACTTTCATTTGGTAGTTACAAGCCTTCAGATATAGGTTATGAAGGGGCTTTGCAGCATTTATGGAATAAGGATATTACGTATGGTCAGTTCTTGGGTCAGGTAAAGGCTTTGAAAGAACTGAATACAGATTGGTACGATTTACTTTTCCGTACGGCATTTACACAGCAACATTCTATTTCTGTTACCGGTGGTAACGACCGCAGCGATTATTATTTGTCTGTAGGTTTTGCTGATAACCAAAGTGTTACCATAGGCGAGGGCTTGAAGCGTTATAACGTGTTGGCCAAGGTTAATACTAAGCTGAACAAAGACATTACGCTTGGATTCAAGGTAACTGGCGCACTTTCGCAGGCCGACCATCCGCACGCTTCGGTAACTCCTTATGAATATGCTTATAATACTTCTAGAGCCATTCCGGTAAGAAATGCCGCTGGCGATTTGTATTATTACGCTAATGAATCAGGATATAACGGTATGTTGATGTATAACATATTGAATGAGATAGATCATACTGGAAATAAGATAGATAATTCGTCAATCGACGCATCAATTAACTTGGATTGGAGGATTGCGTCGGGTATAAGGTTTTCTTCAGTGCTTGGAGTAGGCCGTAGCTCTGTTTCTCAAGAAAGTTGGGCTGATGAGCAATCTTATTATATCACTTCCATGCGTCAGTCGCCTTACGGAGCTACATTGCCTAACCCTACGGAAAACCAACGTTTTGCAGAACAATAATGCTTGTTGCCGTTTGGCGGTGAACTTTCTACATCGAACACGCGTCATACTTCTTACACGTGGAGAAACAACTTATCATTGATACATAGTTTTGGAAAGCACGAAATTTCAGGAAGCATAGGTCAGGAAGTGCGTTCTTCTAAGTATGACGGTGTGCAGTCTACTCAATACGGTTATCTGCCTGAAAGAGGTAAACGTTTTGTGGATATAGACCCAACCATTTGGAAAAGATACGCTACTTTGGTACGTAATCATCCCGACGTGATTACCGATACTAAAAACAATGTGATTTCATTCTACGCTACAGCGGCTTATGTATACGATAGTCGTTATATTTTCAATTTCAATATCCGTACAGACGGTTCTAACAAATTTGGTCAAGACAAGAGTGTTCGTTTCTTGCCTATATGGTCAGTGTCTGGACGTTGGAATGTGATAAATGAAAAATTCATGAAGAACGTGAATTTCTTGAATGACTTGGCTTTCCGTGCTTCATATGGTATACAGGGAAATGTGCATCCCGACCAAACCCCTAATATTATAGCCAGCTTGGGAACTCTGGAAACATTGCCGCAGGAATATGTTTCCACACTTTATAAGTTGCCAAATAACAAGTTGACGTGGGAGAAGACTCGTTCTTATAATGTGGCTGTAGACTGGGCTTTCTGGAACAACCGTGTTTATGGTTCTCTCGATGTATATTATAAGAAAGGTGTCAATCAGATTGTGACGAAAGACGTGGCACCGTCTACTGGAGCTACTAACGTTTCTATAAACGATGGAGACATTGAGAATAAAGGATGGGATTTGGCTGTATCGTTCGTGCCTGTTCAAACTAAGGACTGGACTTTAAGCTTGTCGTTCAATACCGGAAAGAACTACAATAAGATTTTGAACGCAGGAAACTCGGCTGTTACCTGGCAAGATTATATAGACGGTACGCTGGTAAGCAACGGACATGCCGTAAATAGTTTCTATTCTTATAAATTCGATAAACTCGATTCTGAAGGATATCCTGTCTTTAAGGATGTAAACGAGAAAGATGAAGACGGAAACGCTGTGGTTCATTCGCAGCAAGAGATGTTCGACAGAGCGTTTGTATATTCTGGCAAGCGCGAAGCCGACCTGAATGGTGGTTTCTCTGCATTCTTGAAATATAAGAATATTTCGTTGAATGCCTTGTTCTCATTCAGCTTTGGAAGCAATATCCGTTTGAACGACTTGTATCAGTCTTCCGGACAGAATCTTCCTTACCCAGACCAAAACATGTCGAGCGAGTTTGTTGACCGTTGGAGAGTGCCTGGCGATGAAGAAAGAACTAACATTCCTGTGCTTTCAGATAAAAGTCTTGCCATCCGTAACAGCGATGTTACTTACCGCATAGCCGATAATGGATGGGATATGTATAACAAGAGTGATTTGAGAGTAGTGTCGGGTAGTTTCTTGAGATGCCGTTCTATGTCAATCCGTTACGATTTGAAGCCTGAATGGTTGAAACCTCTTTATTTGAAAGGAGCCAGCGTTAGTTTCGATGCCGGAAACGTGTTTGTGTTGAAAGACAAGGCTTTGAAAGGAAGAGACCCTGAACAGATTGGATTGGGAGCACGCAGTATTCCGCCACAGCGTTCGTATGCTGTCCGTATTAGTTTAACACTCTAACGTAAGAATAGAAAAATGAAAAAGAACATATATTATATATACATCCTTATAGGATTGGCGCTTTCTTCGTGTAGCAATTTTCTGGAAGAAAGCTCTCAAGACCTGATGATTCCTAAATCGGTGACTGACTACAAGGAATTGTTTTTTGGTGAAGTGATAAACAACAAAGAAGTGCTGCATCCTTACTTGGAATATATGACAGACGATGTGGCCGACCTTTGTTATTACGGTTCTAGTCCGATGCTTATTTCTAACGACTGGCGAGAACCTATGTGGGCGTATTATACTTGGCAGCAGGATCCTGAAATAGGAATTTCTAATGAATTCACTACCGATAAGGCATGGACTTCTTATTATCATAAGATTCTGATGTGCAACATCATGCTTGATAAGTTGAGCGAGATGAACGGAACTGAAGAAGAAAAGCAAGACCTGGAAGGTGAAGCTCATTTTATGCGTGCGTTTTCTTACTTCATGCTGGCTAATTTATATGGTCGTCCTTACGTTGAAGCCACGGCTACAGAAGATTTGTGTGTGCCTATCAATACTGAAATTAGCTTGTCGGATAAGATGATGAAACGTGCTACTAACGCTGAAGTTTATGCCCAAATGGAAGCCGATATTACAAAAGCCATAGAATGTCTTAAAGGCTCTAATATTCAGAAGAGTATATACCGACCGAATTTGGCTGGAGCATACTTGCTTGCATCGCGCATCGCATTGTTTCAGCAGAAATACGATGATGTTGTTACTTACAGCGATGTTGTGATAAATGATTTCGGTAAACAGCTGACTAAATTGTCGGAGACTCCGGGCAAAAATAAATTCCTTTCATTTGCCAATAAGGAAATCTTGTTTTCTTATGGAACCACTACGATAGAATCGTATATGAAGCCTGATTTCGGATATACCGGCGATTTGGTAGTTTCTAAAGACTTGCTGGCTCAATATTCCGAAAATGATTTGCGTCTGAGCCAATTTTTCCAGCATACAGTAGGAAAACAAAGACGTCCTGTTGCAAAAACCATAGAGTACTATGTACCGTCTAAGTGGAGCTCTACTTCGCCTACTGTTTACTCTAACGCTTTTCGCTTGTCGGAGGCTTATTTGAATCGTGCTGAGGCTTATGCCGAAAAGGGTGAACAAGATAAGGCTATGGATGACTTGAAAACTCTTTCAGAACACCGCATGAAGAGTGGAGCACAGCCGCTCGAAGTTGATGCTGAAGGTATTGTGGCTACCGTACGTAAGGAACGTCGTCGTGAGTTGGCTTTTGAAGGTTTCCGCTGGTTCGACTTGCGCAGATACGGATGCCCGGTGATAGAGCATGTTTATACATCGAAAAATACCGAAGGTGCAGGCGACAAATTCAAGTTGCAAGACAAAGACTTGTATACACTGCCTATACCTAAGAGCGAGAGAGACAAAAATATGCAGATAGAGATTTTCAGCCGCCCAGAAAACAAGCCAGTTTCGGCCAACAACTAATCCGCTAAAAAAGAAAGATTATGAAAAAGATTATATTATTGATAGCTTTGTTGTCAGGACTAACCGCCTGCTACCATGAAGACGAATTGAACGTGCCCGACCTTTCTGATAAGTATGGTGTGCTGCAAGATTCGTCCGACCCCACACAGCATTTCATTTACGAGTTTTACCAGAAATATGAAAGCGTGATAATCGTGAACCCCACGATTGCCGATTATAAATTCAACTTCAATGCGGAAAACGGTATCCAGATTACAGCTCCCGAGCAAACTCAAGCTGTAATAGACGAAGGCGTTGATTTCTTGAAGAAGGCGTTGATAGACTTGTATCCGTCTGATTTCTTGAAGAAGAACCTGCCTTTCTCTATTATTCTGGCAGAAAAGGTGCAGATGGACTCTTACGGAGAAACTACGGTACTTAACAGCTATGCCAGCAATAGCTTTATAGCTATAAGCAATATCACTTCTGCCCTTGGTAGCATGTCTAAAAGCGATTTCGTGAAAATGCGTGCAGACCTCAACGCTAATTTCTGGGCTAAGTATATGTCGGAGGTGAGAGGCTCGTTCTCCATTCCCGACGAATTTTATGAGCTTACAGAAACTGCCGCCGGAGACAAGGAGATTTATAGCGGTTGGTATTATATGGGATACGAAGCCCCTTCTACCATCGATTTCTATAAATACGGATTAATCAGTTATAATACCGAGTCGTCTTATATAGATGAAGAAGACCCTGACTTTCCGTTCTATTCCATTTATGCTCCTACCCGCGAGATGGACTTGTCGCAGTGGATGAACTTTGTGTTTGAAAAATCGCAAAATGAGTTGGCGCCTATTTTTGAGCAATATCCAATTATGAAGAAAAAGTACGATATCATAAGAAACGCCATGTTGGCCAACGGATTCGACTTGACCAAATTAGACCTATAACAACCTAAAGTATAATAAAATAATGAATAACGTTTTAAATCTATTGTGCGTGGGAGCGTTTTCTTTTGGCTTGCTTGCGGCCAATGCTGAGGCTCCCAGACTGAGGAAAAAGAAGAAAGATGCCACAGAGCAGGCGGATACGGTGAAAAAAGAAAAAGTGTCCGATTATAAAAAGCTATTGAAGGATGCAAAGACTACCGAAGGAATGTTCAAAATTCATCAGGTGAAGGACAAATATTATTTTGAAATTCCCAAGAATCTGTTGAAAAGAGACTTTATGATTTCTTCGCGCGTGTCTAGCACCAGCAACAATAAGGATGTGGCTGCCGGCCAGATGCCTAAAAATCCGGTAGTAGTTACTTTCTCTACCGACGAGAAGAAGCTGTTCATGCATAAAAGAATGCTGCGTAACTTATGCGACACTACTTCTGTTATGTACAAGGCTTTTCAGCGAAATTATTCCGACCCTATCTGGGAGGCATATAAGATAGAAAGTGTTTCGCCGGATTCTTCGGCTTACGTGGTAGATATGACTTCGCTGTTCATTACCGACGTGCCTGAGTTCAGTCCCTTCCGAGGTGGAAACATCATGGATATTCTCTCGAAGAAGAAACCTTTGTCGGGAAGTCTGTCATCGTCAAAGTCGTATATTCTGGGCATGAAGTGTTTTCCGCAAAACATCAACATTAAGTCTCTGATGAGTTATTCGGTAGACGGAAATCCGTTTACTGTGACCATGACGCGTAACATTATTTTGTTGCCGGAACAGACTATGCGTCCACGTTATAGCGATTCGCGCATAGGATACTTTGATGAGGGTAAATACTTCTTTACCGAAAAGAAAGACGGATTGCAGGAGTTTTCGCTAATCAACCGTTGGGACTTGCAGCCTAAAGCGGAAGATTTGCAGCGATACAAGGATGGCCAAATGGTAGAACCACAGAAACCTATAGTGTATTATGTAGATACGGCTATTCCCGAAAAATGGAGAAAGTACATCAAAAAGGGAATTGAAGACTGGCAGGAAGCTTTTGAGGAAATAGGATTCAAGAATGCTATCGTGGCAAAGGATTATCCGAAGGATGATCCAGACTTCGATCCAGATGACATACGTTACAGTTGCTACCGTATGATTGCCACTCCAGAGGAAAATTCCATGGGTCCTTCTTGCGTTGACCCTCGTTCGGGAGAAATCATTCAGGGCGATGTATTGTTCTATTCTAACGTGGTGAAACTGCTGCATAACTGGCGTTTCGTGCAGACTGCAGCTGTAGACCCTAAAGTAAGAAAACCGGTGTTCGATGACGAGACTATGGGAAGTGCCTTGCGCTATGTGGCCGCTCATGAAATTGGTCATACGTTGGGCTTGATGCATAACTTCGGAGCATCGTATTCTTATCCGGTAGACTCTTTGCGTTCGGCTTCGTTTACCCAAAAATACGGAACCACTCCATCTATTATGGATTACACCCGCTTCAACTATGTCGCTCAGCCGGGCGATAAAGGTGTGGCTTTGATGCCACCGCATCTGGGTGTGTATGATAAGTATGCCATTAAGTGGGGATATAAGCCAATTTTCGAGGCTTCAACGCCCGAGGAAGAGAAGAGTGTACTGAACGCTTGGATTAAGGAGAAAGAAAACGATCCTATGTATAAGTATGGTCCGCAGCCGTTTATCAATGAACTCGACCCTTCTTGCAAGTCGGAAGATATTGGAGATAATGTGGTGAAAGCAGGTGAGTACGGAATGAAAAACCTGAAGGTTATCATGAAAAACCTTCCTGAGTGGACTAAGGAAGACGATAACGATTACACTCGTCTCTCTGATGCTTATCGTGAGGTGGTGATGCAGATGCAGCGTTATTTGCTTCATGCCATGGTTTCTGTAGGAGGTATTTATTTGGATGAACCGCGTAGAGACAATACAAAACAGATAATCCGTTTCGTGCCTAAAGAAGAGCAAAAGGCAGCTTTGAAGTTTACATTAGAAACTATGATGGATTTGCCTAACTGGTTGCTCGATAAGAATGTGATAGACCGAATAGGTCCTGTATATTCACCTCTTACACTGCAGTCTATCATTGTGAGCCGATTGTTCTTTACTTCCATCACTTCCAGCTTGGCGTTGTTCGAAGAACTTGACCCTAAGAACGCTTACCGTTATGTAGATTTCATGGACGATTTCTATGATTTCGTATGGAAGAAAACTAAGGCAGGAGCTAATTTGAACATGTACGATTGCAATTTGCAGATAGCTTATGTAGATAAACTTCTGGATGCTACAGGACTGGGTGCTAATAAGGCAGGTTCTCCATTTGGACTCAAAAACTTGAACGAAGTTGAGAAGCAGTTGATGACAGACAACATAGACTGGCAGAAGGCTGGCTTTGAGTTTAATACGATGGGTACTACAGAGATGGTGAAAAACGCTGCGGTTTATCAAAAGTTGCAAGAAGCTTATAGCTTGCTGAAGAGCCGCATGTCAACAGGCAACGCTTATACGCGTGCTCATTATCAAAACCTTGTATTCAAGATTAAACGAGCGTTAGAGAAATAAGTATATGGCTGCAAACAGCGAAAAATAGAATGCGAACATCGCATTCTATTTTTTTTAGTACGCCACCAGAAGGTGTTATGAGGCCGATTTTGAAAGAATATATACAGACGTGATATTCTTTGTATAATCATGTACAATAAAATGTTTCTAAGAGTTAGTTTTCGAAAGATTTATCTACATTTGCTGAGTACGTTGGATAGCATCTATGCAGATTTAAGTGTATTTGTAAAGTGTATATGGTGCCATAACTTTACGACTTGGTCGTGTTGTAAAATTGCATATAATCAATGAATATAATGAATAATTATCTGTTTTATTTGAGTGTTTTACTTTTTGCAGCATCCTCTACATTGAGCGCACAAAAGCGTGAAATCAAGCCTTGCGTTTGTGCTAACGGTAAAAAGGCTGATTATTATATTTATCCTAAGGCTATTCCTCCTTATGAACCTTCTGAACTGATTGAGGAGGTATTATTCGATCGCTATCGTTATCATTCTGGTGAAGGTGATATGTGGCCCCTCACTTGGGGAAAGGATGATAACATCTATTTGGGTGCAGGCGACAATAAAGGTTGTACAGTGAATGTTTGGAAATTACGCACTTTTAAGCGTTTTAATTTAGGTGATTTAACTCAGGTAGGACAGTGGTCTATGGATATGATTTGCCCTTCTCCTACCCCTGACGATTCGTTACTTATGGCAGATAAGCGCTTGGAAGGCGTAAAGCCATCTGGGTTATTGGATGTTGATGGTACGTTGTACATGAGTTTTGAAGCTCAAAATTATGGTGATAATCCTCTTTTTCGTCGTCAGCACAATCTTTTTGGATGGATTGCCGTTTCTAAAGATGGAGGATTAACTTTTGACAACTATGCTACGCCATTCCATTTCTTTGAGGGACGTTTGTCTTCTTGTCATTTCTTGCAGTTTGGAAAAGGATATGAAGGTGCACGTGATGGTTACGTATATGCCTATTTCCCTTGTGACGAAGATGATAATCAGAGCTATTGGGAGAACAATGACGGTATGTTGCTGGGTCGAGTTCCTAAGGATAAAATTTTGCAGCGTGATGCTTGGGAATTCTTTTCTTCAAGTAATCCGGCAGAACCACGATGGAGCCACGACGAAAAGGATGCTAAATTGGTGTTCCGTTATTATAAAATGACAGGCTCCAATCATGTAGTTTATAATCCAGGAATCAAACGTTATATAATGGGTAATTACAGTTTTGTAGATGAAGAGTTGCATCCGCGGCCTATTCATCAAATGAGATATCCAGAGGCTTCTCGTTCACAGTTAACACTCTATGAAGCACCGGAACCATGGGGACCTTGGCGTATTTTCCACCGTGACGATAATTGGGGAACATATGGTGATTACCAACCAAATTTCCCTGTTAAATGGATGTCAGAAGATGGTCATGTTATGATGATGATTTCCGCTGGTTCTTGGGATGATTATAACTTGGTTTCTCAAAAGGTTGCTCTCCGTTTGAAAGGTGAAACCTCGTTTCCTTCAATGGCCAAGGAGTTTCTGTTTAAGGTAAAGTAGTAAAAACTACACACAAACAAACATATTTGCAAACAGCGAACATCGCAATGTTATTTAACCCCCTTCAGAATGTGTTCTGAGATCGATTTTTAAAGAATGTATACAGACTTAGCCTTGTGAAATAGTAAAATCCAATCTACTTGATCAAGTAAAAGTATGCTACATGAAAAATGAACGCATATCTCAGGTGTTTTCTTTGTATGCGTATGGCTATGATGCGGAGAGTAGGGAGGCTTTTTGCGCATTCAGAACTAAATACATATCTTTACAAGTGTATTTAATGTAAACAACCTAAACCTATATAGTATGAATGTAAAACGTCTGTTGTTCTATTTCGTCTTTCTGCTGAATTGCTTTCAGCTGAATGCGCAAACGCCGCAGTTGCTACCCATGCCGCAGAAGTCGTCTTTCTCTGGTAAATATGTCAAGGCCAATCTTCCGGTAAGGGAAGTATTGGTGAAACAAGTGCCTGAGGCTCAGTTTCAAGATGAGGCATATCACTTGTCGGTTACTCCGAAGGAGGTGATTATTGAGGCGGTTACGGAAAAAGGTTTGTTTTGGGCACGGCAGACTATGGCTCAACTTACCGTTGACAGTCATGGCAAGAAATGCTTGCCGCTGTGTGAAATTACCGACTGGCCGGCTTTCCGCATTCGTGGATTTATGCACGATGTAGGCCGTAGTTTTATTCCCATAGATGAGCTGAAGAAAGAAATAGCGTTGCTTAGTAGCTTTAAGATAAACACCTTTCACTGGCACCTCACGGAAAATCAGGCTTGGAGACTTGAGAGCCGCCTTTACCCGCAACTGAATGCCGCCCAGAATATGCAGCGCGAGAAGGGAAAGTTTTATACGCTTGATGAGGCTCGCGATTTAGTGGAGTTTTGCCGTAAGCATCATGTATTGCTCATTCCGGAAATAGATATGCCTGGTCATAGTGCCGCTTTCGAACGGACGTTTGGTTTTGGTATGCAAACTGCCGAGGGTAAGCGTATAATGAAGGACATCATAACAGAAGCGTGTACTGCTTTCGATGTGCCTTATCTGCATATCGGTACTGATGAAGTGGCGTTTACCGACCCTCAGTTCGTGCCCGAGATGGTGGCGTTTGTGCGTTCAAAGGGGAAAAAAGTTATTTCGTGGAATCCAGGTTGGCAGTATAAGCCCGGTGAGATTGACATGACACAGCTGTGGAGTTATCGCGGCACGGCTCAACCCGGCATTCCGGCTATAGACTGCCGTTTTCATTATGCCAACCATTTTGATAATTATGCCGACTTGGTGGCTCTCTTCAACAGTCGCATATATAATCAGCCGGTTGGAAGCGAGGATTTGGCGGGCTGCATCGTGGCGTTCTGGAACGATCGTTATATAGACAATACTTACCAGCTTCTTAACGAGAATAATTTCTATCCTTATATGCTCACGCTTGCCGAACGTGCTTGGCGTGGTGGTGGCAGAGGTTATTTCAACGGAAAGACCACGCTTCTGTGGGATGATGAACCAGAACAGAAAGCTGAGTTCGCCGAGTTCGAAAACCGTATGTTGTGGCACGCTAAGAATACGCTTAAAGATGAGCCGTTCGCTTATCAGCGACAGGCGGATGTGGAGTGGCGCATTACCGACGCTTTCCCAAACGATGGCGATTTGCAACGTAGCTTCCCTCCCGAAGAGCATCTTATGCCAGTAGGAACTCCCGACTCTGATATTACTTCTTATACTTATAACGGAAGTACTTATGATTCGCGCACCATAACCGGTAATGGCATTTATCTGCGTCATGTGTGGGGAACTTTGGTGCCCGGCTTTTATAAGAATCCTAAGGAGAACCATACGGCATATGCTACTCGATGGATTTACTCAAAGAAGGCTTGTACGGCGCATATTTATTTGGAGTTCCAAAATTATAGTCGTTCTGAGAGTGATTTGCCGCCGCTTCCCGGTACATGGGATTACAAGGGTAGCAAGGCTTGGATGAATGGTGAGGAGATTATGCCTCCTGTATGGCAGAACACTAATAAAGAGCGTCAGTTGGAGTTGCCGTTGCGCAATGAGAACTGCGTATCGCGCCCGGCAGTAGATATCAGTCTGCGTAAAGGCTGGAACAAATTGGTGCTGAAACTTCCCGTTGGCCGCTTCTCTGCCAGCGAAATCAGATTAGTAAAATGGATGTTCTCGGCTACGGTAGAGCAATGATATAGCAAAAAATTAGCCGCATGAAATAGGGTCTCGTTTCATGCGGCTTTTTTGTGGCCTTTTGGCTTATAGTTATTGACAATGAAAATCAGTTTTTTGCTGAGTTATAAGATTCTTCTTCTTGCGTCTGAATTCCTTCAGGCGTTCCATTGCGTGACTGCGGCTAAGCATTATTTGGCGTCGGTATACGATGCAGGTGGTCAGGAAGTAAACCCCTGTTTGAATCCACAACGCTCTGAACTCAGGCAACACCTGGTCGAGGGTAGCACCCATCGAGTTGATGGCTATATAGCCGTTGATGCCGAACGTAGACGGGAACAGCCATGAAATTACTCTCCAGAATTCTGGTATTGCCGATCCGGGCCATGAAACACCGGATATGAACAAGAGCGGAACGGAAGTAAATACGTAAATCATCATACATGCTTCGCGATGGTGTATAAAGATAGAGTACGTCATAGCGAAGAAGATGCACGATAATACATACGGCAGTATAAATGCCGCCAATGTTCCGGCTTGTGCTATCTGTACCAGACTGAATATCTTGGGCACTACACAGAGTATGTATGCCGAAACGATGGCATAGATAATGAAGTAGGCAGAAGATTTGCCAAATACTATGCGCAGGGTTCCTTGATACTGACGGCTTAACGGTACCAAGTCGCGGAATCGGTTATTCTCGCGGGCGGTACCAGCCGAGAGTCCTACCCCAAGCAACAGGGTTTGCTGTATAATCAAGATTAGTACGGCTGGCAGCAAGAAGCTGGCATATCCGGCTTGCGGATTAAACAGATTAACCGCTTCGTATGTAATAGGCGTAGCGCTTATCTCATCCTGACGGTTGGTAGTGTTTCCTGCACGTTTAGCCTTTATTGCCTTGTTCATCTTTAGAGATACTTCGGTCGATGCTGTTAGTATCGCCTTGTAATAAAGCATACCGCTCATGTCGCAGTATAGCGTAACCTGAGTCTGGATGCCTTTTGTTATGTCGCTACTAAAGCTTTCGGGGATATAGATAACGCCGTACACCTTGCTTTCTTTAAGCAGCGACTTGGCCTCTTCCATATCGGCGCAGTGCGACTGTATTTTTACGTCGGGCGTGGCGTCAACTTTGCGTATAAATTCTCGGCTCAGAGTCGATTTGTTCATATCGACCACCGCTGTCGGTACCTCTCTCACTACTTCGCCTGTATATATAAAAGCGTAGAGCAATGGGTATGCAAGAGGTACGAGCAGAAAGAATATCAGAACACCCTGGTCCTTGAATACTGCTTTCAGCTCTTTCTGGCATATATAGAATACGCTGTTCATCCCTTGTAGGATGATATTTCGTAATGATGTTTCTTTTCTCATTGTCTTCTGCTTTTAAGGGATGTAAACGTAGTGCATCATTGCCGTACGTATCTTCTTGAATACGAAGAATGGCAACAATATGAATATCAGCAGAGCTACTACCGAATGCCATGCGTATATAAGCGGATAGCCATTGAGCGCCAAGTCTACGTATATCAGGAAATAATGCCTGAGCGGGAACAATACACTGAGTCCTTGCAGGGTAGGGTGCATGCCCATCACAGGGAAACTGAATCCTGAAATGGAGATTGAAATTACTCCCCACAGTGAGGCGGTACTCAATGCCAGACGCAGGCTGCCGAACATTCCGAAGAAAAAGATTCCGAGGGCTTGCGACGACAATACCAACAAGAGTCCCGCCAATAGCATTGGCAATATTCCGCTATTGCACGGAAAATGCAGGAATCCGTATAGGTATGTGTTGTAGAAAACCGTAGAAATGAAGAACACCGCTGTTTGCGGAAGCAGCTTTCCGGCTAATGCCGTAACGATGGAGTTATCTGCCAACTGCATCAGTTCTTTTGCTGTGTTTTCTTTCAGCTCGGTACCTAATGTATATACGGTAGTAAGCAGCATCAGAATCATAAGCATACCAGGCACCAGTGTATTACAGAGGTATACAGAGTAGTTCATCCATGGGTTGTTCAGGATATGCGTATCTATGACGATGGGTTGCAAGTATGCCACCGCCTGTGCGTCGGTAGCTCCTTTAGCCCTCAGCGTAGC
>ULXU01036066.1_pt1 | contig 15007 bp, 10 predicted proteins | sample 1961521 | NCBI WGS metagenome assembly ULXU01 (sample SAMEA4835845, study PRJEB28245) | human gut metagenome | biome: gut microbiome; material: fecal sample | place: Denmark | collected 2008
CACTGCAATATGCGAATGGACAAGTGAAGCATTGCGATGGTTTGATTGAATCACCGCAATGTTTTTTTAGGGTTTTATACGGCATGTTTCGTAGGTATTGGCGTTTGTGCGATGTAGAATAACGCATCGGACGATGCATTAACAAGACATTTTTCACATGGCGTTACTCTAAACGGTAACACTTGCTATGGGTACTTGGCGTATCTTTGTATAAAACAGAAATGATAAACCAATAAATACCGTCTCTATAAAATGACACAAAAAAAGAATTTTATAAAATTTCCCCAACTTGAATTTTTTGAAAAAAAAATCGAGTTGTTTAATTAATATTCTATTATTAATATTATTTTATATAATAGGTTCTACTATTTTGTCAGCGATTGGCTCTAAAAATGGTCATCTTATAAATGCTGACAGAAATATATCTATCTGTAAAACAGATTTTTTAAGGCTGAAAAAGCCTGATATAACTGGTATCCATATTTGTATAGCATTGTGTATATATACTGGTTGCGTATTAAATCTTGTAAATATTAGTTGTGGTTTGACCTCGTATATCCAGCGAAATATTCGTTCTCAATGAATGAGGTGATAGTGATTGTGAAGCATTTGGGAGAGCCGTAGAGATTAGAAATAGCAAAGCTACAACTCCCTCCAGTTTTGATAAAACTATAACTTGTTGATATATAATAAAATAAGACAATATGTTATGTTTTCCTATGGTTTTTATTTGGTTTTCACTATTTTTGTGCGCAATTTATATGGTATAGCGAATGCCTTTAAAACAGTATAAAGCTTATTTTTAAGTAACGATAAAATATAGATTCATGACTAAAGCGAAACCTTTTATCAAGTGGGTAGGCGGTAAAAGCCAGCTCATTGAACAACTGGATGCTCAACTCCCAGCTGACTTTGGTAATTGGGACAATGTAACGTATATAGAACCCTTTGTGGGTGGTGGAGCAATGCTCTTCTATTTGCTTCAGCGTTATCCTAACATTCAACATGCAGTAATTAACGACATAAATCAAGATCTTGTAATTTGCTACAAAACAGTTAGAGATAGCCTAGGACTACTTATTGAATCTCTTAAAGATATAGAAAAAACTTATTTGTCTTTACAGACAGAAGAAAAAAGAAAAGATTTCTTCATGGCAGCCCGCGAACGTTATAACGAAAAAGGACTTGATCCTATCGAGAATACTACAAAGTTCTTTTTTTTGAATAGAACTTGTTTTAATGGCTTATATAGAGTTAATAAGAAAGGGCTTTTCAATGTGCCTTTTGGTAAATACGCTAACCCAACCATATGCGACCCTAATACGCTTCGTAAAGATAGCGAACTGTTACAGCGAGTTGAAATTTTGACAGGGGATTTTGAAGATACATTTGATTATGCAAATGGCAATACGTTCTTCTATTTTGATCCTCCATACCGTCCTTTGAGTGACACTTCGAGTTTTAATGACTACACTAAAGAAGCGTTTAATGATGATGCACAAATTCGCTTAAAGAAATATTGTGATAAAATAAACGAATCTGGTTATAAGTTTATGCTAAGCAACTCAGATTGTAAGGGTAAAGATGAAAAAGACAACTTTTTTGATATGCTTTATGAAGCTTATCAGATAGAAAGAGTGTGGGCTTCACGTAGTATCAATTCAAATCCAAATAAACGAGGAAAATTAACGGAGATTTTGGTACATAATTATCAAGATACTAAACAGCGAAATGTGATTTAGAGGTTTCGGCAAATAACTAACCTGTTTATACGCAGGTCTTAAATTAGAAAATCTATGAAAGACTTTGAAAAATTCATGTCTCAATTACAAGAGACAAACCAAACGCTTGATTTCTTCTGCGATTTTGATAAAATTTCGCAGAATGTTGAAGATATAAAATTGAGTCTCTGCATGTTAAATAGTCTTATTGGCTCTTCTGATATGCGAAAGTCTGTAGAGACAATATGGAATCGCGATAAGACAGCATTTAACGTGATGGATATTCTTATTGCTGTACGTAGCGAAGGGAAAAAGAAGATTCTAGATAATTTAGGAAAATGTGTTGTTCTCGATTCGCTCTTCGAGTCTGTTGATGGGGTTATGGAATTTCTTAATACTACTGGGTTAACAGAAATCTTTCAATCAAAAAAAATTAAAGATCTTGTTGATTATGTATTTGGTATTGAAACAGGACTTGATACAAATGCCCGCAAGAATCGTAGCGGACATGTGATGGAAGGTATGGTTGCACGTATCTTTGATAAAAATGGTGTTGAGTATCGTCAAGAAGTGTATTCAAGTGAATGGCCTTCAATTACAGAAGTGCTTGGAGATGACGAAAAACGTTTTGATTTCGTTATTAAGACAACAGAGAAAACTTATCTCATAGAAGTAAATTTTTATAGTAGTGGTGGCTCTAAACTAAACGAAGTTGCACGTTCTTATTCAGATATTGCGCCAAAGATTAACTCTGTTAACGGTTTTGAGTTTGTTTGGATAACTGATGGTATTGGCTGGAAATCTGCAAAGAACAAACTTCAGGAAGCATACAATATTATTCATAGAATTTACAATTTAACAAATATCAAAGACTTCATAAAATTAATAAAATAAGTATATAAGGTTACTATCACGGAATATTAAAAAATAAATAGTATGAAAAAGGAGGTATAGGTGGTGGCAATACAATTACCGGTCTTATCTATGAAGGAGAAGTCGACCTTTCAACTTATCTTGCTAAACAAAAAGATTACGATATAGATGGGACAAATGTATTATACAAAGGGAAAGTTATAGCTTATATTTTTAAAAAGCACGAGTTTTATTACTTTCTTGAAAAAAATAACATTGATTGGAAACAATTAATATCAAGCAAACTTCTGCCAGATAATTGTATTTATGTAATTGTCAATAACACTCTTTTCATTATTGAAGTAAAGAATCAAAATGTTGCAGGAAGTGTCGATGAGAAACTTCAAACATGTGATTTTAAAAGGAAACAATATAAAAAGCTTTTGTCTCAACTAAATATCGAAGTAGAATATATTTATATTTTGAGTAAATGGTTTAAGAATCCCAAATACAAAGATGTATTAGATTATATAATAAGCGTTAACTGCCAATACTACTTTGATTATATTCCATTACAAAAACTTGGTTTGCCAGTTCCTGAACAATGATTCCATCTTATTATAAATCCCCCAATAACGATTTCACTTTAATACAGGGTGATTGTGTAGATACATTGTCAAAGTTCTCGTTTGGCTTTGACATGATATTTGCCGACCCTCCGTATTTCTTATCAGGTGGTGGAATCAGTGTTCAAAGCGGCAAGATAGTATGCGTTGACAAGGGAAAGTGGGACAAACCTATGGCCCCTGAAGAAATGGATGCTTTCAATTTACGTTGGCTTACGGCTTGTCGTGATCATATGAAGGAAAATGCTACTATTTGGATTTCGGGTACACACCATAATATTTTCAGCGTTCAGCAGCAGTTGCTCAAGCTGGGATTTAAAATTCTTAATGTAATAACGTGGGCAAAGACGAATCCACCACCCAACATTTCATGCAGATACTTCACCTATAGTACAGAGTTCATAATCTGGGCTCGTAAATCTCCGAAAGTAGCTCATTGTTTCAATTATGACTTGATGAAAGAGTTGAATGGAAATAAGCAAATGACGGATGTGTGGCAATTACCGGCTATAGGTAAGTGGGAGAAATCCTGCGGTAAACATCCCACCCAAAAGCCTCTCGGTGTTTTGGCTAGATTGATTCAAGCCAGTACATCTTCTGGTGCGTGGATTCTTGACCCATTCAGTGGTAGTGCAACAACAGGTATAGCGGCTAATCTTTTAGGAAGATGGTATCTTGGTCTTGAAATAGAAGATGAGTTTCTGGAAATGAGCAAGGCTAGGCGAATGGAACTTGAAAGACCAGCTATTCGGAATAATTATCTTGAACGATTAGCCAAAGCGAGACACATACTTCCTCCGGACAACTTCTTTGTTGCAGGCGGTGATGATTTAAATTACGGTGTCCCTTGGTTATAGCTTATCGCAGTTATTTTTATGAATGTCAACGAACAACTAATTGTAGTCAACAAAAGCCAATCCGTTCATGATGAAAAAACGTGAATGGGTTGGCTTTTGCTGATAAAATTAAGAAGTCATGAACTATCGTTGTAAATCCTTTTCTCTCAGTTTTACACATCATATGGAAATACAGTCAAAGACTTAAAGCAAACAACATGAGTTGAAATAAATAATCAATTACAAACTTTTATGTTTTTTACTGTTGCCCTTTCATAGCGTAGTGTATATAAACACATGATACCTAGGGTGTTGCCCTAGGCTGTGGACTCGTTGGGCTTTCTGCCCGCTATTTTTATATTGTAATCAATTATGATATACATTTACTATTCACTATTTACTGATGATATAAGTATGATAATAGGGTGCCTTTTTAAGGGCTGTTGATCACAGTTGTATTATCAAAAAGTGGTAAAATTACCGTTTTTCGTCACTACGGATGCCTTTTTAAGGGCTGTTGATCACAGTTGTATTATCAAAAAGTGGTAAGATTACCGTTTTTCGTCACTACGGATGCCTTATTAAGGGCTGTTGACCACGGTTGTGTTATCAAAAAGTGGTAAGATTACCACTTTTCGTCACTACGGATGCCTTATTAAGGGCTGTTGTCCACGGTTGTATTATCAAAAAGTGGTAAAATTACCGTTTTTCGTCACTACAACGATGCAAAAATGTCTTAGAAGCATTTGGGAGAGCCGTAGAAAGAGTGATGGATAATTATGTAGATTAGCATTAAAGGTGAAAAAAGTTCGTGCTAAGAAGTTGTAGACTAGAATTTTTTAACACGATCATTTCTTAGAAAAACATCTTTGTTTATGTATCGAAACTTAAGTTTGAAATAGCGACAATTCGTTTTTACGATAAAAACAAGTAGTCAAATTGTTGGTTTTTCATTAAAAAAACTATTTTTGTGAATTATTTAATTTCAAATAAAATGTTATCATCTGAAAGTATATCCGAAGTAGAGCGATTTAGTCTTCTATATAAGAATTCGTTCGACAAGGTTTGCAGCTTTGCATGCTTTTATGTACGTAATAAGCAAGCTTCTGAAGATATCACAATGGATTCTTTTTTGAAATTATTTGAAACAATGAAGGAAGAGTCGGTTGATAACCCGATGGCTCTTCTTATAACCATCGTAAAACATAAATCGCTAGACTACCTAAAATTACAGTTACGTCGCAAAGACACAGAAGATAATATTATGCAATGGAAGCAGCGTGAATTATCCATCAGAATTTCAAATTTGGAGAACTGCAATCCAGATGATATTTTTTCGAGTGAGATTAGATCTATCGTTATGAAGACCCTTAGCCAATTACCAGAACAGACTAAAAAGGTATTTGTTATGAGTCGTTTTGAAAATAAAACAGGAAAAGAAATAGCGCAAGCATTAGGTATTACAGTTAAAGGAGTTGATTATCATATGAGTAACGCTCTCAAAGAATTACGTACAGCTCTTAAAGACTATCTGCCAATCTGGGCTTTATTTTATTTTTGAGCCTTAAATAATTGATATTGTTAACGCAAGTTAAATTACCCAGTGGATACTAGGTATCCCTTTTTCTGTGTCGTCAATATTATAAACGATAGAAAGATATGAACGACAAACTATTAATAGCATATTACAAGGGAGAACTTTCTGATAAAGAAGCTCAGCAAGTAACCGAATGGATAGAAGCAGAGGAAGGTAATCAGCGCTACTACCAACGGTTATGTCGTTTATTTGAAATGAGCTACTGGATAGAAGATGAATCTGAACTAATAAAGGTATCTCTATACTCAGACTCTAAGATTTTGCCGTGGAAACGTTACATCATCTCTTTCATGAAAATAGCAGCTATTTTTATGCTGGGGTTTGTTATACATCTTTTTTTGAGTAGACAAAATACTATTCAAGATGAGCAGCAACATCAAATACATGTACCAACAGGACAACATGTAGATTTGGTATTGGCTGATGGCTCTAAGGTATCGCTGAACTCTGGAAGTACTCTTACTTTTCCGTCGAAATTTATTGGCCAAACACGTCTTGTACAACTTGATGGTGAAGGTTTCTTCGAAGTAAAATCAGACAAAAAACATCCATTTATAGTTTCAACATCTAAATATCAAATCAAAGCAGTAGGTACTTCTTTTAATGTTTATGATTATCAAAACTCTTCTCGATTTGAAACTGCTCTTTTGAGCGGAAAAGTGGAAGTAGCTACTAATTCCCCTAAATTATCAACTCTCTTTCTTACACCAAATCAATGTGCAACTTTATGTCAAGGAGTACTAAAAGTAAAACCGATTGAAAACACTAATGATTACTTGTGGCGTAAAGGAATTCTTTATTTCAATGAGCCACTTTCCGCAGTGTTTGACAAGTTGCAAGAATACTATGAATTTAAATTTAAAATAAGGAATGCGTCTTTAATTGAGAAATCAATTTTCTGCACTGGTAAGTTTCGTGCTTCTGATGGATTGGAACATATTATAAAAGTACTGAAAGAAACGAACCATTTTGATTACCAGATAGATTATGAGAACAAAGAAATCATCATTTTATAAATTGTATAATATATAAATCAAAAAGCCTATGTAAAATATCTATTAATTCATAACGGAAGCGGTTTCGATAACAATGCCGCACTTGGCTTAAAGCCATCTAATCTTAAACAAAATACTAATGATTAATTAAAGAAAATTATGGATTTTAACTCCTGCAAAAAAGTTATTTCGAACTGTAACTATATCGTTAGAGTCGGTATGGTCTCGGCTTTTGCTCTTTTCTTAGGTGCAAGCACGACCCAAGCGAGTGTGAATCAGAATATGAGTCAAAAAGTATTCTTTAAGGCACGTAACTACACTATTGAATCTGTGATTCAACAGATTGAAAAGCAAACAGATTATATGTTTGTATACAATAAAAACGAAGTGAATTTAAAACGTACCGTGTATCTAGATGGTAGCAATACCGATGCAATTGAATTATTAAAAAGTATTTTCGCTAATACCGATATTGATTGCAAGGTTTTGGGTAGCAATATATCTCTCTCTAAAATATCGAATGTTACAACTACTGCTGCCCAACAAGATAAGAAAACTGTTAATGGTAACGTTATTGACTCTTCTGGTCAGCCTGTAGTTGGTGCTTCTGTTTTAGAACAGGGTACTAATAATGGTACTGTAACCGATATAAAAGGTAATTTTACTCTTAACTTGAGTAACAAAAATGCCAAAATCGTTATTTCTTTCATTGGTTTTAAAACTCAGGTATTGACAGCTCAATCGGGAAAACAAATGGTTGTGAAACTTGCAGATGACACCGAGTTGCTAGATGAAATTGTAGTGGTAGGTTATGGTTCACAGAAGAAAGTGAACATGACTGGTGCTGTTGCATCTGTTGATTCTAAATCTTTAGCATCAAGACCTATATCGAATGTTTCTCAAGGTTTGCAAGGCTTGGCTCCTGGTGTAACAGTAACTAATGCCGGAGGACAGCCGGGTAATGATACTGGTAAAATCTTAATTCGTGGTTTAGGATCATTCAATGTATCTAGTCCGATGGTTTTGATTGACGGTGTAGAAGGAGATATGAACGTGGTTGACCCGAACGATATCGAAAGTATCTCTGTCTTAAAGGATGCTTCTTCTGCTGCCATTTACGGTTCTAAAGCTGCTAATGGTGTAATTTTAATTACTACAAAACGTGGATCGAATAGTAAACCTAGATTAACTTATAATGCTTTGTTCGGATGGTCTAAGCCAGCCGAGTTGATGAAACGTACAAGTTCTGCAGAATTAGCTCAACTAACTAATGAAGCTGAATATTGGGAAGCTATTTCGCAAGGTGCTTCAGAAGAGCAAGCAGAAAAAAGAAAACCTTATACCGCTGAAGATATTCGTAAATATGCTGATGGTTCTGATCCATACGGTCATCCTAACACTGACTGGTATGATTTATTCTATGTAGGTTCAGGTTTTATGAATCGTCATAATATCGGTATGGATGGTGGTTCTGATATGGCTAAGTATAGAGCATCATTGGGTTATGTAAAACAAGAGGGTATTGTAAAGAATATTTCAAACAGACAGTTTAATGTTCGCACTAATTTAGACCTTAAACTAACTGAGCGTTTAAAATCAAGAATCAACATTGATTTTGCCAATACATTGATGAAAGAACCTACAGATCCGATTTCTTGGTCAAATGGCGCGTCTCATCAAGTATTCAGACAAGTAAACCGTATCTCTCCGATGGTTCCTTACAAGTATGAAGATGGTACTTATGGAACTATATCGGATGGTAATCCTATTGCATTCCAAGATTTAGGTTCAACAGGCGATACTGATAAAGATTACTTAAATGCTTTTGCTGAATTTTCATATGATATCTTGGATGGTTTGAAAATTACTGCCAACGGTTCTTACAATGTAGTAAATAAGAGTTATAAGTTGTACAGAAATGAATTGCAATATAATGCAAACAAATACGATGGCCCTATCCGCTTGACCAAGAGTCATACAAAGGAGATTCGTAGACAAGGTGATGTATTGTTGAATTACGATAAGACTTTTGCTAAAAAGCATACTGTAAATGCATTGGCAGGTTTCCATACAGAGTTATATTCTTATGAATATGACGATGCTTACAGACAAAACTTCCCTTCATCAGACGTTACTGATATGAATGGAGGCTCTGTAGTTGGTATGAGAAACTCCGGTTATACACGCGAACTTGCCATGAACTCTGTATTCGGTAGATTGCAATACAACTTTATGGACAAATATTTGTTCGAAGCTAACGTAAGAGGTGACGGTTCTTCTCGTTTTGCAGAAGGTAATCGTTGGGGTTGGTTCCCGTCATTCTCTGGTGCTTGGCGCATTACTAACGAAGATTTTGTACATGGTACTGCTTTTAATGAAGTAGTAACCGACATGAAACTTAGAGGTTCTTGGGGTATGCTTGGTAATCAGCAAATAGGTAGTGATTACTATCCATATATTAACACATATTCTATTGATGCAAAATATCCGTTTGACAACAAGATTAGTAGCGGTGCAGTACAAACAGAAAACAAAATCCAGAATATTTCTTGGGAAAAAACTACAACTTGGGGCGCAGCAGTAGATATGACTTTGTTCAATGAATTACAATTAACTTTAGAATACTACAACAGAAAGACAACTGGTATTTTGATGCAAGTAAATGTGCCAAATACTTATGGCTATCCTGGTTACTGGGACAATGTGGGCGCTATGAGGAACCAAGGTTTTGAAGTTTCTTTGAATTGGCACAAGATGCTGGGTGAAGTTCAATTAAATTTTGGAGGAAACTTCTCTTATAACAAAAACGAAGTATTGTCTTTGGGTAGCGTAGATGTTCAGAAAGGTAGTCGTACTATCCGTATGGTTGGCAAGGAATACAATGCTTTCTATGGCTATAAATCAGACGGAATTTTCCAAAGCAAAGAAGAGATTGCAAAAGCTCCGAAATATACAATGATTAGTAATGACCGCCTTATTCCAGGTGATATAAAATTAGTAGACGTAAACAACGATAATACAATAGATCCGGATGATAAGGTGATTTTGACATCAGAAAATCCAAAATATACTTTTGCGTTTAATTTAGGTGCAAAATGGAAAATGTTTGATGCAAACTTATTCTTCCAAGGAGCAGCAGGTGTTTCTCGTTACTTTACCGACGAATTCTACGGTGAATTTAATGGTGATTCAGGACATCCTTCTAATCATTGGTTAGGTCGTTGGACTCCTGAAAACCCAACAAATAAATGGCCTAGAGCTTCTAAGTTTAGAACATACAACTTGCCTGAAACAACTTGCTCTGACTTTTGGTTAGTAAATACCAACTATTTACGTCTGAAAGATATTCAAGTTGGTTTCAATGTTCCTAAAACATGGCTGCAAGCTGTACATTTGGGATCTGCTAGAATTTACTATAGTGGTGCTAACCTTCTTACATTCAGTAAGACTCCTCAAGGAATCGACCCTGAAGCTCCTGCAGGATGGGGTGCATACTATCCACACGTGAAGACTCACTCTATTGGTATTAATATTACATTATAATTTAGCAACTATGAAAAATATATATTTGTCCCTTATTTCAGGTCTATTATTCACGGCTTGTTCTCTTGATAGAACACCACATGATGCTTTATCTACTGTTACTTTCCCAAAAACAGAAGCAGATGTGGAAATGTTAGCTGTGGGTTGTTACGATGGTTATGCTAACCAAGATTATACTGTATACAATGACGTTTTCAGTGATAATGGTTACTGTGCTATCAATACTAACTGGGCTGTTTTTGCCAATGGTACAGCAACTCATGCTGTTCCTGGTATTAACTGGTATAGCTATACTCTGATTACTCGTTGCAATAACTTCTTGCATCAAGTTACCACTAAAGATATTCATTTTTCTAACCCAAAACGTTTGGAAGTTTTAAAAAACGAAGTCCGTTTTTTACGCGCTTGGCGTTACTACATGATGGTTACTGCATACGGTGATATCCCTTTGATAACAGAAGTTGTTCCTTCACTAGAGGATGCTAAGGTGCCTGCTACTCCAGAAGATAAAGTTGTGGAATTTATTCTTAATGAACTGAATGACATTACTAAAGAAGGAGCGTTAGACGTAACCCCAAAGAAGAAAGGAGAAATCACTCGCGGTGCAGCTTTAGCTTTGAAGGTAAGATTATGCCTATTCTACAAGAAATATGATGAGGTAATAGCCGCAGCTAATGAAATTCAACGTTTAGGTGTCTACGATTTGTATAAAGACGGTGAAGTACCTTACGCAGAGTTGTTTAAGGAAGCTAATGAAGACAATTGCGAAATCATTCTAGCCGTAAAGAAAGTAATGAACGATTACAAGAATCAGACAATCATTGAATTCTGTAATGTAATTGACGGTGGATGGTCGGCTTTTGTTCCCATTCAATCTTTAGTTGATGCATACGAAATGAATAATGGTTTAACTATTGAAGAAGCTAAGGCTAATGGAGAATATAACCCAGAACATCCTTATAAAAATAGAGATCCACGTTTCTATGCTACCATCCTTTATTCGGGAGCTGATTGGATGAACACCAAAGGGGAAAAGAGAATTTACAATACGCTTGACAGAAACATTAATGGTGAACCAAACAAAGATCATCGTCTTGACTCTAGAAATGCTTCTCAAACTAGTTATACTATCTGTAAATATATGAATCCTCTGACTCAATACTCGGATATAAACAATACCGGACTTGATATGATTGTATTCCGATATGCTGAAATCTTGCTGTCAAAGGCCGAAGCTATGATTGAAAAGAGTTCTCCAGACCTTTCGGGCGCAACTGATTTGATTGATGAAATTAGAGAAAGAGCAGGAATGCCTGAAGTAGACCGTGCTAAATATAATACACAGGCTAAGTTAAGAGAATTGCTCAGAAGAGAACGTAGAGTAGAATTTGCATTCGAAGGCTTAAGAAGAGACGACATTATTCGTTGGGATATTGCAAAAGATGTTTTGAATGGACCTATCTATGCTTCAAATCAAGGTACTGTAAATATGGATCCAAGCGTTCCACAAGAAGAACGTGCAACTATTTTCCAAGGCGAAAAGAATCAAGTTGTACTTGAAATTCGTAGTTTCAAGAATAGATACATGCCTATTCCACAAACAGAATTGGATAAGAATCCGAAGTTGGAACAGACTAATTTTAAAATGTAATACTAATAGATAGTTTTATATTTGTTAAGTCCCTATGCTTTGATGGACGCTTGGTGTCATTATCGAGCATGGGGACTTATTTTTTAATTTAATGCCATGAGAAATATATTAATTGTTATTGCTGCTTTTATCGGTATGAACCACCAACCGCTTGCAGCTCAGGTGAAAAAAGTCTTTACTATTGATAAGAAAACTGTTTATCAAGAAATAGACAACTTTAGTGCGTCAGACGCTTGGCGTTGCGCCTTTATTGGTAAAAATTGGCCTAAAGAAAAGAAAGAAAAAATAGCCGATTTACTATTCAAACGTGAATTTGACGAAAAAGGTAACCCCATTGGCATGGCATTGACCAATTGGCGAGTTAATATCGGAGCCGGTAGTTATGAGAATCGTGAAGCTAAGGAGGTGAATAATTCTTGGAACCGTACGGAATGTTTCCTCTCACCGGATGGTGAATATAATTTTTCTAAACAGGCCGGGCAACAATGGTTTATGAAGGCTGCTCGTGAAAGAGGTATGAATAATTTTCTGTTCTTTACTAATTCCGCACCTTACTTTATGACTCGTAGTGCCTCTACACTTTCTACCGATGAGGACTATATCAATTTGCAAGATGACAAATTTGATGACTTTGCTCTTTTTTTAGTGAAGAGTGCGGAGCATTTTTGCAAACAAGGCTTTAATGTAAAATACATAAGTCCAATTAATGAGCCAAACGGACATTGGCATACAAATGCTTTTCAGGAAGGAAGTTTTGCCACAAAGGCTGATATATACCGTATGGTAGAAGAATTGGATAAAGCAATCAGCAAGGCTCAGATTGATACTAAAATTCTGATTCCAGAAGTCGGTGATATGAAATATTTATTTGAAATAGATTCAGTAGCTAGAATTCCAGATGACATTATTCACTCTATGTTTTATAAAGATGGACAATATAGTGTCTTGAAATTTAAGAATTTATATAACTGTGTCGCAGCACACGACTACTGGTCTGCTTACCCGGATACATTGTTGGTTGATATGCGAAATAGAATTCACAAAGAGCTTTCAGCCAATGGACACAATACCAAATTTTGGGCATCAGAATATTGTATTTTGGAAAAGAACGAAGAAATCACTATGCCTGCCTCTCCTGAGCGTAGCATCAACCTAGGATTGTATGTGGCACGTATCATCCATAATGATTTGGCATTGGCTAATGCTTCTGCTTGGCAATGGTGGACTGCCGTATCATTAGGTGAGGATGTGCCTATTCAGCTATTACCACTTAGAGGTTCAAACGGATTGTCACTTCAATATGACGGTGAAATATCTACCACAAAAATGATGTGGGCTACTGCTAACTATAGTTTCTTTATCCGTCCGGGAATGAAGCGTATTTCTATAAGACCTAACCACAAGGTTACCGATTTGGAAGCTGCTACTTCATTAATGATTTCATCGTATACAGACGGACAACAAATCGTAACTGTAGCTATCAATTATTCAAAAGAGAATCAGGTGATTGCTCTAAATTGCGACAAGGCACAAAAAGGAAAAGTTTACCTAACTACAATTGACAAAGATTTGCAATACATGGGTGAACAATCACTAAAAAAATTGCAATTACCAGCACGCTCAATTGCTACTATTGTAATAGAGGATAAATAATACAACAGCCAATCCTTTCAATATTTGGAATAAAAGGATTGGCTGTTTGCTTGTATATATACAATAACTTAACAACTTGTTTTATGTAGGAATGTAACGGTTTTAATAATTCAAACTGTTTTTATCCAACAAGAAGTCTTTCAGACCGATTGTTAAGATCCCTTCTTCATTTCTTTTCGGCTTAATATCATCTTTCACAATGATTATTTTCTTGAATGAATCATTTATCAGTAGCAGTGATGCTGACTCTTGCGCTTCTTTCTCTAACGTTGGCATAGCAAATGCTGACTGTATGTAATATCGCTGACTACCTTGGTTTACGACGAAATCAACTTCCAACTGTTTTCTTATTAGTCTACCATTTTTGTCAGGTTCTCTAGTTTCTACCATACCTACATCTACATGAAACCCTCTTGTTCGTAACTCATTGTATATGATATTCTCCATGATATGGGTCTCCTCTTGCTGGCGGAAGCCTAATAGAGCATTCCTTATTCCAAGATCCGAAAAGTAGTATTTTGCCAAAGTATTTATATACTTCTTCCCTTTGATATTATATCTGATAGATTTTTCCACAAGAAAGGCATCCTCCAAGAAGCCAAGATACTTGTTTATGGTTTGATGATGAATGGCAACATTCTTGACACTTTTGAATGTGTTGGCAAGTTTTGTCGGATTGCATGACGAACCGATTGAAGATGATATTATCTTAACCAATTCATCAAACTCGCCTATGTTTTTTATCTTATGACGTTCCAATACATCCACGAGATACACGCTTTTATACAAGTTGCTCAGATAATCCTCTTTCTTTTTGTCTGTATCAAGCGTCAAGACGAGAGGTAGTCCTCCGTATGTATAATAATCTTTCCAGGCTTGGTCTGTTGAGCCATTATATCCTTCACAATATTCAGAGAATGATAATGGAAACAAATGTATCTCATCGCCTCTTCCACGAAATTCTGTCACAATATCTGTTGATAAAAAATGGGAGTTACTGCCTGTTACATAGACATCTGTATTAGAGATATGTAGTAAGCTATTCAATACATCTGTAAATTCATCAACCATTTGTATTTCATCAAGTATTATGTAGTATAAGTCTTTGTCTGTTATCTGCTCCTTGATGTATTTCAGAAGATTGTCAGGATCACGTAATTCTTTGTTGGTGCGGTCGTCCAAGGCAATCTGTATGATATGGTCGTCCGCAATTCCTTGTGAGTTCAGATAATCATGAAATAATTTGAACAGAAGATATGACTTGCCACACCTTCTGATACCTGTGATAATCTTTACCAAGCCATTCCTTTGGCTCGCAATTAGCTGGTCTAAATATTGCTGTCTTTTTATATTCATAATGGAGCTGTATTATCAAAAAGTGGTAAGATTACCACTTTTCGTCACTACAAAGGTGCAAAAAATATCTTAGAATCAGCTGTCCTATTATCAAAAAGTGGTAATTTTACCACTTTTCGTCACTAATAATGCCTTGTTAAGGGCTGTTGTCCACGGTTGTATTATCAAAAAGTGGTA
>ULXU01013392.1_pt1 | contig 14877 bp, 10 predicted proteins | sample 1961521 | NCBI WGS metagenome assembly ULXU01 (sample SAMEA4835845, study PRJEB28245) | human gut metagenome | biome: gut microbiome; material: fecal sample | place: Denmark | collected 2008
CTTCGACTAGGCATACCTAAGGATTGGAAGTTTCGGATAAACATATAACCAATATCAGAAACTCAATATCTTATGATTGTGTTCCTTTATTAACTTCACCGAGATTATCGACGGAAGACATCGATAAGACTTTTAAAATTGAAATCAAATATGACAATTCTGTAAAACCTTTGGATTACTATCATTACAAGGATAATGAAGGTCAGTTCAAGTCTGGATGGAATGGCAGCAAAAATAGTTTCGCTGTCATCGATAGCGAAGCTATCATGTTTGTAGCTCCTTTAGAAGACATAGATAAACTGACTAACTATGGAATGACAGAGAAGAAAAAAGCATTTGATACATTGGATGATGCTTTGGATTACTATTTGAATGTTATAAATAGAATGGACCAAATGGCTGGACTTGTATTTGATTGGTCAGATGAAACTAACAGAAATTATAGAACTAAATATGTGGCGGTAGCAGATAAAGGATATGCCGGAGCTGGTGCATATTACAACGGGGATTTTATTGCTGTTGCTAACCAGACATCTATATCGGCTTTCTTTTCATATGGATGGGGAACATTGCATGAATTAGCCCATGGATATCAAGGCTATTTTGGAAGAGGAGTAGGTGGTGGAGTAAATCTTTGCTTCAATGAAACAGGCAATAATGTTTTGGCATATTATATTCAAAATGATAAGTCATTATATAAAGACTCAGCCAATTGGTTGGGCGACTTATCTATTAAGGAAGATGACTTCAATAAGAAAAGATTGAATGGTCAGTATATATTCCAAAACGATGAAGGAACATATACAAATGTAAATGAGAAATTGTATTTCTTGGTTAATTTATTCAATTCTTTTGAAGGTGAAAAGACTTATGGAAAACTATTTTCTTTCTATAGATCATTAGCTTTTAAATATGGCCCTACTTATTTTAAGGTAACGGATGTATATGCTTTGTTCTTTTTGAAGGAATACAAGGCTGATACACTTCCGTATTTAGATGCATGGAAGTTGGATGTAACACCTAATGTGAGACGCTATGTATTATCTCAAGATTCAAATTCCTATGTCATACTAGGTGATGTTTTAGACACTGATGAATTAAACTCTTATAAATTAATTAATTCTACTTCTTTAAAATATAGCTTAGTAGATGAAGATGAACTGAATTCATTTATGAATTCAGATTCATCATTGTCTTTGAAAATAGAAATAGATGATGACTTCTTGATAATAGGCAAAAAGATAGGAATAAAAAAGAATGGTCGATTGATAGAAACTAAAGTTATTGAATCTAATTCTGTTTTGTTTAAAGGATTAAAACATGGTGATTATGAGATAGAGTTTCCTGCTGTCATCGGATATGATAGTAAGGAAGTAGAATCTCTTTATTTGAAGGAAGGCGATAATACATTTTTCCATTCATATACGAAAATTGAAAGTTTGTTTTATCACCAAACAAAGCTTGGAATTACAGGTGTTTATAATACTTTTGGATTCACATTAACATTGAGTGAAAACAACAAGAAAGGCACAGTTTCGTTAGGTGGGGCTAATTTAGGAAATCAAACTGATGAATGGAAGAATAAGCCTGATGCTGTGTTTGTTTCAGTTACTATAAAAGACTTGGATGATAATGTTGTTAAACAATGGTCTGTTAAAGGTAATGAGTACTTTGCTACTTCTAATGTGCCTTCAGTCTCAATTGACTTAGAATATGGTTATAAAATATCTATTTATACTGAAAGACCTCAGTATGTGAATGTCTATTCAGTTTCTTTAGGATCAAATAATCCTATAGAGGCATATAAGACTACTGATAAGAATATAGAATATGAAGTAACAGAAGATGGACTCAATCTTTTGAATTATTCAGATTTCGATACTAAAGAAGTTTTATATGAAGTGATAAAGAATACATGGATAGCTGAATTAAGGAATTATCAGAAAGATATTGATGATGAGACTTTATCTAATAAGAGACTAGACTTGACTGAGAAGAATAAAGTTGTTCAAATCTACGGCTATCTAAAAGAAGATGACAGAATTGAATTCGACAATCTTATCAAAAGAATTTACTGTGGTGGATCACCCACTATAACTTCTTCAAGTAAATATTATTCAATAAGTAAGGGAGATGATATAGATTTATATGAGCTTATATCTATATTTGATAGTGAAGACTATCAAATAGAATCAAATTCAAACAATGTATCTATGAATACATCGTTTGATAAAGATAAAGTCGGAACATATAATGTTGAATATACAGTAAAAGATTCAGATGGTAATGAATCTAGCTATATCATCACCATAGAAGTGAAAGAGAAGAATCAATCCAATGATTCTTCAAATGATGATAATCACAAAAACAACGGCAATGATGATAATCCTGATGATTATGATACTGACAAAGAAAGAGTAAATAGAATCATCATCGTAGTTTCATCCATTATAGGATGCATATTTATTGCTCTGGTTATTGTGTTTGAATTCTTTAGAATTAGAAAGAAGAACAAAAATAAACATTAGAACAAGTTAGGATTGTTTTTCTTATATTCTTTTACTAATTCTATAGTATCATCGAAATCATGTTCTTTCCTTTGTCTATAGAATCTTTTTAAGTTGTCATCGGTAGGTAAGCCATGGAAGAAGTGTGGATAAGGAAACCATACAAATATTCCGTTGTAGTGCCTGATGACGACATCTTTAGGAAGAGGTCCTTTTCTATTCTGCCAATTGTATTTGTAACTGACATACTTAATCTTATTCTTAAATATTTTATTCAAAGCTGTTTGATCTGGAGTTAGATATAGCTTTGAGTTCATCAAAGCTATAGTTTTTTCTAAAAGATCGGTCTTAGATAATTCTTTCATGTTTAAAAGCAGCATTCCTGAATTGATGTTTGGATTTCTATCATCAGGTTTGTTTTTATCTAGAATATCTTTACTTGCAGCCATAAGTTTTCCATCAAATGGAGTCTCATAAAGAGGAGTTATATTTCCATTTACAGCCATGTCTGTATCTAAATAGAGAATTCTATCTAGATCTTTTAAAAGATTTAGTTTATTAACATATAGTCTTATCAATGCATATGGTGAGAATTTAGTTTTTGATGCAAAAGATTTCTCTATCTCGTTATGAATAGATGGATAGTCATCTATATTTACTAGATAAACTTCATTTAAAGAATTGTATTTCTTTAACTCTTTATTTAGAAATTCTACTTGTTCTTTAGTGACACATTCATATTTGTCTTTTATATTGGTGAAGTTACCTGAACCTATATAAAGATTTATATAAGAATCTTTATTTTTCTTTACCAAAGAAAATATAACAAGACATAGATTCTTGAAATACTTCTTGTTAATACAACATAAGATGTTCATTTTATATTTCCTCTTTATATTTGTTGATGTATCTATCTAAGTTGTTAAATATTAAGGGTTTAATGTACTTATAAAATATCACTTTATAGTGAAAGAATAAATATAACTATATATTTTATTATTGATGAAACAAGCATAACTGATAGCAAAGGATATTTAGCAATCCCTAAAAATGAAGAAACTGGGAAATTTGAAATGTATTACAAGCAATTAAGATATTTAGCTACCACATAATCAAATTAAAATTTTACAATCCGCTCTCCTGACATAAAGAATTAGCATAGCATCTTCATCATAATTCACATTGGTAATGTGAAGCTTTAGACGGGTTGTGTCTTGTCTTTGAAAGAAAGGAATTGACTACTTAGATGATTATTGATGATTGGAGACTGGAGAAGGAGACTTGGCAGATGCGTTGAGCACAAAGACTCAAGTAGTTCCAAATCTATTGACTTTGGTAGATTCGGAAGCAGAGCTACCTACAGCTACATTGACGGTTGAACTTCCTGTATTTGTCGGAGATAACTTCCAAGAGAAGGATGCTTCCTTGAAGTTCAAAGTAGAGGCTCTGCAAAGAAATACTACTCCTAGTAATGCTGGTAGCAATGTCGAATCATTCAATGAATTCGATAGTAAGATCGACTTCAGCTATTTTGATGATTAGGATGATTATGATATTAGAAGTGATTTTGGCTTTATCTAATAATTACTTTAGACTTGATAAAAAAACAGCAAGTATTGTAAGAAAAATATGATTTTTATAAGTGCAAATAATTATGATGGTAATACTAATGGAATTAGAGTAAAAGATACATAATAGTAGTTGTACGATACAACTAAAGCAATAAATATTAATTTCTATAAAAAAACGGGGCTCACAGCCCCCCTTTGTTTTGACTAACGTTTATTTGAACTCGTATTGCTAAAACACCGATAATTTATACTTTGGTTTTAAAATTGTCAATAGTATCGATTTTAATGTTCAAAAAAGCGGACAATAGCTATTTCTTTTTGAAATACCTTACTCTTTTACTACACAAAGGGTTTATTATGGAAAAGGGTTTATTATGGAAAACTCTAACAACTCTAAAAAATATTATTTGGGATTGGATATGGGAACTGATTCCTGTGGATGGTGTGTTACGGATGATAAATATAATATTATTAGAAGTCATAAAAAGACTTATGGCCCAGACGGAAAACTAATAAAAAGAGAGGGATGCCATCTATGGGGTGCTAGACTTTTTGGACCAGCAAATACAGCTAAAAATAGAAGACTAAATAGAACAGCTAGAAGAAGATTGACACGTAGAAGAAGACGTATTATCCTTCTTAGAGAGTTATTTCAACCTGAGATGGATAAGATTGATCCAAACTTTTTTAGAAGATTGGATCAATCTAATCTTTGGAATGAAGACAAAGATAAAGAATTGCAAATGGAGCATAATTTCTTATTTAATGATAAGGATTTAACTGATAAAGAATACTATAAGGATTTCCCTACAATTTACCATTTAAGAAAAGCCATGGTTAATGGATTGACTATTAATGGCCATTATTATGATCCTAAAAAACAATTTGATATTAGAGAAGTTTATTTAGTGTTGGCACACATGATAAAATATCGTGGAAACTTCTTGATGGAAGGTGATGTAAAAGATTCTGGAGTTGATTCTACTTATTTGAAACAGTGCTTTGATAATATTGATGCGATATTAATAAGTCTAAATAATGGTGAAGACGATGAAAATGAAGATGATAAAATCGATCCGTCTGAATGTTGTTTCAATGTTGATGAAAAGAAAGCAAGTAAATTAGCAAATGAGATTTTTCAAAAAATCAACAAAGTATCTTATTTGGAAGATAAGGAAGGAAAGTTATTTGGCAAATTTAATTCAAAAGATATAAGGAAAAAGATTTTAAAGCTTATTAATGGTGGAAGTGGTGTTAAATTAAAAGATTTCTTGCCGAAAGAAATACTAGTTGCATATGATGGCGATGATGAATACGGAGATAAAAAAATAGATTTGTCTAGCGAAACATTGGAAGATGATATTAACGGATATGGTCTTCCAGAAAGTTACATTGAAATTATTTTAGAAGCAAAAAAGATTTATGATTTTAGAACGTTAGCTTATTTATTACATGGTAAAAGCTTATTGTGTGATGCTATGTTTAATGTTTATGAGGAACATAAAGAACAATTAGCAGCATTGAAGAGACTTTATAAGAAATATGCTACTAAAGAACAATATTACTTTATGTTCAGAGATTCTAGAATTCTAGATGGGGATGATTCCGATGATGAAGAGGACAAAGAAGAATCTAACAAAGAAGAATCTAAAGATAAAAAAAAGAAGGCTTCTTATGTTTCTTATATTGGATACACCAAGACAAATAGTAAAGCGAAGTATACAGGAGCTCATATAACTGGTGAAAAAAATATTAGTGTTTTAATTAAGCAAATTAAAAATGATTTAAAATTCGATGATTTAAAAAGCAAAGTTGATAGATATCAAGATGATCCTTCTCAGCAAAATGAATTAAGTAAACAAGATATATCTGATATTCAATGCATTGAAGAAGCGATAGAGTCAAACACATTCCTTCCTAGACAAAATTCACGCAATAATGGTGTTTTTCCTTATCAATTGAATTTAAACGAAATGAGGACTATTATTGAGAACCAAAGCAAATATTATCCTTTCTTAAAAGATAAAGCACCTTCTTTCCCTGATGGTAAAACTGAAGAATATAAGATTGTATCTTTGTTGAAGTTTAAAATGCCTTATTATATCGGACCTTTATCTCAGCCAAATGATTATGTTAGAGATGATAAAAGAGATAATCATTGGGTACAATTTAAAGGAGAAAATAATCAAGGGATTATTAATCCTTGGAATTTTAGTCAAATTGTAGATTTAGAAGGCACAGCAGATAAATTTATAAGTAATTTAACTAACTATTGCACTTATATCTTTGGTGAGAATACTCTTCCTAAAGAATCTTTGATATTCCAAGCATACAAAGTATTAAACGATTTGAATAATCTTAAGGTAAATGGATCTTTGATATCTAAAGAAGACAAGGATTATATTATTCAAAATGTTTATTTAAAGAAGAAAAAAATAAAAGGAAAAGATATTGTAAATGCATTGAAGAATAAATATAAATTATCTGATGAAGATCCGATTGTAACTACCAAAGGTTCAGGTAAATCTATTGGAGAAGATGAAGTTGATTTAACAATGTTTAATTCATCATTATCTTCGTTTATTGACATGAGTAATCCTAATGCTTTTGGACCTGAATTCTATAAGGACTCCGCTAAATTTGAATTGGCAGAGAAAATCATAGAACTTATTACAATTGTTGAGGATAAAGAATTGTTAAAGGAAAGACTAAAGAAATTAGAATTATCTGATAACCAGGTGAATTATCTCTTTAAGCAAAAATATTCGGGCTGGGCTCCATTATCTAGAAAATTGTTAGATGGTATTACGATTGATTGTGTCAATGAAAATACTGGGGAAGCTTATCCTGTGACTATTATCGATGTCATGAGAGATACACCATTAAATTTCATGGAAATATATGAGACAAAGAATTCACAATTTTCAGGATTTAAAGAGAAAGTTGCTGAATTGAATGATGAGAAGAATATTTGTAGAGATGATTTAATAGATGAATCATATGCTTCTCCAGCTATGAAGAGAAGTGTCAAACAAACATTTAAGGTTATCGATGAATTAAAGAATACTTTAAATATTGATCATTTTGATAGAATCTTTGTTGAAGCAACTAGGGCACCTGGCGAAGCTGGAAAGATGGTTAAATCTAGAAAGAAGCAATTGCAAGAAGCCTATGATGCTGCTAAAGATTTAGTAGATCAAGAATTGCGTGATGACTTAGAAAAGCAAACTGATGATCAGTTAAGAAGGAAAAAAGTATATTTGTACTTCATGCAATTAGGAAGATCAGTATATTCTGGCGAAAAAATAAATTTAAATAAATTGGATGAAAATTATGATATCGACCATATTATCCCGCAAGCAAAATTAAAGGATGATAGTTTTAATAATATGGTTTTGGTTGAAAGAGAACTAAATAATAAAAAACAAGACGAATATCCTATTCCTTCAACAATTATTTCTGAGCAAGGTAAAAACTGGATTAAAGAATTAGCTAATAGAAAAGATAAAAACAAAAGATCTTATTTTATGCCTAAGGACAAGGCTAATAGATTGCTTAGACCTGAGTCAAAACAATTGACTTCGGATGAATTAAATGGATTTATCAACCGTCAATTGACACTGACCAATCAATCAGTAAAAGCTGTATGTGATATTCTCAAGATGACTGAAAAAGGTTCGGAGATTGTTTATTCTAAAGCTAATTTCGTTTCTGATTTTAGAAAACTTTGTGGTGAATTAAGGCCTTCTTATGATGCTTTCGTCAAAGTTCGTGATATCAATGATTTCCATCATGCCAATGATGCGTATTTGAATATAGTTGTTGGAAATGTTTATTATGAAAAGTTTAAGAATTTCTATATAAATAATCGTATTGACTATAATAATAATGGCAAAAAAGATTTAAGTGTATTAGCTAGTAAATTATTCACAAAAACTCAAGCTGATGATAAGACAGGAATTCTATATTGGGAAGCTCATTTTCATAATGAAAAAGAAACTGATTCTAATGGAAAAGAAAGAACAATCAAAGTGAGAGATTATGGAACAAAAAGTACTTTTGATAAAATTGAACATTATATGGAATTGAACGATCCTTTGGTCACTCAAATGCAATATACATTAAGTGGTAAGCAAGGATTCTTTAAAAAAATCACACTAAAAACAAAAGCAAAAGATAATGAAGATAACTCAGATAAATTATTTCCTTTAAAACAGCATTTAAGATCAGATAGTAATAAAGTTATGGATGTTAATAAATATGGCGGATATTCAGATATGATTACTCCATATTTTATGCTTGTTAAATCTGAGGGAAAGAAAGGAAAACATATTTATTCATTAGAATCAATTCCTACTATTTATTTGAAGTCTTTTAAGGAGAAAGAGGAGGATACTATTAACTATTTAAGTTGCAAAAACAAATTAAAGAATCCTGTTGTTATATCTGACAAGTTGTTAATGAGAACTATCGTTAAGATTCCTTATTTTAAAAATGATTCTAATTTATCACTTGTTAAATTAGGAACTTCAGGGAGAACAGGAAATAATATAGTTTATATAAATTTATCAGAATTAATTTTGCCCATAGAATGGAAAAATTATTATAGGAAAATAAGTAATCTGCTCGGCACTAATGTTTCTTCAACTAAACCTAAGGATTTATCAAAATATACAGAACAAATGAAAAATGATCCTACTTCTACCTTAGTTGATGGATCTAATAAAGTCGAGCATGATAAAAATAATAGATTCTTCAGTTATCTAATCAATAATGTCATTAATAAACCTATATTTGAAGGATTACCTACAACCAGTTGTTCTTTTATTAAATTGGAAAGCAAGTATGACGAATTTTGTTCTTTAAATACTCTTGAACAAGCGAAGATAATAGCTACAATAATCAAATTGCTTTCTTGCAAGAGTGTGCAAGGTTGTAAACTTTCAAATCTATCAGGTTTACCTTCTTCTTTAGGTGGGGTGATTAGTAATAAGGCTCTAACGGAAGGAACAATAATTTCAAAAGAATCAAGTTGTGGTTTGAAAGAAAACATTATATTTGTCGTTCCAAATGATTAAGGCTGTTAACGGTGGGATATCGAATAGTAAAAATTAACAAGCGTTGTAAGCTTGAAACCTCTATGGAGTATCTTGTCTATAGAGCTGAAGAAGAATATAGGATTCTTTTGGACGAGATATCAGTTTTAATAATTGAGAATCAGCAAGTTTGCATTACAGCTGCTTTGATGTCTAAATTGATGGACCATAAGGTCAGAGTTGTCTTTTGCAATGATGCTCACATGCCCCAAGGAGAAGTAGAGCCGTATGCTGGCTGTTATGATACTCCTAACAAGATAAAAATCCAGTTAAATTGGAATCCAATTGTTTGTGATGAAGTTTGGAGCAAGATTATTAAATATAAGATTCATAATCAAGCACAAGTTTTAAAGCTTAAAGGAGATGAGAAAGCTTTTAATTTACTTAAAGACTATGAATATGATATTCATAGAGGCGATTCTACAAATAGGGAAGGCCTAGCAGCAAAAAGTTATTTCTTTTCGTTATTCGGATTAGATTTTGAAAGAAGGAAGGAGTCTGATGTTAGAAATATTTATTTGAATTATGGATATTCATTACTTTTAAGCCTAGTCAGCAAAGAAATTGCTTCTTTTGGCTATTTAAATGCCTTTGGAATTCATCATATTGGAACTACCAATCATTATAATTTGGCTTGTGATTTTGTCGAACCTTTAAGGCCGTTTGTGGACATTATGTTGGTTAGAAATGAATTAACTCCAGACAATTTTAAAAGACAATTTATGAATATGCTGACTAGTGAAGTTAGAATCGATGACAAAAACATGCTATTAAATAATGCAGTTAGAGATTATGTTTTAAGTATCCTTACAGCATTGAAAACAGAAGATCCTAATTTAATTTTACAAATTACATTTAAAGATGGGACTATATAGATATATGAGATCAATATTAATGTTTGATCTTCCTGTTTTAACAGCTACTGATAGAAAGAACTATAGGCAGTTTGTAAAGTTCTTAAAGCAATCTGGATTTATTATGTTTCAAGAATCAGTGTATATAAAGTTGTCAATAAATGAATCTAACGTTAAAGCTATGGAAAAAGTAATGAAAAAACATCTTCCACCTAAAGGATTTGTTACTATGCTTACTGTTACGGAAAAACAATTTCAAAGTATGAGTTTCTTGGTTGGAGAATTTAAAACTGACGTCATATGCACAGATGAAAAGGTTATTGAATTATGATTGTTATAAGAAGTAAAGATTTTGATCAGGAATTGAACCTTGATTCAAATAAGTTTTATTCTTTAGTTATAGAGAATGTTAGTTTTTATAGGGCCTTCTATATCGGATTGAAAAATCAAATAGAAAACGGAGACGATTATCTTTTGTATGAAGATACAAATGATAAGAAAGGATCTATAGATAAAGATTGTTATCTTATAGAAAATCCTCTAAATGTTCAAATTGATGAGAAGAAGATTAATTTAGTAGTACAAAAATCAATTGGTACTAAACAACCTCCAGAGATGAGAGAAAGTTATCAAGTCTTATTGAGCAAAATCAATGAATTCATTAATAGTATTAGTTACGATTACTATTTGCCTTTGATTTTTGATGATGGATTAACGTTAGTCAACTTTTTAAAAGCTATTAATCTTAGAATAGCTGATACTACTGATAATCCAGTTGATCAGTTAGTCTTTAAAATTAGAGAGCTATCTTATGTATTAGGTTTTAAAGTTTTTTTTATTATGAATTTATACGATTACTTCACTCCTAATGAGATAGAAGGTATCCATAAGGAATTGAATAGTCTTGAAATAAAGATGATCAATATTTCATCTCATAGAAACAAGTATAAAATCAACAATGAATTCATTGTTGATATCGATGAAGATTTGGCTGAAATTCATATTGGAGAAGATGAATAAAAAGAGTATAATTCTAGATGTATTAGCGGTGCTTTCTTCCCGGCCTTTTAAACGGGATTTGAGGTTTGAGGTTTGAGGGTATTGCTAAAACAAATACAACAAACACCGCTATGGAGATAGTCGACAAAATAGCTTGTTTGAGGGTATTGCTAAAACAAATACAACAAACACAACCGCAAAACTGGGGATGAAATAGAGTTGTTTGAGGGTATTGCTAAAACAAATACAACAAACACCGAATATCCAAGCATCCTATGCACATAGTGTTTGAGGGTATTGCTAAAACAAATACAACAAACACCTTATAGCAGAGCGAAAGAAAAAGCTTATGTTTGAGGGTATTGCTAAAACAAATACAACAAACACAGCCCTTGACATCTCTAATCCAGAATGTGTGTTTGAGGGTATTGCTAAAACAAATACAACAAACACTTACCATAAAGTGAGTTTATTAGAATCTTGTTTGAGGGTATTGCTAAAACAAATACAACAAACACAGGAAGCTGACAAGGAACGAACAAACCGCGTTTGAGGGTATTGCTAAAACAAATACAACAAACACGGGATGGTGATGGTGGCAGTTTTTGAGATTGTTTGAGGGTATTGCTAAAACAAATACAACAAACACCTAATCTCTATGTAGTTCTCGTAGTCATTGTTTGAGGGTATTGCTAAAACAAATACAACAAACACGACAGCTATATTTTGCTATCTTGCTTATTGTTTGAGGGTATTGCTAAAACAAATACAACAAACACTTCTCTTGGATGAAGGGATGCGGTCTTCTCGTTTGAGGGTATTGCTAAAACAAATACAACAAACACTTAAGCCGATCGGTTTACCCCCTAAGCGCCGTTTGAGAGTATTGCTAAAACAAATACGACATACACGTGACTGCACAAAAATATGATTGCAAGGACTTGATATGCTTTTTTCATCACTTTTTTGTTCAAATTAAGACCAAATATATATTGCAGTTGAAAGAATAGATTCATCGTTGTGTTATCATATAACTGCTTATGTAACTATCTGAAAATACTTCTTATTTTTATAATCAGTAAACATTCAAAGCAAACACACGACTAAACCAAACATGGAAAACACAACACTACCTAAGACAACCATCGGAAAATATAGTTTCAATCAAGAAGGAGCAAAAGCCCTGCTGAATACAAACAAAGGCATCGATTGGCCCGTTGTCTATATTTTGGATGGCAAAGATGGACAAAAGTCCGTTGCTTACGTAGGAGAGACCTCTAGCGCTTATAATCGAATGTTACAGCATCTGGACAATATTGTCAGAAAGCCGATGATCAACGAATATGTCCTCTTCAACGACATGTTCAACAAATCAGCCATTCTGGATATCGAGAACATGCTTATCGAACACATGCATGCAGATGGAAAATTCGAACTCCAGAACTTGAACAATGGTCAGTCGAAATTCCACAACTACTATCAGCGTGGTCTTTACAAGGAATTGTTCAAAAGAATCTGGAAACAGCTGAAGAAAGAAGGCTTGGCGGACAAAACGCTCCTACAAGTGGAAAACTCGAAGATTTTCAAATACTCTCCGTTTAAGCAGCTCACTGACGAACAGTATGACCTGGAAGTAAAGCTCCTTGATGATATCACCGAGACTTTGAAATCCGGGCAGAAGAGAAACATCATCGTGGAAGGTGGTGCTGGAACTGGGAAATCCATCCTCGCGGTCTCCCTTATCAAATACATAGCAGATGTTTGCACACAGAAAGTGGACTATAGCGATATCGAAAGTATCGAGGATCTTGAAAGCACCATCAGCTACATGCAGATGAATAAAGAGATAGCAAGCCTCCCTAAGCCCAGTATCGCTTTCGTAGCTCCTATGACAGAATTCAGAAATACTGTGAAGTCCGTATTCAAGAACATACCATCCTTGAAAAACGTGGATGTCGTAAGTCCTGTCGATTTGACAAAGAAGAAGGAAGGTTACGATATTGTTTTGGTAGACGAAGCCCATCACTTGGCAACCTATGGAAAGTCGACAAGCCATCTTTCCTTCAAGCAGGCGGATGACAGACTAGGGTTTACGGACTATGAGAATACCACCCAGCTCGACTGGATCAAGAAGCAGGCGAAACATGTCGCAATCTTCTTTTATGACCGAAAACAATCCACCTCTGGAGCAGATGTTCCGGAGAAGGATTTCCTTGCCATGAAGGATGAGAAAAAGAACAACTGGTATCCGATTAACCATCAGATCAGGCTCATTGCCGGAGAGGACTACATCTCCTATTGGTCGAAGCTATTGAGAAACGAGACAAATGAAAACGCACCAGACTTTCGTTCTACAGGATACGATTTCAAGATATTCGACGACTGTGCCGAAATGATGGATGCGATAAAAGAAAAAGACAAGGAATACGACGGATTATGCCGTGTTGTCTCCGGCTATGGTTTTCCATTCACAAAATCCATGCGAGATAAGAAAGGAATCCATTCCACCCAGGATTATGACTTCATGATTGATGGAAAGAAATACAGCTGGAACGGAATCAACGAAAACTTCGCAACCGATGAGAAATCCGTATCGCTTATCGGCTCGGTTTTCACCTGCCAAGGATATGATCTTAACTATGCAGGCGTCATCTTTTCAAACGATATCCGGTTCAACAAAGAAAAAGGCATCATCGAATGCGTTCCAAGTTCCTATTATGATAAGCATGGCAAAGTAGGGACGGATGTCAACAAAACGATTGAAGACATCATCAATTCCTATCTCGTTCTTCTGACTAGAGGAATGAAGGGGACATATATCTATTGCTGTGACAAGAACCTAAAAGAATATTTAAAGCAGAAGTTTGGCAAAACAAATTAACAAGCATCGATAAGCGATGGAATCTTGTCAAATCGGGTAAAAATTTGCTTATCGCAAGGAGAGCGTATGTCAAAAATTAACACAGACCCTTTAGAATCTTTTGTAAAATTAACTTCCAATTCACTGTTTATCAAGAAGAAAATCACATTCAAGGGACGTAGTTCACAACCTTCCTTCTCTATCCAACCACACAACATGATTTGCACATGCGAACTAAGAATTCGTGAAACATCTAATTATCTGAACAATCTTCAACTGAGAAGACAAAACGATTGCGGGGAAGCTTTCAGTTTCTATGAGGTAGTAAATTGCATCTCAATCATTTTAGGATGCACAGAAGCCCTCTTCTTTTGCCTTGGGAAACGCCTTGATCAAGAATATGGCAAGGAAAAGTTCTTTGCCAAATCCAACAGAAAAAGAAAAGGCGACATAGCTTTTTTCAAATTCATTAGAAGCGCTTCATCCGTACACCCAGAAAAAACAGATAGACACTCAGGCCTAACAAAATCTAAGCATGAATTCTATCCCTATGCAATTTGGAAAAATAATATAGATTTCGACAAAGATGCTCCGAAAGGTTATGACGTGAAATTGGTTTATTGGAACTCCAAACCGAATTGCTACAGCAAAGGTTATTATCTTTTCTTAGAAGAGTTTTTTCAATTTGCCAATCATATTGTTTCGCTGATTCCAAAGTTGAATCCTTTAGTCCAAGACATCATCGATAATAGCAAGGAAAAATTGCGGTGCAAAACCCTCAAGAGTGCAAGTCAATTTCCAACAAGATCTGAATATTGCCTATATCTACGAAAACGCTTGGAAAAGAGAAAAAAAGAAGAATTTGAATTCCCAGATGGAGGCTTGCTAATTGCATCCCATATCTTATCCAACCATTTACTTGAAGAAGGCTTTAAAGACTTCATCTTTCAACCGAACCTTCCAGTCTTTAGGTATGCCTAGATAATAGGG
>ULXU01078525.1_pt1 | contig 14444 bp, 11 predicted proteins | sample 1961521 | NCBI WGS metagenome assembly ULXU01 (sample SAMEA4835845, study PRJEB28245) | human gut metagenome | biome: gut microbiome; material: fecal sample | place: Denmark | collected 2008
CACATCATCGGTGCACTTTTCCTCAACTGTGTTAAAAAGCTCAAAAGCAAGGTCGAGAGCTTCCTTATCCTTGCAGGCAAGGTAGTATGTGGAAAGGGCATAGATAGCAAAAGCCTGATTGTAGGTGTGCTTCATGCTGTCCATAACTGTGCCGTCGTAGTTCATCATCCAGTAAACGCCGCCGTTCTCACGGTCAACGCAGTGGTTTTTCAGGAACTCGTATGCGTGCTTTGCGTTGTCAAGGTTCTTTTCACCGCCGATGGTGCGGTAAACAGAGGAATAGAACCAGAGTATTCTGGAATTGAGGATAACGCCCTTGCCGCCCTTTTTGTCAAGGTTAAGGTCGTTGTCCATCTGACCGTAAAAGCCGCCGAACTCATCGTCTCTGAGAGCGTCCCAGAAAGGGATTATATGGTTTTCAAGCTCATTTTTTACTTCGTTTATAAGCATTTTATTTCTCCTCCTGACATATAAACAGCTTCTCCGAAAACACGCAGAGCATATTTTCGGAGAACATAGTTTTTACTTTAAGTCTCTGCCGCAGCAGTTCTTGTACTTCTTGCCGCTTCCGCAGGGGCAGGGATCGTTTCTGCCGACCTTCTTTACACGGCGGGGTTCGCTCTGATAGCTGCCGTCGCCCTGGGTCTCCATAGGCTGAGCAACTCTTTCTCTCTGAGGCTCCTCGTTGTTCTTTATCTGGATAGTAAAGAGCAGTCTTACGGTATCCTCACGGATAGACTCGATCATTGCGTCGAACATCTCAAAGCCCTCGTAACGGTACTCGACAACGGGGTTCTTCTGAGCAAATGCACGCAGACCGATACCTCTTCTCAGCTCTTCCATATCGTCGATATGAGCCATCCACTTAAGGTCAACCACCTTGAGGAGGATAACTCTCTCAAGCTCTCTGAGCATATCGCTGCCCATTTCCTTTTCACGCTTGTCATAGTATGCAAGCGCTCTGTCGGTAAGGAGCTGGATAATATCGTCCTTGGTTATCTTGCCAAGCTCTTCGGGAGTGTATTTGAAATCATCGGGAGTGGTAAGCAGGCCTGCAAAATGAGCCTTCAGACCGGAAAGGTTCCACTCATCGTGAACGGAGCCGTCGATGATGTAAAGATTTACGCCGTCAACGACCCAATCCTTAATCATCTTAAGGATATACTCGTGGATATCCTCGCCGTTGAGAACCTTTGCTCTCTGCTCATAGATGATAGCTCTCTGTGTGGACATAACGTCGTCGTAGTTGAGTACGTTCTTTCTGATAGCAAAGTTTCTGCCCTCCACCTTCTTCTGGGAGGATTCGATGACCTTGGAGAGCATCTTGGACTCGATAGGCATATCCTCGTCCACGTTCATGTTATTCATCATCATCTGGAGACGGTCGCCGCCGAACAGTCTCATAAGGTCGTCCTCCAGTGAGAGGAAGAAGCGGCTCTCGCCCTCGTCTCCCTGACGGCCTGCACGGCCTCTCAGCTGGTTGTCGATACGTCTGGACTCGTGGCGCTCGGTGCCGAGGATAAACAGACCGCCTGCTTTTCTTACCTCGTCAGCCTTGCCCTTGATCTCGTCGGCGTGCTTTGCGTAAAGCTTCTTGTATTCCTCACGGGCGCTGAGGATAGCCTCGTCATCGGTATCTGCGTAGCTGATAGCCTCACTGATGATCTCGTCCTCGTAGCCCATGCGCTTCATATCAGCCTTTGCAAGGAACTCTGCGTTACCGCCAAGCAGGATATCGGTACCACGGCCTGCCATGTTGGTCGCAATGGTAACTGCGCCCAGCTGACCTGCCTGTGCAACGATCTCCGCTTCCTTTGCGTGCTGCTTTGCGTTGAGGACATTGTGCTTGATGCCCTCCTTGGAAAGCATCTTGGAAAGTATCTCGGACTTTTCGATGGAGATAGTACCCACCAGAACGGGCTGACCCTTGGCGTGGCACTCCTTTATCTGCTCGATAGCTGCTCTGAACTTTGCAGCCTCGGTCTTATAAACAACATCGGGGTGGTCGATACGCTGAACGGGACGGTTTGTGGGGATCTCGATAACGTCCAGCTTGTAGATCTCCCTGAACTCGTCCTCCTCGGTCATAGCTGTACCTGTCATACCGGACAGCTTGTGATAGAGACGGAAGAAGTTCTGGAATGTGATGGAAGCAAGGGTCTTGGACTCGTGATTTACCTTTACGCCTTCCTTTGCCTCGATAGCCTGGTGGAGACCATCATTATAGCGGCGGCCCATCATAAGACGGCCTGTGAACTCGTCAACGATAACGATCTCGCCCTCGTTTACAACGTAGTCGATATCCTTCTTCATAACGCCGTTTGCCTTGATAGCCTGGTTGATATGGTGAAGAAGTGTGGAGTTCTCAGCGTCGTACAGGTTCACGATATTGAAGTATTTCTCAGCCTTCTTAACGCCCTGACGGGTGATAGTGGCTGTCTTTGCCTTTTCGTCGATGATGTAGTCGCAGTCCTCTGCGATCTCTTCCTGATCGGTCTTTGTGTCCATTTCGGCAACAACAAAGGGCTTCAGGGTCTTGGCAAACTTGTCTGCCATGGTGTACATCTCGGTGGACTTGTCGCCTCTGCCCGAAATGATAAGAGGAGTTCTCGCTTCATCAATAAGGATAGAATCGACCTCATCGACGATAGCAAAGTTGAATTCTCTCTGAACCTTTTCGTTCTTGTAGATCACCATGTTGTCACGGAGGTAGTCGAAACCGAACTCATTGTTGGTTCCGTAAGTAATATCGCAGTTGTAAGCCTCACGGCGCTGGTCGTTGTTCATGTCGTGGAGGATACAGCCGATAGTAAGACCTAAGTATCTGTAAACCTTGCCCATTTCCTCGGACTGGGACTTTGCAAGGTAGTCGTTAACGGTAACGACGTGAACGCCGTTGCCGGTAAGGGCGTTGAGGTAAGATGCGCAGCAGGCAACGAGGGTTTTACCTTCACCTGTTCTCATCTCGGCGATTCTGCCCTGATGAAGAACGATGGCACCGATTATCTGCACGGGGAAGGGCTTTTTGCCCAGAACTCTCCATGCGCCCTCTCTTACGGTCGCAAGAGCCTCGGGGAGGATATCGTCAAGAGTTTCGCCGTCTTCAAGTCTTTTCTTGAACTCAGGTGTCTTGGCTTTCAGCTCAGCCTCGGTGAGCTTGCCGTATTCTTCGTCCAGATCAAGCACCTTCTGCTTGATAGGGTCGATCTTTTTCAGTTCTCTTTTACTGTAGTTTCCGAAAAGTCCGTCTAAAATTCCCATTCGTTTTATTCCACCTTAAAAATTTATTTTTACACGGATGTTCCCCTGCCGATGCAGGGACAGACAGGGCCGTACAATTTGCACTTATAATACATTATACCGCAAAACAAATCCCCTGTCAACAATTATTTTGAAACCTTAACGTTGTGGGGGAAATCATTACAAAAGCAGGATGAATAGGCAATAGCACGATTTGATGCACATACTTATAAATTTGCTGTTAAATTAGCCAAATTACAGCAAATACAAGGACTGATCGAAATAAAATCCGTAAATATAGCTATAAAAAACGGGTGCGGATAGAACACCTCAGAGCCAAACAAAACAAACAGCAGATACTCGATATCACCCGTAAAACCGATAACATAATGGCAAAGGACATTCTTGTAAAATAGCTCTCAAGTTAACCAAAGAACAGCAAATAAAAGAATGGAGAATGGATTGAAGCCCCAGCCTGAAAACATAGCTATAGAAAAAGGTACAAACAGATGAATGGGGTTCGGTCTCCGGCGGCAAGCAAAATGTAGGGGGATAAAAAGCGGTAGGGAATAGGGGTTCAAGGAAGAGGTTTGCAAAGGAGAAACCATCAGGGGGAAGGGGAACGCCGTTTTTTGCCCTTGCTTTAGTTTCCCCTTCCACCTGGTGGTGTCTCCTTTGCATGGTACGGACATATTAAATTGATACGTTAGTTTGACCGTACCTGCGCCTTACGGTGGAAATCAGAAATGCTATTTTTTCAAAATAGCTCTCAGTTTCAAGCCGCCTGCATGAAAAAAATTTTGGCTTGTTTGAGATAAACTTTTTACTTTGCCTGACTTTGAATTTCCAGTGCAGGCGGCTTTAGGATTTTTTTATTTGTCGGCTATCAGGTCAGTCATTTATGCCGTCAACGAACGGATTTCGTAGGTAAACGTAGTTTACCACTGCGGCAAGGGCGCCAAGGAGGCTCTGCCCAGTTGACCTCCTAAACCCTTTACCTTGCTCTCATTTGCGCTGACTTTTTTATCTTCTACTTTGTCTTTAGCTATCTTATCCCATTCTGCCCGATCCTGCGGCAGCTGCTGCCGCACATAACAGATTATATCTCACAATATCCCTATACTCAGGCTTTGCCATATAATAAACATACTGCTCCGCCAGATCGGGGAAGATGTTTCCCCTGCCCTCCAGTTTGAAATTATTATATCCCATTGGCACATATTTTGTATATATCGCCTGGGGTGACACATGAAGCGGCGAATTTCTGCGGATAAATGCGTTGTTTTTTCATATGCGGACACTGCCACTCCTCTATCTTTGCAGTTCCCGCCTGTATCTTCGCCAGCTCCGCAGGATCGCAGTGCTCCAGCTGATATTTGCCTATATAGCGGTAATGCTCCCCTCTTCTCTGACAGTTGGGTGTGCAGACTGCGTTCACAAGTATCTCGCACTTATCCTTATGTGGTATTTTCGCAAGCGTATCAAAGTCATTGTTATAGTTATAGTCCAGCACCACAAGGCTGTAGTCTTTTTCAAGCTCGCTTTCCAATGTTGGCAGATCTCTTATCTGCTTGCAGGTGGAGGAGATTATCTTCATATTTGGGTGACGCTTCCTGATATGCTCCTCCAGCAGGGGCGAAAAGACTATTGCCTCGTTCATGCCGTTGTCGGCGATATCCAGCACACGGTTGCAAACAGGGTCATTCAGATGCTCACGGGTAAGGAGAGGGTTTGTAAGCGTCAGGCGGCAGGGCACTCCCAGAGAATTGAATCTGCCGAGATACTGGGGGACAAGCTTATCCACGGTTTGCATATCCATATATCCTGCCATGATGCGTCCGCCGTTCCATATCATGGGAAAGCAGTCGAAAACGCTTGCTATCTCCACGCCGTCGTAAAACATCCGGGGCATACGCTTTATCATTGAAATAAGGGTCATATTCATGCTGCCGTTGAATCTGTCAACAAAATTGGGCAGGTGAAATCTTACGCTCATATGCACACTTCCTTAAAGGTATTTACCCTATTATAGCACACGGCGGCAGGAGTTTCAACAGTTCATGCCATTTACGCAATGAAAATACCGTGTTTTTTGATTTTTTATCCCTTGACACAGCGGCGAATTTATTATATAATATATACTCAGGAAATTATATCTGTATATATATGTACGATTGAAAGGATGGTCATATAAATGGCAGTCAAGAAGATTAGAATGTCCGCCGAAGGTCTCAAGGATCTGGAAAAACAGCTTGAATATTTAAAGAATGTACGCCGTGCAGAGGTCGCTCAGAAGCTGAAGGAAGCACGTTCCTTCGGAGACCTTTCCGAGAACGCTGAGTACGATGAAGCAAAGAACGAGCAGGCTATTCTGGAAGCTGAGATCGTTGACGTTGAAATGAAGATCAACAACGCTGAGGTCGTAAGTGATTCCGACCTTTCCACCGATGAGATCGGCGTTGGTTCTTATGTTAAGCTCAAGGATCTGGAGCTGGACGAGGTAATGGAGCTTCAGATAGTCGGTTCCACCGAGGCTGACCCCGAGAACAACAAGATCTCCGAGGACGCTCCCATCGGCATTGCGGCTCTCAAGAAAAAGGTGGGCGATATCCTGGAGGTAGAGGCTCCCATCGGCGTTATCAGAATGGAAGTTCTGGAGATCAGCAAGTAATATTATTGCAAAGGAATGTGAATAATGGCAGAGGAACAGCTCAAGGAAAACACTTCTCCAGAGGAGCCTGAACAGACCGAGGAAGAAGTACACGAATTAAAGAGAATAAGAATGGAAAAGCTTGAAAAGCTCAAGGCTGAGGGCAAAAACCCCTTTGAGATAACAAGCTTTGACTACAATATAAAGAATGCGGAGATAAGAAAGCAGTATTCCGAGCTTGAAGCAAAGCTCACCGCTCAGTACGGCGACGATGCTGAGGCTCTCAAGGCTGCTCTTGACGAGAACCGCATCAATGTTAAGATCGCAGGCCGTATCATGACCTGGAGAAACATGGGCAAGGCTAACTTCATCGACGTTCGTGACAGCACCGACCGTATGCAGGTATATGTGCGCATGAACGACATCGGCGAGGAGCAGTTCAAGGAGTTCAAGACCTGGGACATGGGCGATATCGTTGGTGTTGAGGGCTTTGTTTTCAAGACCAGAACAGGCGAGATAACCGTTCATGCTCAGAAGATAACACTGCTCTCCAAGTCCCTGCTGCCCCTGCCCGAAAAGTGGCACGGTCTCAAGGATCAGGACACCCGTTACCGTCAGAGATACGTTGACCTTATCGTTAATCCCGAGGTTGCCGAGACCTTCAGAAAGCGTTCAAAGATAATCGCTGCTATCAGAAGATATCTTGACGCGCAGGGCTTTATCGAAGTAGAAACTCCAATGCTGGTAGCAAACGCAGGCGGAGCTTCCGCAAGACCTTTCGAGACACACTACAATGCTCTTGATGAAGATGTTCGTCTGAGAATATCTCTGGAGCTGTACCTCAAGCGTCTTATCGTAGGCGGTCTTGACAGGGTTTACGAGATAGGCAGAGTTTTCAGAAACGAGGGTGTTGACACCAAGCACAATCCCGAGTTCACTCTTATGGAGCTTTATCAGGCATACACCGATTACCACGGCATGATGGACCTTGCCGAGAACCTTTACCGTCACTGCGCACTTGAAGTATGCGGCACCACAAAGATCACATACGGCGGCGTTGAGATAGACCTGGGCAAGCCCTTTGAAAGACTTACCATGGTCGAGGCTGTAAAGAAGTATTCCGGTGTTGATTTTGAGGCTATTAACACTATCGAAGAAGCCCGTGCGGCTGCTGACGCTCACCACATCGAATACGAGCAGAGGCACAAGAAGGGCGATATCCTTAACCTGTTCTTTGATGAATTTGTTGAGGAGCATCTTGTTCAGCCCACATTCATTATGGATCACCCCGTTGATATCTCTCCCCTTACAAAGAAGAAGCCCGACAAGCCCGAATACACCGAGCGTTTCGAGCTGTTCATCACAGGCAGAGAGATGGCAAACGCATATTCCGAGCTGAATGACCCTGTTGACCAGCGTCAGAGATTTGAGGCTCAGGAAGAGATGAAGCGTCTGGGCGACGAGGAAGCAAACAGCATTGATGAGGATTTCCTCCGTGCGCTGGAGATCGGTATGCCTCCCACAGGCGGCATCGGCTTCGGCATCGACAGACTTGTTATGCTTCTCACTGACAGCAGCGCTATAAGAGATGTTCTGCTGTTCCCCACAATGAAAACACTTGACAAGTAATGTCAGGAACATACTGAAATGCAAATGGGCAATCCTTTTATGGGGTTGCCCATTTTTTAGGATAAACCATAATACAAAGAGAAATATGCTTAATTAGAGGAAACTTAAAATAATATGCAACACATTTTGTAGCAATATGTAGTATTTAAGAATAGCACAAAACGTGTTGACTTGGGTGCATATACGATGTATAATATAGCAAAAGGGGTGATACATATGCCAATTTTAAAAATCAAAGAGCTAAGAGAAAATCACGGTATGACACAAATGCAGGTCGCCCAAAAGCTTGATATACCGCTTTCTACATATCGCAGTTATGAAACAGGTGTAAGAGAGCCTGGAGTGAATATGCTAATAACTCTATCAGAGTTATATGGCGTTACTACCGATTATCTATTGAATTACAGCCAAAAACCTACAGCTTTAAATTCTGATGAAATCAAGCATATAAAAAAATACCATGCTCTCAATAGTCACAGTAAAAAACTTGTGGATATTGTTACTGATCTCGAATACAATCAACTGGTTGAGCAAGAGAACACCGACACAAAGCTTGATTATACTTCAAAAAGTTATTTATACGATGCAAACTATGATAAGGAAATAGTGGAGTCAAGAACACGCTGTGCAGATCTGTGCTATGAATATAATAACTGCAGACCGTCAGACACCGAAAGACAGCAGGAGCTGCTGGCACAGATACTTGGCAGCATAAAAGGAACACCTGTCATTACAGCACCATTTTACTGTGATTACGGCTTTAACATCTCTATAGGCAAAAACTTTTATACAAACCACAATGTTACAATTCTTGACGGCGCAAAGGTAACTTTCGGAGACAACGTATTTATAGCTCCAAACTGTGTATTTTCCACAGCAGGACACGCAATAGACAGCGCCCAGAGAGACAGCAGACTGGAAATAGCTTTGCCAATCACCGTGGGAGACAGCGTATGGTTTGGCACAAACGTATCGGTACTGCCCGGAGTAACCATAGGAAGCAACACCATCATTGGTGCGGGCAGTGTTGTCAACAAGGATATCCCCGGTGGCGTGATAGCTGCCGGCACTCCCTGCAAGGTGATACGCAAGATCACAGATGCAGACAAGGAAAAATATCCTATTTTTAAGGAGACAGACGAAAAGCAGAAATAAGTGTGTTTTCGCAATATATCTCAACGAGACGGCAAGTAATGTATAAAAACCCCACCGCCCGTATCTCCGAACGGAAATACGGGCGGTGGGGTTTAGTTATTCGTCCGATATAAGCTTTGCGGTGACGTATATCTTCGGCGTTGCTACGCCCTCGTCGCCGTTGAGCCAAACCTTGTCATAGGAGGATATCAGGAAATCTACCGACATCTTGTGGTCGCCCTCCTGCATATCAAAGTCGATAAGGTCGATCTGTGCGGTAAGATCTTCCTTGGATATGGCGGCTATCTGGTCGGAGTCGCCCACCACGAACAATGTCATGCCCGACGCTACAGGCTCGAACTCGAACTGTGCGGGCTTGTTCACGAACTGGATATCCTTGCCCATAATGGCTATCGCCTTTTTGGAGATACCCTCGCTGGGGCAGGTGACTGTTACGGTATCTATCTGGGTCAGGTTCTCATAGTCCTCGGGCAGGAAGTTTTCCGCCTTGAACTCGAACACGCTGCCCACATCGACCTCACGCATATTTATGGTGCCGATGTTAAGCTCGGGCAGATCCTTTATCTTGTCATTGGGAGCTGCAATGGTCAGCTCATCGACCGAGAACACCAGCTGACTGCGGAAGTAGTCGATATCAAAATTCTCGGGAGCGTTGATGATATTTACGTTCAGCGGCAATGTCTGGCGGACGTAAACAGGTATCTGAATGGCAAACGAGGACTTATCAAAGGTAAGCTGCTGATTGTCATTGGAGATGACCGCATTGTTGTTGTAGAGCACCAGGTCGCTGGTGGTGAACTCGTAAGTGGAGCTAAGCTCCTGCTCGGGAGCTACCTTTGCGCACACCTTGGTAATGGAGCTTACCATATCAAGGGGGCCTGTGACGGTGACTGTGGAGGGAGTTACTATGGGGTCGCCGCTCATATAGCCCGAGGCTATCTTTACATTTTCCAGCTGGGGAGTTATCTCGAACTCCTTGGAAACTATCTTGTCGAAAGTGACGCTGATTGTGGAAGGCTCGATGCTCACCACGTCAAAGGTCTTGCCTGTGCTGCACTCGATGTTCATGGAAAGGTTATACTCCCTTGCCATCATAACGTTGGAAGCATCAAGCACGGCGGTGAGATCCTCGGTCTTAAGGTCGCCTATCTGACCTCTTTTGCCCGAAATGGTAACATTTACAGTCTTAGGGGTCATGGAAATAACATCAAGCTGATTTGCCTGAGCGTAGGTATCTTCAAGGGAAATGGTAACGGGAACGTTGTAAATGGAGCGCTCCATTGTGGGATAAACGCTTATTGAAACAACAGCCCATATTATCACTGCGCAGAGGATAGAAAGGATCTTCTGGGAGCTGTCCTTTTCAAAAAGCTTTTTGAAAAAATCGGAAACTTTTCCGATGATCTTGTTAATATCAGGCATAAGCTCTTATCCTTTCTTGTTTTTATTGAAAAGTCCCAGCTTTTCGGACTTTGTGCCTTCCTTGCTCTGCTTGTCCTGAGATTTTTCCTTGGGGGTCTTTTCGGGAAGAAGCTTTGCACGGAGAGTCTTTTTAAGGGTGTCCTTGGAATATCCTCTGGTAAGCTCGCCGTTTTCCGCAACGGAAATGGCTCCTGTTTCCTCGGATACCACAATGATGATAGCGTCCGAGTTCTCGCTCATGCCTATGGCAGCTCTGTGACGGGGGCCGAGAGCCTTGTTGATAAGCTCCTCCTTTTCGGGCTTGGGCAGGAAGCAGGCGGCGGCAAGGATAATGCCGTCACGCATGATGACCGCTCCGTCATGGAGAGGGGTGTTCTTGAAGAAGATATTTCCGAAAAGCTCTTTACTGGGAACGGCGTTCAGGATAGTACCCGTGTTTATCTGCTCGCCAAGCTTTGTCTCACGCTCGATAACGATGAGCGCACCTGTGGTGGAGGCTGAAAGGTCTTCGCAGGATTCGCAGATAACGTCAATGGCATATGCCCATTTTGAGGCAAGCTCGCCCTCGGAGGCGCTGTTGCTGAAAACGGGAAGCTTTGACAGCTTGGAATGGCCCACCTTTTCAAGGGAACGCCGCAGCTCCGGCTGGAAGATTATGATTATCGCCAGAAGTCCCACATCAAAGGTCTTGTCGAGGATAAAGGTCAGCGCTTTCATCTGCATTATCCTTGCCAGCATATAGCAGAGCACCAGCACGATGATACCCTTTGCCAGACCGCCTGCACGGGTCTCCTTCATGAACTGTATCACCTTGTAGATAAGGTAAGACAGAACAGCGATATCTATAATATCCCAGAACGACGGGGGAAGAATTGTGAGCAGGGAGCTTTTAAGCTCATACAGCAAGTCCATAAATCACGACCCTTTCATATTTTTGTGTAATCATTATATCATCTTTTCTTTTACTTTTCAAGAGGGGCGGGGCAATTTGCAGCAGCAGGTGTGAAACGTAATTAAATTAACCTAAAAATATTGCCGCAGGGCTTGAAAAATCTGCGGCAATGATTTATAATAGTACGTGCTGGTGTTTTCATCAGAACAAGCTCAACTGATCCTTATCGGGGAAAAGGGTGTTTATGTCTATGCGGCGAACATCTATCCCCTGATTCACGGCATAGCGCAGAGTCTGCCCCGTGCCGCTTTTTTCATTTGCGATAACGGCGATAAGGCGGGAGGAGTTATCCACCATAAAGCGGTTTCGCTGCTGCATACAGGCTCTGGTGTATTCCTCGGAAATGACCACGGTCTCGGAAGCGGCTGAGATTATCCTGCCGAAAGCCCATTTATCCGCACCCTTGAAGCTGCTGCCAATGTCACGATATGGCAGGGCGGCTATCAGTCTGAGTGGCATATCCGCCGCAAGGGAAAGGACTATCTCCCCTGCCCAGAGGTCAATGCCACGCTGCATACCGGTGATAAAAGTATCATAGCCGTCATTCACGGCAGCGGTTATTTCAGTATAGAGCATACTTTTTATGACCTTTGCTTCGGGTGAATCGGAGCTTCCTCCGGGGAGTTTTTCGGGGCGGTGACCTGTAAAGCAGGCTGTTTTTTCTCTGATAATATCCATAGCGCTGTCCTTTCCGTATGTATTGGAATTATTATATCACATGAGAAAGGGATTGGCAAGGGAAAGGCTGGAAATAGGAGATAAAAAGGAAGGACCCAGCTATTAAAAGCACGTCCCTTTCGTTTCGGCGGCTCACCGTTGATTTCTTATCAATTCATATCAGCCGCTCCCAACGAATACTATAAAAATATTCTCATCTTTAAAGGAGATAACATATAATGAAAACTTTTCTGAAAAGAGCCTGGACTGAAATACATCTCGACAGGCTGAAGGATAATTTCACCGAGCTGAAAAAGCTCACCGATGAGACCCACACTCAGGTCGCTTGTGTTGTAAAGGCTAACGCTTACGGTCATGACGACGAAAACATCGTGCCTTTTCTGGAGGGACTGGGTGCAAAATTTTTCCTTGTCTCCAACATCAAGGAGGCTGAAAAAGTCCGCCGCTGCGGAAGCGGAAGCGAGATTCTCATTCTCGGTCACACTCCTGCGGAATATGCTGCCGAGCTGGCTGAAAATGACATTATCCAGGCGGCTGTTTCTGAGGAATACGCCCGTGAGCTTTCGGAAGAGGCTGTCAAGTGCGGCGTTAAGGTAAAGATCCACCTTGCCATTGACACGGGCATGGGCAGAATCGGCGTATGCGTTTATGACGATGACTCCTGCCGCAGGGCTGCCGAGCAGGCTGAGCGTGTGAGCCGCCTTGAGGGTGTTATCCTTGACGGCGTATTCACCCACTATGCTTCCGCTGACAGCTACGCTGAGGACGATGAAAAATACACCGAGATGCAGACCGAGCTGTTCTTCAAGACCTGCGAATACATAAAGGAAAAGGGCGTAAACCTCCGTCACACCCATTGTCTCAACAGCGCAGGCGGCGCTTTCCATTACGACAGCCGCAGCACTCTTGTGCGCTACGGCATCATGCTCTATGGTCTGAAGCCTGACGTAAGCCTTGATATGCCCTGTGAGCTGAAGCCCGTTATGGACTTAAAGGCGGCTGTATCATATGTAAAGCAGCTCAAAGCGGGCAGCTATGTAAGCTACGGCAGAATATTCCGTGCCGACCATGACATCACCGCCGCAACCATTCCCATAGGCTATGCGGACGGCTATGCACGCAACCTTTCGGGCAAGGCGCACGTTATCATCAACGGCAGAAAGGCTCCCATTATCGGACGTGTGTGCATGGATCAGCTGATGGCTGACGTTACCGGCATTCCCGATGTAAAGGAAGGCACGACCGTTACTCTCATTGGCACTGACGGAAACGAGACCATCACGGCGGACGATCTGGCAGGAATGTACGGCACTATCGGATACGAGGTCATCTGCGGCATTTCCAAGCGTATCCCCCGTGTTATCTACAAGGGAGATGAAATTTCCGACGTTGTGGAATATTATTGATACAAACACATTACAATAACTGCGGCGGCGCATATTATCACCGAAAGTCTGAACAGCAGACCGATGATATGCGCCGCTTTTTTTGCGGGCTTTTTGGTGCTGTACATAAATGCGGGGTCAGATATCTCACGCTCCAGCTCTGCCATTTTCATTTCCGCTTCCATGCCGACGCCGCCGGGGAGCTTGTCCGTACGCAGAAAGACCACGGCTTTTTCAAAATACTCGCTTTCGGGGAAATTTACTTCAAGTATCCGCTTGTTTACGCCCTTTATCATATTTACTGCTCCTTAAATTTACGTATTATACTAATCTTCAAACGCTCTATAGGCAAAGCCGACAGATGAAATAAGACCGGTCTGGGAAAGCGACCGCAGGCGGGCTTGCCGCCCGGCAGGGGAGCTTGACGAAGAATGGGCTTATTTCAGCCGAGGATTTGTCTGTAGGTTGATTGAAAATTAGTATTATTAATGTTATTATGTTCCGATGCAGGGAGAATATACAGAACGTAATGGCAGATAAGGACTATTTCAACGGAGTTTTCAAAGTATTGTTGAAAACTCCGTTGAAAAGTCCTGTTATCAGCAGTCTTTTATATAAAAAGAGTGTTGAAAGCTGTTGAAAAGCGGTTATACTCTGCGTAAATTGTAAAAATATGCGGCGGGAAGCCCCCATGCGTGGGCAATACCTCCAAAATATGCGTATGGGTACAGTGGGAATAATGGTTAAAATTTTACTTGACAAAGGAAGGAAAAAATGTTATCATTGTAGTTACGTCGAGTACATTTGTATTTCCAACACGGACTTTGCTATGTACATCATATAACATATATGGAGCTGATTGGTATGACAGTTGAAAAATCAACCGGATCGACACTTCCCGCTGCGGGGAGCGATGCTAAATATGCAGTTGTCAGCTGCGACGTGCTTCCCGAAGTGTTTCTTAAAGTAATGGAAGTCAAGCGCCTGCTTGCCTGCGGGGAGGAAAAAAGCTCCGCTTCCGCCTGCAAAAGGGCTGATATTTCCAGAAGCGCCTTTTATAAATACCGTGACAGCGTTTACACCTACGAGGAAAAGCTGACGGGCAGGATAATCTCCCTTTACGCAGTGCTGCGTGATATGCCCGGCGTGCTTTCATCGGTGCTCGCCTGTCTTCACAAGTGCAGCGCAAACGTGCTTACGCTGAACCAGAGCGTGCCTATTGACGGTGCGGCTGCGGTCACGGTAACAGTCAAGCTTTCGGGCGGCCCTATGGACGGTCCCTCGCTGCGCAGAGCTGTTCTGGGCGTTGAGGGCGTTGTGGAGGCAAGGCTCA
>ULXU01023394.1_pt1 | contig 14362 bp, 15 predicted proteins | sample 1961521 | NCBI WGS metagenome assembly ULXU01 (sample SAMEA4835845, study PRJEB28245) | human gut metagenome | biome: gut microbiome; material: fecal sample | place: Denmark | collected 2008
TGTAACAAGTATAGGATTTGGTGCATTTAGAGGTTGTGAAAGCCTAACTATATACTGTGAAACAAATTCAAAACCTTCTGGTTGGTCTTTTGATTGGAACAGTAATTTATGTCCAGTTAAATGGGGTTATAAACATTAATTTATGTTTATTATATCTGTAGTATAGATATTCTAATTATTTAAATCTTTTAATATCATTTTAAAGCACATTATTATAAAAATATATTTCAAGTATTTTGATAAATTTATAATCAATCGTTATATAGAACCTTTAATGGTATACTCTATATATATTTGGAATCCATATATTATATCAAATGTAAATCATTTAATTAAACTAAGCAAGAATATGAGTATTTATTATCTTTTAAAGGAAGATATTATCATAGATAAATTATACTCCTCTTGGAACATATAAATGGAACGCAAATACATCTTTAGCTAATCTATTTACAGACACTTTACAATAAAATTTAAAATAGATGTAAAATGTTTTTCTGGTGATCTAGATTATAATTATTCGTATGGATTATTTGGTTCAATTAAAGATGCAACCATTAAAACTATTTATGATGAACTTAAAGACCTATGGGACATATAAGATGGGTCACAAAGCCCAATTGCTAGTTCTACACAAGGTTGGGGCAAAAACTCTAAGATAGAAACCTGTAAAGTGAATGTTAATAATATATTATTATATAAAGGGAATAAGAATGAGGGTTGTACAAGAGTTGGAGGATTATTAGGCTCTTCAAAAAAGTGTAAGTTCTCTAATTGCGAAATTAGGATGTTGTAAATTCATATGAATATAATGCTTCATGTGGTGGTATTGTTTAGAATAAAAATTAAGGAGTGTATTTTTAATAATCTTTTTGACACTACCTAACTTATGTGGAGAATGCTATAATGGAAGAAATAAAGACTTTAATATGTACTAGATGTGGTTCACATCATTTAACACAAAAAAATGAAACAGAATATATATGTGAAAGCTGTGATGCTATTATAACAAAAGAAAAAGCATTAAACTTTGAAAAAGAGTATCGAAAGCTTATAGAAGAAGGAAAGAATTTTGATATTAATAACTTAAGGAATTTGGTTAAAAAGTCTTTAGAAGGACATATTGATAAAGAATCTCTTATAGAGTATTCACAAGAAATACTTAAGATACTTCCAGATGATACTCTATCTATGTTTTATATAAAATACATAAATAGAAGTAAACAACCTTTAGACTATGAAAACTTATTAGAAAGTTTAATAAATAAAGCTACTATTACTGAAGTAAATGATATTATAGATATGATTGTTAATAGTGCTTCTAACAGAGACAAAGAAAAGGTAATAAAGCTTGCTAATCACTTTTATGGTGATGAATACAACGAAAGAATAAATGAATCACTTGAACAAAGAAAAAAGGAAATTGAATTATTTAGTGACGTACCTCGTGATGTATTTATATGCTGGTCATCAAAAGATGAAATAGAAGTTAATAAGATTTTAAAAGCCTTAGAAGAAGATGGTAACACATGTTGGATAAGTTCTAGGAACATTCCATGGGATAGTGATAATTACTGGGCAAACATCACTAAAGCTATTAAGTCATGTGATATCTTTTTATGCATAAATAGTGAAAACACAATGCAAAGTAAAGACTGTATGAAAGAAATTGAAATAGCAACAAGTTTAGATAAAAAGAAACGAATAGAGTATAAGTTAGATGATGCTAAAGAAATAACCCTTTTCAAAAGATTCTTTACTGGGCAGTGGATAACTAGTATAGATGATTTGCTTAATAAAATATATGATTTAAAGCATAAAGAAAAATCATTAAAAGTAAAAGCTTTAAACTATTTAGATTTAAAAGAATACAAAAAAGCCAAAGAAGTATTTGAGGAAGTTAAGACTATTTCTAATGATGAAGAAATAGCTACATATATTGATACAATAAATATCTTAAATAGTGCTATTGAGTTTATTAATAAGAAAATGTACGAAGAAGCAAGAATAAAGTTATTAGAGATAAATGAAATAAAGTATACTAAAGAATTACTTGATGAATGTAATAGAAATATAAAGGTAAATAGTAAAGATATAATCACAGTTAAAGAACAAAAAGATGCCTTAACAAAAATCGAATTCTTACTTAATCAATCAAAAGATTATGCAAAAGCAGAAGAGATAATATTTGATGAACTTGCTTATAATAAGGATGATTATAATCTTTGGTATTTATACTTACAAGCTATAACTAATGGATTTAAAAATAGTAAACATGTTAAAATACCATTAGCATTTGATAACTTGTTTAGATTATCTCCTGATGATAAGAAAGAAGAACTACAAAAGTTAGATACAAAACTTAATCCAGTTACTTTAAAGAGAATAGCAGATGAAAATGAAGCAAAAAGGAAAAAAAGAGAAGCGGAAGAAGCAGAAAAAACGCAGCAAGAAGAAGCAAGAAAATTAGCTTCAGAGGAAAGAAGAAAAAGAGAGGAAGAGGAAAAAGAAAGAAAAAAAGGAAAAAAATCCGTAACTCTAATAGTGGTTATGTTAATAATACAATTAGTTATAAGTATAATTGTAATTAAAATTAAGACTAATATTATATTGCCAAGTGCATTAGATGACGATGATTTGTTTGTTATTTCTCTAGTTTTTTTTGTCGTTTATTTCTTCTTATCAGTTTGGGGTTGGAATAATATTTCTCCAGTATATAGCGTAATTGAAGTAGTCATTTATCCTATTTCTTTAATGCTTATAGTATATCAATGGCATATAGGTTTTGCAATAGCATATGCAGTGGCACATATAATTTTGATGATAGGTGGCTGTATTGCCACTTATGACGGATGCACTAGAAAAGGTACTGAAATTAGAGATGATGGTGTATTTTTGGGTGGTATGTTTAAATTTGGAATTCCTGCTCTTTTGCTTGCGTATGAGTTATTGATGGGACTTTTAGGTTGCAATTAGAAGATTTACTAATAACTTAAATAATATAATCTATAGCTGATTACGTTTTAAAAATATAACTATCATTTTTATTTTTGATTTAAACTTAGTTATTTGGAACTTTTAAGAATTATGGGAATATAACCAATTAGATTATTCTAGTTGGTTTTTATTATACTTGAAGTAAAAGTCTTTAGGTGTTAATATATATTTTGATATCATATAATAATATTAGATATAAATTAATTCTATTTTTCTTATATCCTCCCTTGCATTTTTTTAAAAAATATGGTAAAATACTACGTAGGCATTTAGGGATGTACTAAATGCTATTTAAATTAAAAACTAAATAAGTCATTATTTGTTTGACTTTGATGCTTTAGAAAAGGAGAATAAAATGGGCGTTAAAATAGTTGATACTTGTTTGCGAGATGGACATCAATCTTTATTTGCAACTCGTATGAACACTGAAGAAATTTTAAGTGTTCTAAAAGATCTAGATAATGCTGGCTACTATGCTCTAGAAGTTTGGGGCGGAGCAACTTTTGACGCATGCATTCGTTTCTTGGATGAAGATCCATGGGAGAGACTTAGAAAGATGCGTGCAGTTTGTAAAAATACAAAACTACAAATGTTATTCAGAGGGCAAAATATTTTAGGTTACAAACACTACTCTGATGATGTTGTTGATATGTTTGTAAAGAAATCATTAGAAAATGGTATTGATATTATTCGTATTTTTGATGCACTAAATGATATCAGAAACTTAAAGTGTGCTGTTGATAGTACAAAAAAATATGGTGGTCATTGCCAAATAGCATTAAGCTATACAACAAGTCCTGTTCATACTATTGATTACTATGTAAAACTTGCAAAAGAAGTAGAGGCTATGGGCGCTGATTCTCTATGCATTAAGGATATGGCTGGTGTTCTTTTACCTCAAGATGCTTATGAATTAATAAGCCGTTTAAAAGAAGAAACAAACTTACCAATTGAATTACATTCACATTGCACAGCTGGTGTTTGCGAAATGACATATAATAGTGCAATTGCTGCTGGTGTAGATATTATTGATACTGCACTTTCTCCACTTTCTGGTGGTACAAGTCAACCATCAACTGAATCATTCCAATACGTATTCAAAGGTACTGAATTTGATCCTGGACTAAATGTTGATGTATTAAAGAAAGCAGCTGATACACTAACAAAGATTAAAGATAAATATTTAGCAAATGGATTATTAAACCCTAAAGCACTTACAGTAAACCCTGGAATTTTAAAATACCAAGTTCCTGGTGGAATGCTTTCTAATTTAATGAATCAATTGAAAGCTCAAGGTGCTATGGATAAATATGATTTAGTTCTTCAAGAGGTTCCTCGTGTTCGTAAAGAATTAGGTTATCCTCCACTAGTTACACCACTTTCTCAAATGGTTGGTACTCAAGCAGTTATGAATGTTATGACTGGTGAAAGATACAAGATGGTTCCAAAAGAAATAATTGATTATCTAAAAGGTTTGTATGGAAAAGCTCCTGCAAAAATTGATGAAGAAGTACGTAAAAAAGTATTTAAAGGTGAAGATGTTAAGGTTATTACTCATAGACCTGCAGATGACATTCCACCACAACTTGATATGTATCGTGAAAAATACAAAGATATTTGCAAGTGTGATGAAGATGTATTAACTTGTGCATTATTTGAGAATGTTGCCGAAAAATTCTTGACTAAAAAATATAGTGTAAAAAAAGAGGAAGAAGTTGAAACTGTAGAAGTCAACTTATTCATTGGTAAATAGGTGAATTAAATGAAAAATTTATTATTCTTAGCATTATATGATGATGACGTTAAAATTGGTGAAGCTCTTTTAATTGCTCTCATCTCAATCATTATTGTGTTTGCTGTTTTGTTGCTAATAATTATAATTATAAATTTATTACAAAAATTATTGTTTACAAAAAAGGTTGTAAAAAATGAAAAGCCTTTAGAAACAAAAAAAGAAAATCAACAGACAAGTGTTAAAAAGACAGGTAAAAATACTGAAATTAAAGATGAAGATATGATGGTTGCTGCCCTAATAGCTACAATCGATTATACAAATGAAACTAAAAAAGACGTTAGACTTGTGTCTATTAAACAAATCAGATAGGAGAATTAAAAATGAAAGTTTATAAAGTTAAAGTCAATGGTAAAGTTTATGAAGTTGAATTAGAAAGTGTTTCTGAAAATGAAGCAAAAATCGAAGCTGAAAAAGAAGAAGTAAAAGAAGAAGTTGAAGATAAAGTTTCTGAAGGAACTGGTGAAGAAGTTGTTATCAAAGCTCCTATGCAAGGAACTATTCTTAAAGTTTTAGTTGAAGTTGGAACTAAAGTTAAAAAGAATGATCATTTATGTATTCTTGAAGCTATGAAACTTGAAAACGAAATTGTTTCTCCAGTTGATGGAGTTATCGCAAAAGTTGAAATAACAAAAGGACAAACTGTAAATAACCAAGATTTGATGTTTGTAATTAGGTAGTTTATAATGGAAAAAATTGGTGATTTATTTATAAACTTTGGTGAACAAAGTGGTATATGGCAATTTTTCCAAGGTGATTGGAGAAATTTCATTATGTTAATTATTGCAGTAGTATTATTATACTTCGCAATATTTAAGGATGTAGAGCCATACCTTTTGATTCCAATTGCATTCGGTATGTTACTTGTTAACCTTCCATTAGGTGAAGTATTTATTAAACCTTTAAGTGTAGAATATAATTATCAAACATTTGCTGAGTATTTAAATATTAGTGAAGAAAAAGCATTAGATTTATTTAAACAAATTCTTGCAAGTGCTGGTGATGCTGAATGGGCTAAAGGTTTAACTGCTGATTCAAAAATGACTTTAGAACATATTATTAATTATATATATGGTGTTGAAACTAATGTAAATGGTACATTATCCAATGGTACACAATTCATTGATATTCTAACTGAACATCAAAGAACTTTATTAGATACTGCCAAAGAAAATAACTATAGTGGATTACTTGGTACATTATACTTTGGTGTTAAATCTGGAATTTATCCATGCTTAATTTTCTTAGGCATTGGTGCTACTACAGATTTCGGACCATTAATTGCTAATCCAAAGAGTATGTTATTAGGAGCTGCTGCTCAATTCGGTATCTTTGTTACATTCATTGGTGCTATTCTTTTAGGATTTACTGGATCTGAAGCTTCAGCAATCGGAATTATCGGTGGTGCAGATGGACCTACTGCTATACTAGTTACTACAAAACTTGCTCCACATTTACTTCCTGCAATATCAATTGCTGCATATTCTTATATGGCCTTAGTACCAGTTATTCAACCTCCTATTATTAGAATGCTTACTACTAAGAAAGAACGTCGTATTAAGATGGAACAATTAAGAGAAGTTTCTAAAACTGAAAGAATTATCTTCCCAATTTTAGTAACATTAGTTGTTGTATTACTTATCCCTTCATGTGCTCCATTAGTTGGTATGTTAATGCTAGGTAACTTAATTAAAGAATCAGGAGTTGTACCAAACTTAGTACAAGCTGCTGGAAATGGTATTTTATACATCGTTACTATTTTATTAGGAACATGTGTAGGTGCTACTGCAGTTGGTTCAACATTCTTATCACTTAGCACAATTTATATTATTGTTTTAGGTATCGTTGCATTCTCATTTGCAACTGCTGGTGGTGTATTATTTGGTAAAGTAATGTGTGCTGCTACACATGGTAAGGTTAACCCAATGATTGGTGCCGCTGGTGTTTCAGCTGTTCCTATGGCTGCACGTGTTGTTCAAAAAGAAGGTCAAAGAGAAGATCCAACAAACTTCTTATTAATGCATGCAATGGGACCAAATGTTGCTGGTGTTATTGGTTCAGCAATCGCTGCAGGTATCTTACTAGCACTATTCTTATAAAATTAAAATTTAAACTGTTGGCTTATGTCAACAGTTTTTGTAATATGGTGATTAATTATGAAAAATATATTCTTTGATACTATTCCCTCAACAAATCTATACTTGAAAGAAAATTACGAAACACTTGAAAATATGACTGTAATATGCGCTAGGCATCAAACAGAAGGTCGAGGACGAAATAATCGTAAATGGGTAGATGGAAATGATTTGTTATTTTCAATTCTTATAAAAAATGATTTAGAATTAGCAACTAATTATAGTCTATTAATTGCCTATTCAATAAGAAAAGTTTTAAGTAAACATTTAAATGATGTGACTATTAAATGGCCTAATGATATAATGGTTCATGATTATAAAGTCTGTGGAATACTATTAGAGGCAGTAACAAAAAATAAAATAGAGTGTGTAATAATTGGTGTTGGTATAAATACTAATACAGAAAGCTTTTCTGAAGAACTAAAAGTAAAAGCAAATAGTTTAAAAAATCTTTTAGATACAGAAATTGATAATCAAAAACTACTTTTAGAAATTGAAGAAGAATTTGAAAAAGATTTAGAATTACTCTCTACAAATATTTATATTAAGGAAATTAATAAATATTTTTATTTGCAGGATAAACCCGTAGAATTTACATATGAAGGTAAAGAGCAAAAAGGAATAGTTTTAAAAATGAATAATGATGGAAGTATAGCTATAAAAACGGAAAAAGAAATAATTAATATTAATTATGGAGAAGTATCATTATCAAAATCATATAAGGTGAAATAAATGAAAATATTTGAAATACTTACTAATCAAGATTTTATTGCAGCTATCATTACAGTAATAATTTTTATTATTCTAGGATATATATTTGAAAAAAAGAAAGTAATAGATAGTTTAGATAAGACAATTACATTCTTAGTTTTAAATATAGGTGTTCCTGCTTTAGTTTTTAAATCGTTTATGTGTGATTTTGATATAGAATCATTAAAAACAAACTTTATTGTATTACTCTTATCTTTAATAGGATATATATTGCTAATAGTAATTGGTAATTTAATATTTATAAAAAAAGAAAAACAGACAAGAAAGGTATATGCTATTATAATAGCTCTAAGCCAGGTATCACTTTTTTCACTTCCAATAGTAAATGCAATTTACAAAACAAATGAAGCTTTAATTCCAATTAACATTTTATCGATAATGTTTAGAATATTCTTGTATGGTTATAGTTATGCAGTCTTTTCATCCATTTCAGGAGAAGAAGTAGACGTGAAGAGCCGTGTCAAAAAGGTTTTTATAAACCCAATAGTTATATCAATGCTTATAGGTATTTTTGTATGGATTACTCAAGATATAGCACCTAAAGTAAATATTGATGGAGAAAAAATAAGTGTTTTAAGAGTTGATAAAGTACTATCACCATTATATGCAGTAATCAAATATGCCAGTAACATAACAACACCTTTATCAATGATGCTAATAGGAATATCTATTGGTAAATATAATTTGAAAGATGCCATTTCTAGTAAGTTATCTTGGCTTTTAGCTGTATTGAGATCAATCGGTGGACCACTTATTATGTTTATATTAATAGTTATCACAAAAGAAGTATTTAATGTTAATTTAAGTACATATCAAATGGCAGGTTTACTGTTTGCATTTGCTGCCCCAGTTTCTGCTGTTGTTAACACATATGCAATCAAATTTCAAAAAGAAGAGTTTATATCCTCTTCAGCATGTTTTATATCAAGTATACTAAGTATAATTATATTTCCAATAATTTATTTAATTATAAGTATTTATGCATAAAAGTCATCAGTTAACTGATGACTTTTACTTGAAATAGATCATTTAATGTACAATCTAACGCTTTTGCGAGAGGTACACAATAGGATACGTTAGGCAATGAAGTATTAGTTTCCCATTTAGAAACTGATTGATGAGAAATATTTAGTTCATTAGCTAGCTCTTCCTGAGTGTATCCTTTTTTTAAACGTAGATATTTTAGGTTTTCACCAAAACTAATCAATTTTCAATAACCCTTTCTGAATAGATTTTTTTGTTTTTAATTAACATATTATCAATCCTCCTTTCGGGCACAAAAAAGCACCTCTAGAAAACTAGAAGTGCAAATTTACGTAAATTAAATTACATAAAAATGGTGCCATAAATTACTTCTAATTTTCTTAAACAAAATATTCATAATTAAACACCACCTTTCTATAACAAATTTGAGTTGCTTATGCTAATATTATACTATACTTTATTTAAAAAGTAAATAACCATTTAGTTGCAAAGAATACGACTTATGTCAATAACCATCTCTTCAACAGATTTTTGATAGTCAGAAATAACCCATTCATAAGAAGTATTTATGAATCCCCAGAAAACAAAGTGTAAGAAGAATGTATCATTATATTTAGTATGCATAGAAACAAACGTTGAAAAAATCTTAAAAAGTGATAGCTGAGCATTACTTTTGTAGTAGTCACGAGCTACGAAAATAAATTCGTGTTTATGACTATGTATGAACGTGTAAAGATGTTTTAATCCATCATTAAGCGTTAATGACATGAATTTATCATCGAATGACTCACTGATTTTATTTGTAACCATTGTTTCGATTTCTTTATACAAATCATTTTTATCTAAATAATGTTCATAAAAAGTAGAACGATTAATATTAGCTTCATTACATATCTCATTAATTGTGATTTCATCAATAGTTTTATTCATCATACAATTAATAAAAGATGATTCAATTTTGTTCCTTGAGTTTATAATTCTTTTGTCTTCTTTCATAATGGCCTCAATAATAATATTATAGCAATATTATATAATATTTTAATTATAATAGCAACAATTAAATTATCTACAAATCAAATTTATTTTCTTCTTTGAAAATCATTGATTTAAACTTATCAATAACGTCAGGAGCACTATCGATAATTTTTTCGTACAAATGTACTGAATCATCTAAGTGTAAAATTCTAGTACCCGATTCATCAATTACTAGAAAAGCTACAGGTACGATGTTTACACTTCCTCCTGTTGCACCACCAAATGGATATTGATTATTATCTTTAATTGATTCTAATTTCTGATCTAATCCACCAGTGAGAAAAGAGCACTTAACTCTTGATATAGGAATAACTGACACCTCATCATTTAGTTTGCATATCTTTCCTACAACAGTATTGACATCAATCATTTCTTTAATACTATCCATTGAAATTTTAAATAAATCACTTATTGGATGTTCCAACATTAATAACACTTCCTTTTCTCTTATTTTTGATTATGTCCTTTACACTAATAATATATGCTAAGATGAAATAAATGCTCCTAATAAAGAATACAAATTCAAATTCAATAGTTGTCTTAGCATTTTCTTTAAATGATACATTATAATACTCGTTATCAAGTCTCAAAAAATGATAGCTAAGAAAATTCCTTAAAGCGTATATACTGTTCCAGCACGCAACGGAAATATATATGTTACTAGAAGTATAACATAAAGTTGATTTACGCATAACTATCATTCCCATTAGTTCTTTTAAAAGTTTTTTGTAGATTTTTAAATTCTTTATATTGTTTATGATAACAGTTAAAGAAGGTTTTGAATTATCTTGGTAAAGTTTTTTTAAGAACTCATCTAAATCAAAACGAATATTAAATATCTTTACAAAATAAAGATTGATATCATTTTTTTTGTCATTTCTTATTATTTGCACTTTAACAGGCATAAATAATATAATTAGTAAAACTGTAATTATAATTAGTAATGTAATCATATTTATATTATTTCCCAAATATTATAATTTATTTGTCATTATTAAATAATTATGCTATAATATTTGATGGTGAAATTATGTTTAAAAAACTTAATAAAATAGCAATTAATTTAATAAATAAATATCAAGAAACAACAAAGAATAATAAGAAAAGATGTAGATATACTCCTTCATGTTCTGAGTACTCAAAAGAATGTTATATGACATTTAATTTTATTAAAGCATCTTTACTAACACTATTTAGATTATTACGATGTAATCCTTTATTTAAAGGAGGATATGATCCTATCCCTTTAACAAGGGAAGAAAAACAAACAATAAAAGCATCACTTCCTGAGGCAGTAATAAATGATAAGTTTAATCCATTTAATGTATATTATAAAATAAGATATAAAAAATAATTTTTTCTTGCATTTTATAAGTATATGTAGTATAATATATAAGTATTTGATGCACCCTTAGCTCAGCTGGCAGAGCAACTGACTCTTAATCAGTGGGTCCGGGGTTCGAATCCCCGAGGGTGTACCATTAAAGCTAGTCAATAAGTCTTTATCATGAGACTTATTTTTTATTTTATACCTTTCTTATGAAGTCAGTTTTGTTTAAATCATTAAAAGTAAGATATAAAGAATAAAAATTATATCAAAATGCTTGACTCTCCCCTTTAGTGTAATGATATAATTTAATCATAATATAAAAAGGAGGAACTATAATGTATTTTCGTATAGGAGAACTTTCAGAAATATGTAATGTAAGTGTAAAAACAATTAGGTTTTATGAAAAAGAAAGTTTATTAAAACCAGTATATGTTGATAAATTCACTGGCTATAGGTATTATGATAAAACGAGCTGCACAAGATTACTTGAAATTTTAATGTTTAAAGAATTAGGGTTTTCACTTAAGGAAATAAAGAAAATAAATATAGAGATAATTAAAGAAAAAATTGTTAATTTGAAAGAAAAAATTAATATAATAGAAAAAAGTATAAATAAATTAGAAATGATAACTAATGAAAATGAAAACACTATAAACAAAGAATTTGTAAATGATGAAAAAGTGATAGGAAAGTGGAAAATAAAAAATAAATGTGAGTTTCCATTCGAAGAAATATATTTTTTACCATATGGAAAAGGATATTGGGTATTTGATAATTGGACCAAAGGATATTTAAAAATAGATAATATTTATCATAAATATGTAATAGAAAATGATGTATTAATGTTGTATATTAAAGACTTAAATGGTAATGTAGGTAAAATTGTAAAATATGAAAATATTAATCATATAGCATATACAAAAGATGAAATAAAAAATAAAGATAATGTTAATTATACTTTTGAAATGGATGAAGATGTAATCGGCACTTACGAAGCTATAGCTTTTGTTGATGAGATTGATCTTGATTCTATACATAAATGTAATGAAGAACTATATGTAACAAAAATGTTCTTTATCAAAGATGGAACATTGATTTATGAAACTATTGATGGCAGAGTTATAAATAACTTACATTGGACCAAAGGAAGGGTTATAGATGATATTTATGATTTTACTTCAAGTATTTATAGAATAGTTTATAAAGACAGCCATAAATATTTATTTTTTGAATGGAAAAATGGTGATTATACCTATGGTAAAAGAAAACCAAAATACTATGTCTTTATAAAAAAGTAAATAGTATAACCTAGTAAAATGCTAATTTTTTGTTTTATAACATAAACTTACATAGCATATAATTTAAATGTGAAGAATATATAGACATATTATTTAATTATTTGACATTATTATCTTGTGTATGTTATAATACTAATGAAATATAAATGAAAGATAAATTTTAAGAAGAGGTAAGTTCTAATGAAAAAGATTATTTTAAGTATATTTTTATCTATATTTTGTTTATGCTTAGTTGGATGCAGTACGCCTAAACAACCCACACATGAACAAAAACGAGGCGAATATAGCACTAATGAATTATATAGTATGTACCCTTTATATGCATCACAGCATAAATGGAATTCAAAATTTAGTTTTAATCATACATTTAAAGATGGAATATTTTCAACAATCGAAAGTTTAGAAGATATCGTCTGTGAAAGCTTATCAAGTTTATTTGATTGTGATTTTAGTGATGAATATCTAAAAGATAACTTCTTGGCATTATTTTTTTCAAGAGAAGAAAAAATAAGTAGAGAAAGTATACGTGATGCAAGTTATAAAGATTTCTTTATCGAAAACGGTGAAATCTATGTGACAATATCATATATAGATTATCAAGAATATAATGGCGATGCAACATCATATTATGATGAGTTAATCTTAATTCCTAAGGAATGGAAGGATAAAATCAATAAAATAAACAATTTTATTGTAAATTATAATTTTGAATATAATAATGCAAATATTAAAAATGAATATATTATGCGTTACTCAAAAATGAATGAATTTAAAGATGCATATAGAACACAAGAACTTAATAAAAAATATGATGACAATGATTACAAAAAAATATATATGTTAGATGTATATGGCGAGTATAATGATTGTTTAGTTGCTACTGTTACTTATGAAGGCTATGAACATACTGACGAAGAAAGGATAGTAACTGATACATTTGAAGATGTAAGTATCACATATAGTTTCTATTACCCTATATATGCTCTCTATAATTCTACACTTTATTCATTAACTGAAGCATACAGTAATGGCTATTTAACAATAAATGATTTAAGAAAAATATCTGAAAAATGTCAATTAAAGCAGACAAATTAAAAAGAACTCGGAGTCGAGTTCTTTTTAATTATTATCTTCAACTGGAAGTACAAAACGTGAACAATATTTTTTCTCAGCAATTTCTCTACCTGAATATGCAGCAATAATACCGATAACACGTGGAAGGCCACATGGTTTTAGATTTCTCTTTTTAAGTTCTTCATTAATTATTAACCAGCATTTATCAGAATTTTCGTAATCACCGTAATAAAGAACAGATAAAGCTTTGCAAGCAGGTAATACTACTGAATCATCTGTTTCCTCTCTTAAGGGTACACATACATAAAATGGATAATTCTTATCAGATAAGTTACCATTTAAAAAATCACTTCGGTCTAAAATATCAAAAAGTGGTTCACTTGAAAGTACACATCCTTTTTGAACACATTCAGTATAAAATGAATACATTGCATCATATTTATCTTTTGGTGTCTTTCCTATTGCTTTTTTCATTCTACAAATAACTTTTGGTAAAGTAATTACCTCAACTATTATATCACCTTCATTGTGAGAACGAAGTTTTAATTCATCAACACTACGTTTCAAATTTGAAAGTTTTTCTTCAAGCGGTAGAAGAATTTTTGAAATTTGTCCACCAGATTGATAAAATTCAATAATTTCTTCAGTTGATAAGCCCATTGATTTAAACTTTTCAATTTCTAAAATGCGAGTAATGTTGTAATTGTCATAATATCTTCGGCCACTTTCTTTAGATACATATATAGGTTTAATAAGTCCTTTTTCTTCTAATCTCATTAAGGTACTTCTTGATATTCCACAAGCTTTTGCAGCCTCAGTAATTTGAAATAAATTTTCAAACTTTTTGTCCATAATTTCTCCTTTAACTCTTGATTCGTTCATTCGTGAACGTGTTATAATATAGTATAGTATGATTATATATAAATGTCAATATTTAAATTTAATT
>ULXU01030981.1_pt1 | contig 14275 bp, 10 predicted proteins | sample 1961521 | NCBI WGS metagenome assembly ULXU01 (sample SAMEA4835845, study PRJEB28245) | human gut metagenome | biome: gut microbiome; material: fecal sample | place: Denmark | collected 2008
GTGGCGCGCCAACGGGTCGTCAAGATGATGCGGATAGGCTCCCTGATGGTCGGGGACAAGCAGCACAACCGTGTTTTTCCACATCGGCAATTTCCGCAATTCATCCACAAACTTGCCAAGACAGTCGTCGGTGTAGGCGAATGCATTCTTCACCTTGTCATCAAACTTATGAAACGGCACCTCAAACGGCTCATGGCTGCTCGACGTCTGCAAGATTCTGAATATCGGCCTCCGCGGATTTGGCTCGGCTTTAAGGTCGGCGAGCATCCGTTCAAACACCAGATGGTCGGGCGCTCCCCACTTGCCTGTACGGTCTTTCAGCGGGAAATCCTTGTCCGATACCACCTTGTCGAATCCTGCCGACACCAGATATGCCAGCATATTGGTGAAATTGGCATCACCCCCATAATAATATTTCAAGTCGTAGCCCTCTCGCTTCATTGCCTTCGGTATCGACGGCAGATGCTCCACCTTCTCGGCAAATTTCATAATGCTCGTGCTCGGCTGTGCGGGATAGCCGCTGATTATCGACACCAGACCGCGGTCGGTACGAAAACTGTTGCCCCAGAAATTAGTGCAAGTCACGCCCTCCCTGCTCATGGCGTCAAGATTGGGTGCCACATTCTCACCGCCGAGCGACGGCAGCAAGTGGCTGCTGAAACTTTCGAGGATTATGAAAATCACATTGGGACGGTCCGTGGTAAACAGCCGCGGCACCGAGTCGGCATCAGTCACAGGCTTGTCGCGCAAAGCCTCCATCAGACGTTCCGCCTCGGCATTGTCCATAAAACGATATTGCGACGCGAAGTCGGTTTGATGCGCCATTGAATGCATAAAACTGAACAACGGATTTATCGCGGCGTGGTTCAGTCGCTGGTTCTGGCTGAAATATGCGGCCGACAGGTTCATTGTCGACGTCGTAAAACCGCCCCGGATTGGGATGAAGAGCACTCCTGTGAGGACTATAGCCACCGCCATGGCAACTATCCGGGAACGCAATGTGGGCAGAAGCGGAACGTCTGCCGTCAAGATTTTCTGTAAAACCCAATACACCCCTGCGCCATAGGCCGCGGCGGCAAGCAATCCCATAACCACAAACCAACCGCTGACACTCGCCACGGCATCGGCGGGCGACGTGAAGAAATAAAACACCGGCGTGGCGTCGAGACGGAAGCCCCAATAACCATAAAGACACAAGTCGACCACAAACGACAGCGACACAACTGCAGCTGCCACCGCCGAATAAATGCAGGCGGCGTATCGCATTGCCCTGCCTGCCGTCCACACCGACGCCGCAGCAAGCAGTCCCGGCACAATGGCAAGGTAGCCTGCCATAGCCATGTCCATACGCAAGCCATGCCACGTGGCGGCGCAAACGCCACCAAGTCCGACTCCGCGAAACAAAGAGTGGTAGCAAGCGATAAACACTGGATGCTGCAAGGCAAAGATTGCCACAAGCACCACATAAATGAGCAGTAATTTGTATATGCGTTGTTTCATTGTTCCAAACATATTGATAATTGGTGCAAAAGTACAAAAAAATGTACTAACCATCCAAGTCCTCGCAACAAACCGTATGCCAAGACTGAAAAAATGGGCTATCTGCGAAGATACACACAGACATAAATCGAGTAAAAGAAAACGCGAAGTAGTTCTCTCCCTGCTCGATTCTGTGTCCGACAATTGTTGACACAACCCACATATTAGTTGATATTGAGGTTAAACGCAATGAAAATAATGATTTTTATTCAGCTTTTTATGTATTTATGATGGAGTTTCGGATAAACATTGTAACTTTGAAATCAAGCACAAATTAAAAGTCAATGAACAATAAGAATCTCAATCGGATAAAGGTAGTTCTTGTAGAACAAAAGAATACCTGCAAAATGGTTGACGGAATAGGTCGGAAAAGATCCTGCCACTGTTAGCAAATGGTGCACCAACGCCTCCCAACCTTCGCTCAAAGCACTTGAAAGATAGCAAGTATCTACAGGAAAAATGAGTGAACTAGTACGGAACGCTTAACGATTATAGTATGGCTATTAATAATTAAGTAACAAATGCAATCATACGATATATGGCATTACCAATTAACATTGATGATCTGCTGAGCAAGCAAAAGGTTGAGTCAAATAGAATAGAATTCAAAGCAGGATGGAATCCTGCTTCTATATATCATTCGATATGTGCTTTCGCCAACGACATAGATAATCTTGGTGGAGGTTATATATTAGTTGGAGTTGAAGAAGAAAACGGAGTTGCTGTTCGTCCCGTTAAGGGACTAGAAGATAATCAGCTAGACAAAATTCAGCGTGAAATGCTTCAGTTTAACGCAATGATGGACCCCATATATTATCCAAGAATATCTGTGGAAGAGATTGATGAACGGAAGATACTTGTTATATGGGTCACTTCCGGACATAATCGCCCATATACTGCGCCTGCTGATGTTACAGCGAAACTTAAGAAGCCTGTATTTTATATCCGCTATGGAACATCTTCAATTGAAGCTAAAGGAGAAAATCTTGATAGGCTTCGTGATATGGCTAACAGAGTGCCTTATGATGACCGTGGCAATGAGAACATAGGTGTTGACGACATCTCTCCTCTATTGGTAAAAGCCCATTTAGCCTCTATTGGCAGTAAGCTCGCAAAGGCAGACTTTACATCTGACATGGAAAAAATCCTGGAACAGATGGAACTACTTGATGGTCCAAAGGAGAAACGCCTGGTAAAAAATGTTGCTGCCATGATGTTTGCAGAAAGACCTGAAAAATTTTTTCCTGTAACACGTGTGGAAATAGTTGTATTCCCAGAAGGGAGAGAAAACAATCCTGATAATTTCATCGAAATACCTGCAATCACAGGACCAGTGCCAATGATGATACGAGACACTCTTAACTATTTGCGTACGAATATTGTTAAGGAACGAATCATCAAGCCTACCGATAATGAGAAGTCTATAAAGGTATACAATTATCCATTCCAGTCACTTGAAGAGGCTGTTGTGAACGCATTGTATCATCGTGATTATAAGGAACGTGAACCTGTCGAAATAACCATAGAGCCAGATAAAATAAGCATTCTTAGCTATTCTGGGCCTGATCGATCTATTAGTTTAGAGTCAATTAAGGAAGCAAAATCTCTTCGTTCACGTCGATACAGAAACCGCCGATTGGGAGAGTTCCTGAAAGAGTTGGATTTAACAGAAGGTAGAGCTACTGGCATTCCAACCATCCAAAAGAAACTGTTGGAGAATGGATCTCCTAAAGCGACGATAGAAACAGACGAATCACGCAGTTATTTTTTGATTGACATTCCATGTAGGAAAGATTTTGTCCAAGATAACAACGTCCTTACACAAATTGACATTCAGCGTGTTACAAGGAATCTAATGGTCAAATGTCCAAGATATGTCCAAGATATGTCCAAGATAGAAATAGAACATTTAGCGGTATGCATTCTTAAATCTAGATCTGCGGTTTCTGCTCAAATTATGTTGGAAGGCGGTGATAAGATTTCATATAAACAAAAACGTCGCAAATATCTAGACAAATTACTTGAAATGAGAATTTTGCTGATGACTATTCCGGAAAAACCGACAAGCAGGAATCAGCAGTATACACTCAGCGAATATGGGAAAGATTTACTTGAATAATATTGAAGATATGGATAAATACCACGGCGCAGAAGTTCATCAATGCAGCGGCTCTGGGGCTGATGGATATACGTTGAGCCAAACGTTCGGCATAACCTTTGAATCGGGAGAATTTAGCTCCCACTAAATTTCTACCGCCCCTGGGAAAATGGGTTATCTGCCGAAGATACACACAGACATAAAAAAAGTGTGCCGATGTCGGTCGGCACACCATATTGTCAGAAATACAGTCTGCGGTTTTTACTTCTTGAAGAAGCGTTTGTACAAGCCCTCGAAGCCTTGTCCATGACGAGCCTCATCCTTTGCCATTTCATGAACAGTGTCGTGGATAGCATCGAAGTTCAACTCTTTCGCACGCTTTGCAATGCGCATCTTGTCGGCATTGGCGCCCGATTCTGCAGCCATTCGTTTCTCAAGGTTGGTCTTTGTGTCCCAAACCATGTCACCAAGCAGTTCGGCAAACTTCGCTGCGTGCTCAGCTTCTTCCCAAGCATAACGCTTGAACGCTTCTGCAACTTCAGGATATCCCTCGCGGTCAGCCTGACGCGACATTGCGAGATACATTCCCACTTCTGTGCATTCGCCGTTGAAATGAGCGTTGAGGTCCTTGATCATCTCTTCGTCGCAGCCTTTAGCCACGCCAATCACGTGCTCTGTAACGAAAGTCAAGCCTTCGTCTTCTTTCAATTCTTTGAATTTGCTTGCTGGAACACCGCACTGTGGGCATTTTTCTGGAGCTGTCTCACCTTCGTATACGTAACCGCATACTGTGCATATAAATTTCTTTGCCATAGTTGTAAGGATTTAATTTGTTTTGTTTTATTAATGTTTCAATTCTGTTTCTTTCATGATTTCAATGCATTCGCAGCAATAGCCTCGATAGTAAACTTCCGTTTCTTGTATAACAAAATCGTGCTCATTTTGTTCAACATCAACCTTTTGCAACGGGATATCAATTATCCTGCCACAACGTTTGCACTGGAAGTGAGAATGCGGCGACGTGTCGCCGTCATAGTGCGCGATGTGCTTGTCGATTGTCAGTTCGAGAATCGCATCGTTCTCGCCAAGCAAGCGCAGCGTGTTGTAGACTGTGGTGCGCGACAAGGTCGGCATTGTTCCTATGAGGTCGTTGTAAATCATATCGACCGTGGGATGCGTCCTGTGGCTAAGGAGATACTCCATAATGGCAATTCGTTGTGCCGACGGTTTGATGTTGTGCGCTGTCAGGTGCGCGATTGCTTCTGTCATCATAGTTGTTTACATATCACATTTGAAATCATTACAAAAGTACACATAATTTTCGTATCTACAAATTTTTTCATCACTTTTTTTGCATTTTCCTCAAAAAAATTTTCCACCAACAAAAAAAGCGGAAATCGGCGACACCGATTTCCGCAGACCAAACTATTTATTTTCAAGCAATTACTTGCCATGATTGAATGTAATCGCCATACCAAGCACAACATTGAATTTTGCCGTGCTCAAAGGTATACCCTCTTTAGAATACTTAAACGGAATATAGTCCGAGCCAAAGAAGAAGTTGAAGCCCTTCGGACAGAAGTTGATTAAAGCTCCTAATGAATGTCCGAGGTTCGACGTTGAGAAGTTGACCGTTGCATTGAACCACTGCACCGGACGGAAGTTGGCAGAAGCCATCACCTCTGTCCATTTGCGAGGAGTTCCGAGTCGTGTAGACCACAGCAATCCGAATCCGATTTTATCATTGAGGATTGAATATTCACCGGCAAGGTTGAGCATCGTTTGCAACGACTGCGTGCGGCTTGCTCCAGTCTCATTCTGGAACCGAACCAATTTTCGCAGGTCTTCCTCCAGCTGGTCGCCCTCACGGCTGAGAGCCGAACTTCCATCGGGATCCTTTTCAGCCACAAGGTGATGGAAACCGTCATACACAAACTCGTCTGGATTTACCGACGCGTTAGAGCCTTTCCATGCAACGAAGCCCACATCAGTGAGCGAAGCCGACAACACGAGGTTGTCGAGCAGCTTGTACGAAACACCGAAGTCAAATCCCAAACCATTGCCAGCCACGCCAAACGAACCTTTGGAGATGTCGTCAATCTCGCCGTTGGGCTTATACTGAATGTCGATTGCGTCGGTGGTAAACATCTCTCCCTGCTCGCGCACGCTCCACTTGTCGGCGCTCATAGCCACGTCGATGGCATCGATGCGCGCGTCGGCATAAGCGACACCGGCGATGTATTTCACCTTTGCACCAACTCTAAATCTTTCTCCAAGGTTACGTGAATGTCCGAAAGCGAGCTCAAGGTAATTGGACGACTGCACCCGCGTGTCCTTTATATTATAAGATGTGGGAGCGCCGTTTACCTGACCTATCTTGGCAAACTCAAACAATTCATAGGGCAACGCTGCCGACGTGGCCGACTTCACGTTGATGCCGATGGTGTTGAAACCGCCAAGAGCCTTGAAACCTAACGACACCACACTGACGCCGGAGTTCACTTCCATATAGTTCCGGCTCTTCAAGCCGCTCAGAAACTCATCGTTGCCCACACTGCTGTGCAAGCCTGTAACCACCTCGCCATTTTTCTTAAACAGGAAGTTGTCAGCTCCCACATTGCTGTTCATGCCAGCCGATATGCCGCCAATGGCAGGTATCGCCACATAATCATATTCAGGAGCGAACGCCGGGTTCAGATTGTGGCGCATCGGAAGATTCTCTGAGAAATATCCGTTTCGGGGAGTCTGCGCAGCCAATGGCAGGCAAAGCGAAGCCGCAATCCCCAACATATATATTTTTTTCATCTTGTTGCTTTTAGGTTAGTTTTTGATTGTCACACCCTGTGGCAGACGCGCCTTGAGTCCTACAAGAACATATTGCGTTGGTTTCAGAACGGTCACAGCGTCGCTGGTGTTGCCCTCCACAACAATGTCAATTTTGTCAAGTCGTCCGATAGCGCCTTCTTCTTTCTCTTTAAGCGTGATGGTGCGTTTCTGGGCTGCCTGTCCTTCCGCTCCCGGCGACACATTCACGTTCTTCGTGTATTCAATCACATCCGAGAGATCGTTGCCTTCAACATCGCGCGGTGTTATCGACACTGCCACATCAAACGGCACGGTGCTGTAAATGTCGGCATCAATTTCCAGATTAAGGTTTTTAACCTTGTCGGAGAAGTCCTTGATGTCGTCGGCAAGGCCATCGACCCCGTCGCGGTATATGATATGCGACCCGGCACCGAAGTCAAACGGCATATAGGCAACATATTCAACTCTGCTGTGATATGTTTTGCCAAGTATGATATGATGCTCTTTTGTCTTGTCAACATTCACGTCGGCATTGATTTCCACTTCCGACGGAATCTTGTTAACCAATTTAGCGAGGTTGGGAACGAAAACCTTCGTATAGCCCGGCTCGGTCATTTTATCCGAGTTTGTGAGCAGTAATTTTGTAACGACGGGCTCTGTGGTGCCGGCATTGACGTCAATGTGCGCTGTCACCGTCTCATTTATGTATCTGCCGTTTTTGTCCAGGGCACGAAGGGTCAAATCTGCGCCAAACGGCACTCCTACAGGATTTGACACGTCAAGCTTAAGGCATATCGTGTTGAGATTCAACGATGTCGACTCGTCTGTCACGAGATCGGGCAAATCGCCCATATTCACAGTTTCCGGTTTGATAACCACGTCGGCATCAACTGTTCCGTGGATATCCTCAATCTGGAAGTCGGGAACATCGTAAACAAAAGTCAACTGCATTCCCGCCAGGTCGGCGGCAGTGACTCCATTCGCAACGCCCTCAAATGTACCGTTACAAACAACACGCTCATCGACTGTCATCTTATGGTTTTTGATGTCGGGCAGCTGACGCATGCCGACAATCGGCAGAGCCACCGAAAGACTTCCGTCGGAGGCGAATTTCTTATTTACCGTCAACTTGTTGGTGTTGTAATCCATTCCTTCGATTCCCGCGCCAAACTGCAGCATGTCGGGGAAATCCATCACGAAATCCTTAACTCCGGCGCCTGTAATCTTGCTCAGCCCGGGAGCCGTCAGTTTAAGATGCACGGTAGTGACTACCGGGCTGACGCTGAGCGACGTGATACGCTCCACTTCGGTCGGCATATTCTGAATGGCGTTGATTGTCATCGTCACGCTCATCGGTGTGGTCAAGTCAAGAGTAGGCAATGTGCCAGGAATTGACGGCACAGAGAAGTTGAAATACTCAGGGGTCGTGCTCAAGTCTTTTATCTGAACGCGGTCAATCCTGTCAATGTCAAGCACGGTTGAGCCGTTGGACGTCAGAGCATACGCGCCATTCTCATCCACTTTCAGATTGTCTGTAAGATCAATCAGTCTCGAAAGAGTCAATGTGTCGGTAGTGCCAATGGGTGCGGCGATGCTTCCGCCAACAGTGATGTCGGTGTTGATATTTGAAAGGTCAAAATCACTGTCGCATGAAATCATCAAGCCTGCCAGTCCCACACAAGCGACAACCGCAGCGCTTCCACGCTTCAAGGTCTGTCGTAGAATCATAATAATTAGTTTTGATTAGTTCGTTATTTAAACGAAATTAATACTAATTATCGAGATTTCAAAAATTTTTGTCTAAAAAACAGTTTTATTCCATCATTTTTTCCATAAAGAGAAGATTTCAAATATGGAAGAGCGTTTTTCTGAGATCAAAACTGTGTTTTGAAAAAGTCAGCGGCATTGCGGTCGGTCACCTCCGACACCTCTTCCACGCTCACGCCAAGCGTGTCGGCAATCTTCTCTGCAATCAGAGGAATGTATGCGCTCTCGTTGCGCTTGCCGCGGTAAGGCACTGGCGTCAGATACGGGCAGTCGGTCTCAAGCAGTATGCGGTTCAATCCGATAGGCTTGAGAAGGTCGTCGACATGCGCGTTTTTAAACGTAACGACTCCATTGATGCCGAAATAGAAATCGCCATAACGGCGTATGCGGTGCAGGTCGGACAAAGAGCCTCCGAAGCTGTGAAACACGCATTCGGGCAACGTGCGTCCGAAACCGTCAAACACATCACATATCTCATCAAGTCCATCGCGACAGTGGATGATTACGGGCAAGTCGCGCGACGCCGCCCAACGCAGTTGTTCGCTAAACGCCTTCATCTGCTCCTTGCGGTAGGTGCTGTCCCAATAAAGGTCGATGCCCACCTCTCCTACCGCCACAAATTTGTGGTCGTCGAAATGGCTCTCGGTGGCATCCAGCTGTTCAATCCAGTCTGCCTCGACCGATGTCGGGTGCAACCCCATCGCCATAGAAGTGTAGCCGGGATATGCCTCATGAGTGCCTACCATGGCGTCGTATGTGTGCATATCCACATTAGGAAGCACCAGATGGCGGAGTCCAGCCTTGCGGGCATGCTCCACCACCGCCCCACGGTCGTTGTCAAACTCCTCAAGATATATGTGAGAATGCGTGTCGATCATCTTATTTTTTCCTCCCCATCACCATTTTGTCGAACGCCTCGAAAAATGCCACTGCCTCCGGCGCAAGATCGGCAGAATGAAGTGCCTCCACAGCCTTGCGGCTATATTCAGCCACAGCGTCAAGGCAAATCTGACCGATATCGAGACGGTCGTAGATGCCGGTCACTCCGGCTATCTTCTCGCCTGGATAAACCGACTTGTTGCCGAGCCAGAATTCAAGTTCCTCCTTGTCGGCGCCTTCGGCTTTCTGCATTGCGTTGATGAGCATATATGTTTTTTTGTTGTTCATTATATCGCCGCCGATAGCCTTGCCAAACACATCGGGATCGCCATACACGTCGAGCCAGTCGTCCTGCAGTTGGAACGCCAGTCCGAGATTGACTGCGAAATCATACAGCGCATTGACGTTGCGCTCGTCGGCGTCACCCATAACTGCGCCTATGCGTGCCGCTCCGGCAAGAAGCACCGACGTCTTCAAGCGAATCATCTCCATATACTCGTCGATGGTCACATCGGTGCGCGCCTCAAACTCCATGTCATACTGCTGTCCCTCGTAGACTCCGATTGCCGTTTCGTTGAACTCCTTCAACAGGCGCATCGCTTTTTGCGGCTCCACACCGTCGACCACGAGCTGCGTGGCGAGGGTGAGCATGGTGTCGCCCGACAGGATGGCAGTATTGTCGTCCCATTTGTTGCAAACCGTAGGTTTTCCACGGCGCAGGTCTGCCTTGTCCATAACGTCGTCGTGGAGCAACGTGAAGTTATGATACATCTCTATGGCTGCCGCTTGCGGCAGGGCCTTGGCACTGTCACCGCCTACAGCGTCGCACGCGGCGAGCAAGATTACCGGGCGAAGGCGTTTGCCGCCTTGCTCGAGTCCGTAGACTATCGGTTTGTACAAGCCTTCGGGCTTTCTCCCTGCAGGGCACGCTATAGTGTCGACGGCATTTCCCGCCATTTTGATATATTCCTCAAGTGTATGCATCGCTTTTTATGGTTTTATCAGTCTTGAAACAACTCGTTTGATTCGATTAATCAATTATGCAAAAATAGCGATTTATTTTGCTTATGCGCACATTATCTCTGAAAATATTTTTTCTCATAAAATTAGGGGTGCCTCGGATGAGCAAAATCAAACAAGTTTGTTTTGCTCTTGGATAAAACCGGCTGCGCCTCGGAAAAATTGAAGTAAACTTCATTTTTCTCTCGGCTTGCACTATCTTTGCACCTATGGACAATTTTTCGGTTACAATATTGGGATGCGGGTCGGCTAAACCCACCGTGCGCCACAACCCGAGCGCACAATTGGTATGTCTAAACTCAAAATCGTTTCTGATTGACTGCGGCGAGGGCACTCAGACTCAATTGATGCGCGCGCACTGCAAGTTCAACCGACTGCGCCACATATTCATCTCGCATCTGCATGGCGACCATTGTTACGGGCTGCCTGGGCTGCTTTCAACAATGGGGCTGACCGGACTCGACGGCGAGACTGTGATACACCTGCCGGAAGAGGGAGTGCGGCTGTTCAAGCCATTGCTCGACTATTCTGCCCACGACCTCAACGTGCGCTTCGAGCCCTACGAATATGGCAACAACATCATTTATGAAGACCGCTCGCTGACGGTCAACACTGTGCCGCTTGTCCATCGGCTGCCGTGCGTGGGATTCGTGTTTCGTGAAAAGCCCAAGCCTCGGCACATAAACCCCGACGCTATCCAACGCTGGCAGGTGCCTACATGCTATCGCAACAACATCAAGGCTGGCGATGACTATGTGACGCCCGACGGCATCGTTGTGCCAAACAACGCTTTGACCACCGACCCCGACCCTGCGCGCGTGTATGCCTACATTTCCGACACGATGCCACTGAAGGCCGTGGCCAGCGAGGTGGCAGGCGCCGACCTGCTCTACCACGAAGCGACTTTCCTCTCTGACTTGCGGCAACGCGCCAAGCAGACTCTCCATACGGTTGCCGCCGATGCGGCTGCCATTGCCCGTGACGCAAAAGTGAAACGGCTGGTTATCGGGCATTTCTCCTCGCGCTATATCAACGAGTCGATGTTGCTCGACGAGGCAAAAGCCGTTTTTCCCGACACGATTCTCGCCAAAGAAGGACTGACAATAAACATCTAAGCACGCTGATGAATAAAAATTTGCCAGAAAAATTTGGTTTTTCATTGCACAGTAAAAGAATTTGCGTATCTTTGCAAACAAAATAACAACTTTATGCAGACTATGCAACTTACATATCATCGTCATCATCACGTCGACCTTTCCCCAAAAGAGGCTGGCCAGTTGGCTTTTGTGTAAGTTTCATATATGATTGACTACTAACGACCGATTATCCGCCTCATAGGATGACCGGTCGTTTTTTTATTTCCTAAAAAACTATGCTTAGAATTGCTGTACAATCAAAAGGCCGTCTCTACGACGAGACAATGGACCTGCTCTCTGAGGCAGGCATCAAACTTACCGCAGTGAAACGCTCATTGCTCGTGCCGTCGCGCAACTTCCCTGTCGAACTGCTGTTTCTGCGCGACGACGACATTCCCGACTCTGTGGCTACCGGAACTGCCGACCTCGGCATTGTGGGCTACAATGAGGTGCTCGAGAAACAACGCGACGTGACGGTAATCAAGAAACTGGGATTCAGCCGATGCCGCATCTCTCTGGCTGTGCCAAACAGCGCCGGCTACGATGGACTGCAGTGGTTCAACGGCAAAAAAATAGCCACTTCATATCCGGTCATACTCTCCAAGTTCTTCCGCGACAACAACATCTCGGCAGAGCTGCACGAAATCAGCGGTTCGGTTGAAATCGCGCCGAGCATCGGTCTTGCCGACGCCATCTTCGACATCGTGTCGTCGGGAAGCACTCTCGTGAGCAACAACCTTAAAGAGGTGGAGAAGGTGATTGATTCGGAGGCTGTGCTCATCGGTGGAAAAGCCCTCGACGCCGAGAAGCAGGAGGTGCTCGACGAACTGCTGTTCCGCTTTGAGGCTGTAAAGGCGGCTTCCGGCAAGAAGTACATCCTAATGAACGTGCCGCGCACACAGCTCGACACGGTGCTGCAGATTCTGCCGGGCATCAAGAGTCCGACAGTGCTGCCTCTCGCCGACAAGGACTGGTGTTCGGTACACACCGTTCTCGAAGAAAAATTCTTCTGGGAAATCATCAACCGACTGAAGGCTGCCGGCGCTGAAGGCATACTGGTGTTGAACATTGAAAAAATGGTATTGTAGCAATGGAAATCAAGATTTACAAGTATCCCAAAGACACGAAGGATTTGCTGATTCGCGACTTCGACCCCAATCTCATTGGCGAGGCGGTGTCGGCTATCAGCGACATCATCAACGACATCGAAGAAAACGGCGATACTGCTTTGCTGAAATATGAGCGTCAATTCGACTGCCCATCAATCGAGTCGCTGAAGGTGACGGAGCAGGAGTTTGAGGAGGCGGAAGCCGCTGTCAGTCAAGAACTGAAGGATGCGATGAAGGTTGCGGCCGACAACATCCGCAAGTTTCACGCCGCACAACTGATGGAGCCCATTGAGGTGGAAACGACCCCTGGCGTGGTGTGCCGGCAGAAAGCCGTGCCGCTCCACTCCGTCGGACTATATGTGCCTGGAGGCAGAGCGCCTTTGTTTTCAACGGCGCTGATGCTTGCCATCCCGGCACGCCTTGCCGGATGCCCCGAGATTGCCATCTGCACGCCACCCGACAAGAGCGGTCGCGTCAACCCGACAATCCTTGTGGCGGCACGTCTGGCTGGCGTAACCGAGGTGTATAAGGCCGGAGGCGCACAGGCGATAGCGGCAATGGCATTCGGAACTGAAACAATACCAAAAGTAAACAAGATTTTCGGTCCCGGCAATCTTTACGTCATGCTTGCAAAGGCGTTTGTGGCGAAACAGACCCACACGCTTGTCGATTTGCCGGCAGGACCGTCGGAAGTGATGATTGTGGCTGATGAAACAGCCAATCCAACATTTGTCGCCGCCGATTTTCTGTCGCAGGCCGAGCATGGCCCCGACAGCCAGTCGATACTTGTCACCACAAGCGAGCGTCTTGCCGACGAAGTGGCTAAGAATGCCGTGGAGATGGCAAAAGAGTTGCCGCGCGTGGATTTGATAGAGCAGTCGTTGAAGAAAAGCCGCATAATCGTGGTGCGCACCGACGACGAAATGATGCGCATAGCCAACGAATATGCTCCGGAACACCTCATAATAAACCACACCAACGCCGACAAGCTCGCCGAGATGGTGGAGAACGCCGGAAGCGTGTTTCTCGGTCAGTATGCCTGCGAAAGCGCCGGCGACTATGCCTCTGGCACAAACCATACGCTTCCCACAAGCGGCAATGCCAAGGCTTACAGCGGCGTAAACATCGACAGCTTTATGAAAAAAATCACGTTCCAGCGGCTGACGGCAGAAGGCATCGCCACGCTCGGTCCGGTGGTCGAGACTATGGCTGAGGGAGAAGGTCTGCTCGCACACAAATTGGCGGCGACCGTAAGAATTGAACAAGTAAAAAAGAGGTAAGATTATGGATTTGAAAAAGATTGTCAGAGAAAACATATACAACCTGACGCCCTACAGTTGCGCCCGCACAGAGTTCAGCGGAAAGGCGTCGGTGTGGATCGACGCCAACGAAAGCCCGTACAACAATCCCTACAACCGCTACCCCGACCCGTTGCAAATGGAGCTCAAACGACGCATCGGGCAGATGCGCGGTGTCGTTGCCGACCAAATTTTCCTCGGTGTGGGCAGCGATGAATGCATCGACATGGTCTATCGCGTGTTCTGCCGCCCGGGCATCGACAACGTGGTGGCGATAGAGCCAACCTATGGCATGTATGAAGTGTGTGCGGAGGTCAACGATGTGGAATATCGCCGCGCTCCGCTTGCCGACGACTTCTCTATCGACATTCAAAAAATCTTTGAGCAAATCGACGACATGACCAAAGTGATATGGATATGCTCGCCCAACAACCCTACCGGCAACGCCTTCCCGCGCGACGCCATAGAGGCGGTGTGCGCCGGATTCAACGGAATTGTCGTGGTCGACGAGGCTTATGTCGACTTCTCTACAAAAGGATCGATGGCGACACAACTCTACCGCTATCCAAACCTGATTGTAATGCAGACGCTGTCGAAGGCGTGGGCAAGTGCGGCTGTGCGGCT
>ULXU01071883.1_pt1 | contig 14043 bp, 8 predicted proteins | sample 1961521 | NCBI WGS metagenome assembly ULXU01 (sample SAMEA4835845, study PRJEB28245) | human gut metagenome | biome: gut microbiome; material: fecal sample | place: Denmark | collected 2008
TGATAGTGAAATAGCTAAGCAACAAGCATCACTTCAAGCTATTAAAGAGATTGCTAATACTACAATGATTAATTATCTTATAACTATTAATCAGATTAAGCAGTCTATTAAGCAAGAAGCGTATGAACTTGCTAATATGAACGATCAGCGTGCAGGAGATATTCAAGCTCGTGCCGGTAAAGCTGTTACTGAGATGGGACTTAATCAGGCTCTAATGGGATCTGTGTGGTCACTTAAAATCTTTGATTGCTTCCGCTCTCGTGATATGATGGCTAATCTTGATGCTGCTAAAATTGCTTGGATTGATGGCTATGAAGGTTCTTATGTAGATCCTAATACCAATGAGATTGTTCAAGTTCGTATAAATGGTACTGACTTTGTTAATTCTAATTTAGGTATCTTTGTTGGTAACTCTGCTGAACTTAATGAACAAGTACGTAAGCTTGAGGAAATTGCTTTTGGTGCTGCTCAAAACGGAAATTATGATGTAGCTGCTGAGGCTGTTTGTAATCATAACGTTGCTTCTTTACGCAAATATATTAAAGAAGCTGCCGAAGCTCAACGTCAATTTGAACTTCAAAAAGAAGAGATTCAAAAGAAGTGGGATGCTGAGATTGAACAAACTCGTGCTGCTAATGCGGAAGCTCAACGTAAATTTGAAGCTGAACAAGCTCAACTTGATCGCGATTCTAAAGAAGCTATTGCTGCTGATACTAATCTTACTAATATTATTATTACTGATGCTAAACTTCAAGTAGATAAGAATGGTAATGATTACATTAGTGAAGATGAAGCTAATGGTAGTACTCTTGACGGTTATCTTAAAATGACTAAGTTAAACTTAGATATTGATAGAGCTAATCTGGAACGTGCCAAGTTTGAGGAACAAAAGCGCATGAATCGTATTAACGCCAATAAGCCACGAAAGTCTTAACGTAGGCTCTTATTTTTGTCGAATTGAACAACTATATCGACTGAAATTTGGGTTCGTCAGAGGTCTTTATTTGAGCCTTAAAATGGCATAAATTAATTGGAATTTCAGAGAGCCGTGTGATAGGCGGTACTAATGCTGTTTCTAATAATATTTCTAATGCCATTTTTAATACATATATTATTATTACATTTGTCACTGTTATAACTTAATTTATAAAAGATAAAACATTATGCCAAATCCTATTGTTCCCGGTGGTGTTACTGATAGTAATACTACTAAAACTGCGGAAGAGATAACTGCTGAACAAGCTGCTAAAGCTGTTAAAGAAGCAGAAGAGGCTGCTAAAGCAGAAGAAGAACGTAAGAAAGCAGAAGAAGAAGAAGCTAAACGTAAAGCTGAAGAAGAAGCTGCTAAAACTGCTACTCAAAAAACTGAAACTGAAACTGAAACTCCTACTAAGATTGTTCTTACTACTGATGACGGTGATGTTGAGTATGATCTTGATGCTGACGGTAATGCCGTTAAAGATGGAGAGATTGTTTACACTAAAGCTCAGTTAGATGAGTTTGCTGCTGCTGAAACTCAAGAAGAAACTATAGATGTTTCTGCTATTTCTGCTATTTCTGGTTTAACTCCAGTAAATGCTGATGGTACTCCTAAGAAATATGAAATGACCGTTGAAGGTCTTGCTCAACGTGATGCTGATATTGCAGAGCTTGCTAAACGTCAAGCTGAAAGTGAAGCTATCAACAATTTCTTCCGTACTAATCCGGATATTTATCAAGCTGCTCTTTACAAACAAACGTATGGTTCTCTTGAGGGTTTTGCTAATCATGTTGATTGGACTACAATGACCCTCGAAGATAAATCAGATGATCAGTTAGAAGCTGTTATTCGTTCTGCTGAAAAACGTAAAGGTACTTCTGATGCTCAAATCGAACGTATTATTCGTTTTTCTAAAGCTGATAAAGTATTAGCTGAAACTGCTAAAGAGAGTCTTGATTATCTTGCCAATGCCCAGAGACGTGAGATTGAAGCTGCAAATGCTAGGCAAGAAGCCGAATATCAAGCTGCTCAAGAAGCTCTTGATAAAGCCTACGGTATTACCTATGATGAGAATGGTAAAGCTAAAGTGCTTAACGTTCCTGATTCTTTATACGATAAGATCGTTAATAAAGGTACTATCGGAGGTCTTGCAATTCCAACAGCAGGTGTTAAAAGAATTGTTAATGGTAACGAACAAATTCTTTCTCGTAAAGATATTGTTAAGTATTTGACAGCTCCTGTTGTTGAAGTTAATGGTGATTTCTATACGCAAGCTCAGAAAGATGTTTTTGATATGCTTGCTGATAATGAAACGTTCGCTATGGTAGCACTTCGTAACTTGTTAGGTGCTGATATTAGTCAGTTAGCAGCTGCATCTATACGACAAGAAGCTGTTCGTCGTTTGAATATTACTTCTAGTGGTAAACCTAAAGTTAAGGTATCCACTCAAGGTGGCGGTACTAAAGTTAATTCTAATAGACGTCCTATTGTTCCGGGTGGTATTATTGATTCAAATAAATAATTATCGTAACTATGCTTAGAGAAATTGGAAAAAAACAGTATTCCAAAGAGGTTTACTCTGATGCCGATATGCTATTGAACTTTAATGTTCTTGGTGCTGTCGATTTGAATAAGTCTCTTACTTATCTTTGGGGTAGGAACAGTAATCAATTCCCTCTTCTTTCTCTTACAGAAGGTCAAGGGAATATCTCTCGTAAGAAACCTATTAATGCTGGTGATACTCAGTATAAGTGGAAGATTATGGGGAAACCTACTGTCACTTCCCCGATTGTGCGTTTGATTACGCCTACTCAAACCCCTGGTAAAGGGTTTATGTCTTTCAAAGCGGAGTTCCAAGATAACTGGATTCCTTATCAGTATTCTGCTATTACTCCTGACGGAAAGCACATGGTTCGTATGCAGACCGATGGTGAGCAAACTGCTTCTGGTGGATATATCTATGAAATGATTATCCTTGGTGGTAATCCTGATGAGTTTATTGATCTCAGCAATTTTGAGAGAGGTAAATATTGGGGTATGGGTGCTCCTACGATTGCTGGTGAATTATCTACTGGTTCTCGTTCTACTGCTGAATCTTGGAGTGAAATGACTAACCAATTTGGTTTCCATAGATTCTCCAAAATTATTACTGGTAACATTGCTAATATCGTAACTGAGTTTGAACTTGATTATGATGATGGTTCTAAAGGTACTCTTTGGATGCCTTATGAAATGCGTCAGTTCGAGTTTATGCGTAGACGTTTGTTAGAAGAGGATTTGTGGTTTTCTTCTTACAATCGTGATATTAATGGTGTTATTCATAACCAAGAAAAGCATTCAAATAAACCTATTCCTCGTGGTGCTGGAGTTCGTGATATTCTTATTGCATTCGGAAATTACTTCGAGTACTCATTCATGACTATTGAGCTTATTGATATGATTCTTTCTCGTATCTTTGAGGTTCGTAATGATATTGATTTGAGTAATAAGAATATTGTTCTTTATACAGGTAAAGGTGGTTCTAAGATGTTCCAGCAATGTATCAAGAATGAAGCTATTGGTAATGGTTACTTCGATAAACTTGGTGCAGAGGAGATTCAAAGTCGTGGTGGTATTTTGAGTTATGGTGCTTACTTTAATCAATATAAGCATTACTCTGGAGCTACCGTTTCAGTTAAAGTTGTTGACTTGTTCGATAGCGGTTCTCGTGCTGAGATGGATCGTAAGAACGGTCGTATGTATGGAGGTTTCCCTGTTACTTCATACACTATGGTATTCTTGGATCACTCTGTTGATAATACTTCAGGTGAACCTAATATCCAACTTGTTTGTGAAGAAGGTCGTGAATACTTATATGGTATTTACCAAGGTATTACTCCTCTTCCTAAAGAATGGGGTGCTTACAATAAGATGTTAAGTACACGTGAGGATATTGCTACCTATGAAGTTATATCTTCTCAAGGTATTAATATGCTTAATGGTACTACTTCTTTCTGGGCTGAAATGATTTTTGAATAAGCGTACATTACGATTATTGTAAAGTATAAACTTATTAAAGTATAAACTATATGATATACTCACGCAAAATAACCTTAGCTTTAAAGCTGAATCCGACTATGTTTCAAGTCGTGAATCAGAAAAGTATTGGTGCTTTCAATACTATTTTCGGTCCAAGCATTAAAGCAGTTCTTACTCTATCTAGTAAAACTGCTGAAATGGCTTCTATACTTCCTACGATCATTGGAGCTTCTGCTGATAGCCGTAACGTAAACTTTCAAGACCTCGTTTTGAAGCATCTTAAAAACTCAACGGTTGAAGTTCCCGCTCAAGGTTATGAGCTTGAAACTGGTTGGGAATTTTCTCTTAACGATCCTGTTAAACGTGATGCTATTCTTGATTGGGCTAAAAAGAACAGTATTAATACTGAGGTTGCTCCGAATAAATTAGAGAAAGCTATCTTTGATGCTATGCTATTTGGTGAAGGTACTGCGGTTCATGAAGAGAATCTGTATATGTACATGACTCCTATCAAACCGCAAGATTATATTCTTTGGCGTCTTGCTCTGCTTACTTCTACTGTTGCTAATAAACCGGAAGATGTTGAGAAATCTACTAATATTCGGTTTTACTTACATAGCATTGAAGATGTTAAGCGTATGAAAGATGCTAAGACTAAAGCTGTTGTTAATACTGCTACTAAGTTGGCTCAGTTGTTCACAGGTGATGAGTCTTCTTATAAACGTATTAGAAATATGCTTATCTGTAATGCTCCTGCCGATACTCTACAGATTATTAAAATGGAACATGGAGATTTGCAGACGGCTGTAGCTGAACTTTCTCAAACGAATGCAGATGCATTTATTTCTCTGTTTGATAATAAAAATGTAGAAGCAATGGCACAAGTCTATAAGTTACTTGCCGCTCAAGTCATTACGAAAGACGGTGATAATTACTTTGACACTGTGCGTCCGGAAGTAGTTCTTGGTTCTTCCATTGAGGGTGTTATGGCTTTCTTAGCTGCTCCCGAAAATGTTGAATATAAAGCACAACTTTTCACTGCTTATAAGGCTTCGGTTATAAACTAACAAAATAGTGTCAGTATGTATAGTAGTTGTAAAGAAGCACATATTGCTGTAAACGATAAGATTCAGCAGATTAATGCTAATAGGCAAGAATCTATTCGTCCGCAGTATATTGATATTGCTCTTAATGAAGCTATTGACGTACTGCTTACGCAAAAGATTAAAGCCTTTGAAGAGACTGGTCGTTATTACGATGATTTGCAGGTGCTAAAGACTACATATAGAAGTCCTCTTTACCTTCTCGCAAATGAGGGTAATAGAGGCTTCGCTTTTTTACCTGCGAATTACCTACATGGTGTCTCTTATGATGCAAGTGTTATATATGATAAGTTTAAACGTTATCGAGCAACTGAATCTGTTACTACTAGGATTTACGTTGTTAATATCAGTGAACTATTTAAAACTATTCCCAGTTATATAGAAGATTTCGTTATTCAAATTGGTAATGATACCGTTACGTTTCATTATCCTGCTAAGATCTATCGTAAAGAGGGTCTATTTGAATATATCAACTATATGCTCTCCATATTGCTGCGAAAAGGTTACAATGTGACTTATGAACGTTACAATAACGAGTATTACCCAGAATCACTAGTGTTTTACTTCGATACGCCACAGCTAATTGTAGTTGGAGATAAATATACTATTAAGTTAGTACAATTTGACTACAAGCGTTATTCGGGCTTATACGAGGTTATCACTTCTGACGGAGTGGTTACAAAGGTGCGAGAGAGCAAATCTGCCGGTATGGATTTAGTTTCTGATGTTCAGCGTAGGGATATGCTTCAAACGTATCACAATCGTCTTAATAGACACATTCATCCTATATGTACGATAGAAAGTAATAGGGTTTTAGTAGATATGGATGATACGTTTGTGATTACTGATGTTGCTATCACATATCTTAGACAACCTACTAGGTTTGATATTGTAACTGATACTGCTACTGAACTTCCGTTTAAAACCGAGATTATTAACCTTGCTACACAGAAGCTTCTTGGTAAACTTAAAGATAAAGGTTATCAAATTGCTATAAATGAAAGTAATTCTTTAAAATAAAACGTTACTATGAGAATTGTAAGTTACGGAAAAACATTTGTCGATAATGTTACTGTTGATACTAAGTTATCTAACGGTCAACTCGGCATTTGTACTGCTTATGGTACTGCTTTGCCTACTACTGGTAGACCTGAGCCGTTTGTAATTATGTCTGCAATTCCTACTAAGGACGGTGGATTTATGAATCAACGTGGAGTGGATATTAATCCTTTTAACTTCACTTATAACGTTCGTAAATATACGGAGAAAGATCAGAAAGAAACTATTATTCTTAAAGGTCTTACGAATCCGGCACTTAAGCCTGCTGAAGGTATTGTATATAATGCAGATGCTGAGTTCTGTGGTGCTATTGAAATTTGTTCTTCTGAGGAGTATCGTCATGGTCTGACGGTTAATCCTAATCCTCAGATTGTTCAAATACCTGTTCGGATTTATGCTACTGATACCGTTGATCGGTTGGTAGAGAAGATTAAGAAGAACCTTAGTCTTACTGCTTATAACAAAGAGTTATTTGATATTACTATCGAGAAAGCTGATGGTGCTGTTCAGATAACTGTTGTTGCTAAAAAGCCTACCAAATTGACGATGAACGTATTCGGTATTCTTGCCGATCAAAAAGCCAATGGTACTATTACCGTTGAACATACAAAGTTATCCGGTTTCTTAGCTGATGTTGCTCTTAGTGATGAAGACCTTCGTTATTCTCTGATTAACATGGGTTGGAATCCTCATGATGAGTGGCAGAAAGCTTGGGGTATTGGTGACCCGAAAGTTGGCTTTGATAAAGTCGCTTATCTTGTTATTTCTACGGCTGAGTTTAATCAATTCCCTGAGATTGCAGCTGATAACAATAGTCCTCGCAAATTCCAAATCATTGTTGGTACGGAAGCTGTGATCGATGATGTTGTAAATAAACTTGAAGCTATTAAGACTTTAGCTAAAGGTTCCTGCGATAATGCCATTTCTCTGAATACTGCAACTGACTAAAGTTGCTTGGAAAATTACGCAGTGCTTAACGGTTCTGCGTAGTTATATTTGTTTAAACTTAATGCTATGGAATGTAATATTAAAATTGTCAAGTTAAAACAAGTTCTTCCTCTTGGTACATTTCCTAAGCGTGAGCATAACGTTCGATTCTTCTATCATCGTACTGATGGTTGTTACTATATGTATGATGAAAAAGGTTGCGAAATTAATCTAACTACTGATGGTAATATTATTGCTATTGATAGAGAGTTGATTGTTGGTAGTGAGTCTTTGACTGATGACACTCTTGTTTGCATTGGTCTTAAAGCTAATTATGTGCATCCTAGTCGTGGTGTTAGAAATAATACTTGTGGTTGTCAAGATACATATATTCGTGCTTGGACTTACATCAAAGATCTTCAAGATTTTATGCAGTCTGGTCATATCGAACGTGATTACTATAGAGTTACTTTAGTTCCTTCTCCTGAAGAGGGTGGTATTGTTGGATGTAGTGGCTCTGCTATTGTTCCTGATGAAAACTCAGATGGCTTCCGTTTCCAATTTGAAGCTGGTAGTCGTGTTGAACTTTATGCTAAACCTGTTCAAGGTTATCACTTTAAAGGTTGGAAAGAGTTCCATACTAATGAGATTATGTCTATTAGTCCTAATTGGTCTTTTACTATTAAGAAAGATATGGATTTGATAGGCGTATTTGAAAAGGATGAAGCTCCTATTGAACAATTCTATATTAATGTCAATGCTGATCCGGCTAATGCAGGATATGTAGTTGGTGCCGGAACATTCCCAAAAGGTACAAGACATTCTATAACAGCTGCGGCAATTCAAGGGTATCATTTTATTCATTGGACTGATAGTTTAAATCGTATTGTTTCTACTAATCTTCAATATGATATTATTGTTGATAAAAATGAAACTTATACTGCACACTTCGAGCTTGATACTCCTGTTATTGAGGAGTACAATGTAACTATTATAACTAATCCTGCTGATAAAGGTTCAGTTAGCGGTGGCGGTACTTATAAGTCCGGTCAAACTGCAATAATTGTTCCTAGTCCGGTTGAGGGTTGGGCTGTTGATACAGTTACTGCTTCTGGTGGTAATCTTATAGATAATGGTAATGGTACATATAGCATCGTTGTTACACGAGATCTTACGATTACGGTAAACTTTAAAGAAGCTATTCGTTATTTCACGTTTAGTATCGTGGCAGATGCGAATGGTTTAGTTCGATATAAAGATATTAATGATGCTTGGTCTCAATGGGCAGAAAGACACGAAGTCACTGCTCCGGAAAAGACTATTGTCACTATCGCTGGTAAAGCTAACGGAGGTTATGAATTTGAAAAGTGGGTAACGCCTACTGGTGCTAATCTTCCTAATAATGAAAATAATATCATTGTTGAAGAAGGTCTGCATCGCAAAGTTTATACTGCTTATTTCAAGGAAACTTACATTCCACCTGAAACTCATATTGTTAATATTACTGCTGGTTCTAATGGTAAATGCAAATATAAGATTGGCTCTGGTGAATATTCAGAAGCTGCATCTTCGCATTCTAACATTAGTGTTACTGACGGTGAGACAATTGAAGTATTAGGTGTTCCTGATAGAGGTTATTCTTTTGAACAATGGAATATTGGTGGAACTACTTCTAACTCTAATCCTTATTCAAAGGTTATCACTGAGAATGTAGATTTCTCTTGTACGTTCGTAGAGATTCCACCGGAAGAAGTTACTATTACGGTAGGTTCTGACGGAACTAATGAAACTCGTTATCGTATAGGTGATGGTTCTTGGTCTAGTTGGTCTACTTCTGAACACACGTTTAAAACTACTGTAGGTTCGATTTATTCGGTTGAAGCTCGTTCGATTGGCAATTACAAGTTCAGAGAGTGGAATACAAGTGGTGCAAAGGTTTCAGATAATCCTGCAACATTCACTGCTAAAACCGGAACAAATGCAACGCATATTGCTACGTTCGACCAAGTGATCATGCGAACGCTAACTCTTACTGCTGGAACGGGTGGTAAATGTCGTGTAAAGATCAATGGACGTTGGAGCGACTATTATAGTGGCACAAAGACTTACTCTAATATTGTTGACGGAACTACCGTTTCTGTAGAAGCATTAGCAGATAGCGGCTATCATTTTAAGGAATGGACTGATTCGGGTGCGCCCTTAACTACTTCACGTGATATTGTCATGAATGACTCTAAATCTATTGAAGCTCGTTTTGAAGTTGATGCTCCTGATAAATTCCAAGTCACCTATGAAGCTATTCCTAACGGAAGTGCTACAATGGAAGGTGCTGGTACTTATGATGATGGTGATACTTGTACGATTAAAGTTAATGTAAGTCCGGGTTATACTTTGAATAAAGTGCTTGTTGATGGTGTTAAAATCACTCTTAACAATAATAATCAGTATAGCTTTGTGGTTGAGAAAAACATTAAGGTTACTATTGAATGCGATTTTATTCCTGAACCCACACATTATACACTTACAGTTAAAACCGAAGATGAAGGTGTAGCTCAAGGCGGTGTTGGTATCAATAAAGAATCTAATTTAGGAGTTGAAACTGCTGAATTTGAGGATGGTACTGTTGCTACTATTCATGCTACAGCTGCTGAGGGTTATAGCTTTGGTGGTTGGTGGAAAGATGGAGTTAAGGTTTCTGATGATGTAACTCTAAGTGTTACTGTTGATGCTAATAAGACTTATATTGCTAAGTTTATTCAAGATCCATATCTCAAATTAGATAAGACTTCTCTTATTTTCGAGGCTACTGGTGGAACTCAAACTGTTAATGTTACTTCTAACGTCGAATGGACGGTTTCATAATTAGGGGAGGGGTACTAAGATGGCTATTGCTTCTTGGCTTACCCCTGCCGCTAAGAGTGGTACGGGTAATAAAACGGTTGGTTTAACTGCGAGTAAGAATACCGGTGCAAGTAGAACAACTATTGTTACTATTTCAGTCAGCGGTATTACGAAAACTATTAATTGTATTCAAACGGAAGCTGATAAGTTTACTATTAAGATTTCAGCTTTAACTACTAATAGTTCAGGAACTACTATTACAAATGTTGGTGATTGTTCTATTGGTTCATCCACTACAGGTGGAGTTAAAGAAGGAACTTATTATCGTGATACACAAGTCACATTGACTGCTAAAGCCGCTTCTACTGGGTATGATTTTATTGGTTGGTATGAAGGCTCTAATCTTGTTTCTACAAGTCTTTCTTTTAGTGTTACTTTAACTGCTAATAGAACTCTTGTTGCTAAATATAAGATTAAGAGCTACACTGTTAATGCAACTTCTGAGGATACAAACAAAGGTACTGTAAGTCCTGCTGGTCAAACTGTAGAACACGGTGCTAATGCTACTGTAGTTGCAACTCCTAAGGCTGCTTATAATTTTGCTGGTTGGTACAACGGAACAACTAAAGTATCTAGCAATGCTTCATATACATTTGCTGTTACTGCCAATATCAGCTTAACTGCTAAGTTTACAATTAAGACTTTCACAACTACTACCGCTAATTCAACTGGTGGTACAGCGAGCGTTAATAAGTCTAGTGTAGAATATGGTGGTTCTGCTATTTGGACAGCTACTCCAAGTACTGGCTATAACTTTAGCAAGTGGTCTAATGGCTCTACTGCTAATCCTCTGACAGTTTCTAACATTACTGCCAATACTCATATTACTCCGGTATTTGTTCTCAAGTCATATACTGTAACTTGGAATCCTAATGGTGGAACTGTAGATCCTACGTCAACTACTAAGACTCATGGTTCTACTTTAGGCACATTACCTACTCCGACAAGAGCTGCTGATGCTCAATACACTTATACATTTAAGGGTTGGTTTACAGCTACAACGGGTGGTACTCAAATATCTGCATCTACTACTGTAACAGGAAACGTTACTTATTATGCTCAGTGGACTGCTACTCCTAGAAGTTACACTGCAACATTCAATGGTAACGGTGGTGATACTCCTAGCCCATCAACTATTACTAAAACATATGGTTCAGAATTAGGTACTCTTCCGACTTGCTCTAGGACAGGTTATACATTCCTCGGTTGGTACACAGCATCTAGTGGTGGTACGAAAATTTCATCTACTACTAAGATAACTAGTACTGTTACCTATTATGCTCAATGGTCTATTAATAGTTATACTTTAACCTATAATGTTAATGGTGGTAATGCAGTAAGTCCTACTTCTAAGAGCGTTCAATACGGAAGTGCTTATGGTACTTTACCGACGCCTACTAAGAATTCGGATGCTGAATTTACCTATGCATTTGCAGGTTGGTATACTGCTGCTAGTGGTGGAACGCAAGTTACTGCTAATACGACAATGGGTGCAAGTAATACTACAATATATGCACATTGGACTGCAACTAGACGGAGTTATACAATAGGTTATCAAACAACATACGGATCTTTGAATAGGACTAGTCAATCTGTTGCTTATGGGTCGAAAGGCTCTTGTACTTTGACTATGCCTTCAAATGATACTCAGTACACTTATACTTTTCAAGGCTGGTATACTGCTGCTAACGGTGGTGGAACTAAGGTTGGTTCTTCATTAACTTTAGAAACACCGAGTGTAACAGGTGCTGCTACTTATTATGCTTATGTGACCAGAGCTGTTAATAGGTACACCTTTACATTTAACGCTAATGGTGGTAGTACTCCTTCTTCTTCATCTATAACTAAAGATTATAATGAAGCTATTGGAACGTTACCTACTTGTTCAAGAGCTGCGGATAATACTTATACGTATGCGTTCGCAGGTTGGTTCGATACTGCTGCCGCTACTGGTGGTACTAAATTAACTACGACAACTAAGGTTACTTCTAATAAGACTTGGTACGCTAGATGGACTGCAACTTATAAGAATTATACAGTTACTTGGAATGGTAATGGTGGTACTCCTAGCAAGTCTAGTAGTTCATTCCATTACAATGATGCTTTAGGAACTCTTCCGACTGCTACAAGAACTGGATATACTTTTAAGGGATGGTCTACGTCAGCTAGTGGTTCTGTTAATGTAAGCACAACTACCAAAGTTACTGGTAATGTTACTTACTATGCTGTATGGCAAATTAACAGTTATACACTGACTGTAACTGCGGGTGCAGGTGGTACTGTTAGTGGAAGTGGTACTTACAATTATGGTGTAACTGCTACATTAAAGGCTACACCGTCTGCCGGTTATCACTTTGTTAAATGGAGTGATGGTAATACGAATGCTAGCAGAACTGTTACTGTTACTGGAAATGCTACTTACACTGCAACGTTTAAACAAGATCCTTATTTGAATCTTGATAAAACTAGTCTAACGTTTGAAACTGCTGGTGGTACACAAACTATCAAAGTAACTTCTAATGTTAATTGGACTGTTTTTTAAACTTTTAAATGTTCCGCTACGCTTTGCAGACCCCAGTAGGGGAATAGCTTGTGGGGCGTGCGGAACTTCAAACTTTTACGAATAATTAAATTTTTATCATTATGATTGGAGATTCTGCTTTAAATGAAAGAGCAACTGCTGTTGAAATTGGGGGTTTGGTTGATGGAGTTGGTGCACCTGTTATGCGCGCCGGATATGCTTTGAAAGCTAAACCGAGTTGGATCACTTTAAGTGCTGTTGAGGGAACTGGTAACTCTCAAGTAGATGTTACTGCTCCGGTTTATAAAGGTCGTAACGGGCGTTCTGGTTTGATTACCGTTGCTGTTGAAGATTTGACTGAAGACGTTACTTTGCAGCAGGAAGGTTCTATGATTTGGGATGTTACTACTCAATCGTTGGCTTTCGTTAAAATCGGTGAAGCTAAGAAGTTCACTGGTAACTCCAACTTAGCTTCTATCACGTTTGCTGTTGATTCTGACGCTTCTTCTTGGTTGATTGCCGGTAAATTGGTCGTAAATAAGAAAGAATATAATTCTGGTGCTGAGATTGAAGGTGATCCGGGAGCAGATGATATTTACGCTTTCGAAATTACGTTTACCGCTGCTGCTAACCCGACGGTTAACACTCGTACCGGTAATATTACCGTAAATGGTCAGAAATATACTGTAACTCAAGCCGCCGGTGATGCTACTCTGTCTGTATCTCCGACTACATTGACTTTCGCTGCTGAGGGAGAAACTAAACAGATAACGATTACTACGAATACCGCTTGGACTATTTCGTAAGTCGTCTGTTGATTTGATTATGGGTCTGATAGGGGCTAAGGTGCCTATTAGACCTTTTGTCGTATAAATAAATATCTAAAGATATGATTAAAAAAACATTTACCATCACACCTGAATCAGGAAGTAATAACGGTAGTATAAGTATTAATGCTGAAATTAATACTGATATTAATGATGTTCAAGAAACAATTGTTATTACAGGGAATGGTATAAATAAATCAATTGATTTACTTCAAAAAGGTTATGTTGATGTTTATACTGATTGGGCTAAACGAGTTGATTCTAACTGGAGTCTTGAAGGTGATTTTATATTTCCTGATGTCTTTTATGGTAAAGGTACTACAATACAACCTATAAAGTTTCCTGTTGATAAAGTTTGGATTTATGATGGAAAAACATCAAAGCCCAGTCCTAGTATATCTGGCGCTCTTATAGATTTAGCAAGTAATAGACAAATTGATAGATCTATTGCAACTAATAAAACTTATAATTATAAACTCAATGATAATATTATAAAAGTTAATGGTTGTTGGGTCTTTAGTGTTGTTCTTAATAGAAATACTGTTAATAATGATTCTATAGAATTATATACTGGTGATTCTAGTACTTGTGAATTGTGTGTTAATGATTTTCAACTTAGACTTGCTACAGGTAGTCCTAATATATCTGAATTTGAAGCATATCTACAAACTCTTGGTTGGGCGGTTGAAATTATTAATAATAATCAAA
>ULXU01060222.1_pt1 | contig 14010 bp, 9 predicted proteins | sample 1961521 | NCBI WGS metagenome assembly ULXU01 (sample SAMEA4835845, study PRJEB28245) | human gut metagenome | biome: gut microbiome; material: fecal sample | place: Denmark | collected 2008
TGCCATGCATAATCCATTCACCTGATTCGTTTCCCATAATATGTGTACCTCATTACTCAGCGTACTTGTCAATCCAATTTTCGCCATCATATTCATCAATCTGTTTTACTAATCTCGTAAGATAATCTTGTAACCTGCTATCTTCTTCACTTGCATACCACACATTTGCCCGTCCAAATCCATAAGCCCAACCATTTGATTTTCTTGGGACTTCCCATTGTACCTTTCTTGATCTGATCCCTGCAGGAAGTAAGACACAATCAGATGAGTTTGCAATTGCATTGTAATATTGTATATCTTCTGGAGCAAACACTGCCTCTTGATAATGTCTGAAAACTGTAGCATGTTTATACCATCCCACGACCGTCGTAAACTTATGTGCCGGATGCTTTGCACAATAAACAACAAGCACATCATCTACTGATTCTTCTTTTTTTAATAGTTCACAACCTGCAATATTCTCAATCCGCATTTGATTGACATCTTTACCATTATGTGATTTTGTCTCGAAAACCCCAGACAATATAAGCCCTCCTTGCCCTCCATATTCATCGGTGTAAAATTATATTTTTCATGTGCATCTCCTGTCTCATCAACATAGCTTCCACCATTTAACGGAGTATCCTTTCCATCTTCATTTCCTCGATACTCCTTCATCCACGCTATGTTACAAAAAAGTATTCTTATCATATCAACCTTCTTTTCCCTTTGAAAATGGACTCAAGTCGATAAACAATTTCTTCAATCCACTTGTGTCCTTGAACTCTTTGAATAAATACTCCAGAAGTTCTTCCTGCCTTGCCTGCCCTAATGTAAGCCTGTAAAGAGACAATATCTTTATCAGCCTTTCATAATTCATCTCATCCTTACTCATAGGATACATTGGCACAAGCCTTTCTATTTTTACACTCTGATTTTTTCCGAAACACCAGAATGGTACAAGCTCTGATTGGTCATTCTGCTTTTCCGCTTTAGCAGCTTCAAACATTTCTGTCCATATGTCACGCTTAAATGTGATTTCATCTGCCTTGCCATATTTATCAGCAACATTCTGTCTTATTGCCAGACACTTAAATCTATTGATTCTGCCTTCCCTTTGTTCCAGGTCGATGGGATTACTTGGAAGATTCCAGTGCATAATCACTCGGCAGTAATTATGAAAATCCAGTCCTTCCTGTCCGATTGATGTTGTGGCAAGCACAAATGGACGCATTGGTGAGTTAAAGGCATTTCTGATATTTTCTTTACGCATGACTACCTTGGAATTATCGCCTGCATCCTTTGTAAATCCAACTGCATAACTCGACCTTATTCGACATCCATCACTCTTCCTGTCAGCTCCATTAATACGTTTTTTGAAATCAGGATAAGTATCAGCGATATAGGTGGCTGTATGTATTTTCAATGAATCCATCATCATGTCATGCACGATCTGATACTGATTTCCATCCGACTGAAAACCTGCTGTTTCTTTCAGCATATGGATATATTCATCAATCATTGCCTGAAAACAGCCATCTTTACAGTATTTAAGTACATTCTGCCAATGGGAATTATCATCCCTGCATCTGCCATAAGCAAGATCAATGATAGCTGTTGACTCCGGCAAATTGAAATTATTGACAAATACCTTTGCAAGCGATGTTGCTCTGGCTGTGCTTCTTCCATTAGAACGATAAATGCATATTGCTGGCGAACCCAGTACCATATTTACCAATGTTTCCAGAAGATCCTCCGGCTTTCTTCCAAGATGAATCTCCTCCGGGGCATCCAAATAACTTCTTAGCTTATCAATATGAGCAATAAATCCCTTATTTCTCTTATCCTTTGAACTGCTTCTGACCTCAGATGTTGTATCCTCTTCGTCTGTATTCATTTCCCACACAATATCCTCTATCCAATGCTTTGCATAGATGACTCCATCCATGAGCATCGGTGCAAGATAATACCACCTGGCATCTTCCTTATTGTTACCCGAATCACCATACTTTTCTTCGATTATCGCAAGCTTCTCTTTCAGTTTCAGCCGTACAGATTTCTCTATTACTTCTAATGATTCATGATTATTCAATGACTCAATCGGTAAATACATATCAGAAATTGTCTTTGAAGGATAAAGCAGTGCAAACAGGCTCATGCCTCTTACTTCTCCATTTGAAACATTAAACCTGAGCCTTGCCACCGGGTATCGTCTCGATCCTTCCGCAAAATACCCCGTATTCTTCTTATCCTGATTCTTTATCTGATGTACTAGTTTTCCAACTGTAAGTCTTTCCGCCTCATAGGAAACAAGCGCACCTATCATTCGTGGAACCATCTCCCATGCAGAAAATACAAGTATTTTTGAAAAGCCTTTGCTGTTTTTATATGCTCCCTGCATCTCATAATATGGCAGTGATGGAGGAATCCACAGATATTTTTCTGCACCGCCGGTAAATGCTTTTTCTTTCAGTGCCTCAAGCCTTGCATTGGTTTTCGGCAGTTCATCATATTTATTGATTTTATTGCGATTCAGCCACAAGAGACTTTGTTCTCTTTCACTTCCAAATTCATCTGGATATTTTGTATAATATTTTTCAATCTGCTCCTTAATCTTATACTTCTTCATAAATGACATAAGATACGGACAGCTCTTTGCATAATCTACAGGTAAAGAATGATTGGACTCTGTTTTTGACAGCAATCGTGACATCTGTATATAGGAGTTTATATCATTTTCATCTATCTGCAAATGATGCTTCACGCTGCTGTCATCCGTATAATCACCGGAATCCATGACAGATATACGCTCTGTCCTGCTGACTCCCTGATACATAGCATTTTCTGCCAGCTCCTTCATACGGATAATTGCACTGTCTCCTGCTTTCAACTCACTTAGAGCATGTGAATAATTCTTCCACACTTCCTTGAATTTAATGTCTTTGACTTCATCATCAAAAAGAAAGTTCATAACCTGAAAAAACTCTGCATAATGCTCATCAAGCTGATTTTCATCTATCTCTTCAAGGGTAGAATACAATTTATATGGTGTAGCCGACAACAGAAGTACCCTTGTATCATGTCCACTAAGGAAACTGTGTGCAAGAATACCAAGCTCACTGTCATCGGATGACAAAAGAAACTTAAATCTCTGAAACTCATCCATGATTACCAGATCCGGCTCAAGCATAGATACACTGATTCTCGCAAACATCACACGAAGCTTATTCATCACATAGTAATTGGAATATGTAAGCTGTTTATTGTATCTTCTTTCATGCAAATGATTAAGCAACATGTCCCTTATACTTTCATACTCCTGATAATTAAGGATTTTTTCTATCACATTTTGTGGATAGACACCATTCGTCATCTTTTCGCATTCTGCCACACGATTTTCAAAGTTCCATTTTGCCCATCCATCCCATGCTTTTACAGCATCCATTATCATAAATTTTTCAAGAGAAGTTGCATGTCCTTTAAATTCCGGCATTCTCCTTAAAATGGCATACATAAGTGCTCTTTCCTGCACACTTCCACCTCCGGTGGTCATGCGGAAAGATGTTTCCGGTGTAAGTGGGATAAGCTGTATAAAGCCTTCCTTTATCTGCGGATCATTCTCCTGCTCGGTAATCTTTAAATGCTGCATAGACAGTCTGGTATCTGATACTGAGCCGATGGTATTCTTTCCTGTTACATCAAGTTTTCTGATATTCTGATTTGCTATGTTCTGATTAGAGCAGATATAAATTACCTTAAACAGATCATCTTTCTCTTCGATTCTAAGTCTTGCTGTCTTTACAATTGCTCCTCTGGCAATAAGAGTTTTTCCCATACCCACTTCATCTGCTACAAGCACACGATTCTGATTATGCCGGAACAGATAATCCACTCTCTCCACAGTTGCTCTTTGAAAATCCTTCAGACCGGAAAGGGTACGCTTTTCAATTTCATCTATATTAAATTGTGACATGACATCACCTCGTTATCTTCTGATTTTCAAAGTATTACAAAAAGTCTCATACAGTTCACGGAATTCATCCGGTATAATATCCTTGTCTGTAACCATCTTAAGCACATATCCAATATCTTTTATTCTTTCCGGCTCTTCCACAGATGTTTTTAACATCTTTTCATAGAGTGCCGGCATTGCATCACTCGAATTGGCAAAAAATCCGGAGTCTCCCATCTGCTTTCCTTCAAGCATAGATGCTACATAATCATCGCCAAGTACAAACGCTATGTACTCAACAAATGATGCCCTATCTTTTACCACACTGTTTACTGCAGCACTTTCTCTGTCATCTGGGAAACCACTTGTAGGGATCATAATAATTCTGCGGATTGTATCATCACCTAATCTTGCAGTAATCTCATAGAACTCAGATAACTGTAATATCTCAAGCTCTGAAAACTCTATATGTTCTGACAATGTCTGCTCCTGCTTTGAATTAAATGGTGATACTGTAACCTCACTATCAGATTCAATACCACTGAACTCAACCTCTATCTTGTACTTTCCAGCATTCTCATTATCTTCTGAAATTACAGCCTGCCTTTTCACTCGGCACAAGTCCTTAATTTTCTGCTCCAGCAGATTTCTATTGTCACTTTCTGTTTCCAAAACAGCATCCGCTACTGTAACCTGCTCAAATGGATTCTTTGCATCTCCTACCGGTCCACAGAATATATCCTCTAAGAATTTATCCCCATTCAGATACATATTCTTTGTACCAAGCCACAGCATCATTTCAACATTTTTATTAATTGCAGAATAGGAAGCATTCATGGAACCAAGATATAGGTCAACATCTGAATATTTCCTTCTCAGATAGATTTTTGCATGAATATCCTGTTTCTTTTTATCTGCGAGTTCATCTGAAATTTCTTCCTCACCATCTATAATCTCATCCTTTAATGCATAGATGGTAAAATTATCTACATCTGATGCTTTGAGTTTTCCAAGCTCAGAACGTCTCGTAACAAGTGTTCTCTTACAGTCCGACAATGCCCTGTCTGTCAGGTTAAAATCTGCAATCACACTTTCTGATAAAAACGGAGACATCACTACAAGCTCATTAAATGTCGAATTGGCATTTCCTCTTTCCTTGCAGAATAGAATATCCTCCTGCATCCGGTAAGCATTTTTTCCAATACCAAGTGGAAGCACTTCAAAATTCTCTCCAAATATTTTACTATCAAGTGAAAAGGATACATCCTTAATGTCTGCACATAATCCACGAATCAGATTTCTTTTCTTTCCGGCATTATTGCTGGTATTATGCACATTCGTTACAAGATAATCCAGAAAATCACAGATAGGCTGAGTCTTTTTCTTCTGTCTGACATTTTTACTGCTATCCATTGCAAAGCTGATATCCCAGCTCCTGTCAAAAGTCAGATTTCTGCTCATTACCACAAAACGATATTTTTTATCTCCATCAGCGTTTACATATGCTAATACCCATGTTTTCGGATGAAATGACGGATATCGACCAAGCTGTCTATCTTTTGGCAGTGCGACCTCTACTACCATTTTCTCTAATAAAATAGATAGTGCAGTCGGTTTTGTTGGCACTTTAATCTGTCCTGCTTCACAAAACAGCACGATTTTATCTGATACCTTCTGCAATGCATTCAGCATACCAATTGGATTTTGCATAAGCTTACTATCTGTTTCTTCAGATAATCCAAGGCATATCGCCACAGCTGTGAGTGCTTCCAGGTCAAGTGAATATGTAGTGCCTACTGCTCTGTCCAATCTATATCCGTCCGGAGGCATCAAAATACCGCTGTAATCCATTCTATCTCGGTTTGAATCCGGTCTAAACATCAGCACTCACCTCCCCGGCATAGATGTCATTCACAATTCTTCTGGCATTTGAGAATCTGTAATCGAGCATTCCACCGCCTACCCATTTTGAATGATCAAATTCCTTTGTTCTGCTTAACTTCGCTCTGGCTGCTCCTTTCAGGCTCCGTTCCCTCTTGCGAATCAGTTCATCAGCCATATCAATATCTAATGTAATAAATGCTGCTTGTATCCCACACAGAAAGCTCTTTGCCCTTGGATTGATCAACTGCAATTCTCCAAACACTGCATCCAGATCTACTGTCGCATTATGCCTTATATCCGGAAGCAACCTGCTCCATTCATCATTTGCGTATGTATTCTCGTCTTCTGAAAGCATGACATTGTATCTTACTCTCGCCATATACACCAGATTATTAAAATCGCAGGCAAGCTTCATCATATATGCCAGCTTTTCACCTACTTTTTCCGATAGTTCAGCCGTTAAAGAAGCAAAATCATCATATTCATTCAAATCAATATGATTTTTCAATACATAGTCCAAAAGAGACCCTTTCGTTGACTTCTGAATCTGCTTATCCAGATAGAATGCTTCCTCCTGCGTCAGCTCTATTGTAAGGTTGTCTCTCCAATCATCATGATAAATCGGAAGATTCCAGAATCTAATATTGCCGATATCTCCTGCATCCGAATCATCCTTATTATTTTCCTCTGCATCATCATTTCTGTTTCCCAACCGGCTGACAGACTTCTGTTCTTTTAGCTTTACCGCCAATGAAACATACTCTGGTATAGACAGACCATAATCACAGAATATTCCAAAGGTACGAATTCCATTCCAGTAGATATCTGATGGTTTTCTTGCTACCCAGCCATTTGGTAATACACGGGTTCCAATAACACCTTCTGCCTTGGGATCTGCTTCTAACAATCTGATGCCACAATCTTTTTCAGCAGAATCTATAGCTCTTAAAACTCTATTTGCATCCTTTCCATACCTGCCATCAACAGCTTCTCTTAACACATATGGAACAATAAGGAAGTACTTTGCTCTAGTCTGGATGGTAGATGTCCCCGGAAAGAAATAATTGGCAAAAGCATCACGAATAATGCCGATTCCAAGTTCATCGACTGCTCCCTGTTCACTCAGAAGGTTAATTACATCTAATGCCTTCTGCCGGTCTTCTTTTGAAAAATCTATCCATCCTAACTGCATGTTTTCACTTCCTTATTTCTTCTTCAATCTCTCATACAATACAGAACCTACAGTTTCCAATGCCATAATTGACACCTCTTTTCCATCACTCTTCCTTTTTTCCCAAAATAAACTCTTTTAATTCTCGATTTGTTCTTGATTTCAATTTCAATCCCTGTAAATCAACACCTTCTTTATCTAAAAAATATTTATTAGCTTTATCTGTATCAACGGTTTTTAATAGAGTGTTAAATCTGTCATGCTCATTTCATTCCATTTCATTCTTAGATGTTGTAACTATATTCTTAAATTCATCAAAATTTAAACCAAAGGCATCTGCCATTTCTTGGATTTTATCGGATGTATCTTTTGTCATATACTCATTGATGTACTCAAGTAATGTCTTTGAATGGTCTACAACTAAAACACCATTCTTTATATCATCAATGATTTTTAAGGCATACACTTGTTGAATACCAGGTAATGAAGCTAATTCTTTTTTGAAAGTCTCAATTGCTTTTTCTTTCTCTTCTTCATCTGTTCAAAAATCTCGTGCTTCTTCACATAAAATTATTATTTTAAGTATATTCCTTATTTCAAATCATTACAAATAAAATGACTATTTGCATGAATAGTTTTAGATATAATAAAATTTTTCATCTATCTTTGAAGCTTTAAAATAATATATTTACATTACCTTTTTTATTTTCTCAACAAGTGTAATATCTGCCGGCAACCACTCTACATCATCTAGCTGCTCCTTTAATAACCATCTAGCATCTTCATGTTCTTTCAATATTAAATTGCCACTCAAAACCTCACACCAGAAACAGTCCATAGACAGATGAAAGTTTGGATAATCGTACTCAACAGTATCCACCAATTCTCCAATAGTAATTTCTGTATCAAGTTCCTCTATGATTTCACGTCTTAATGCTTCCTGCGGACTCTCTCCTACTTCAATTTTCCCACCTGGAAATTCCCACCCTCCTTGGAATTCTCCATACCCACGTTGTGTTGCAAAAATAACCGGTTCTCCACTTTCATTAACAGCCTTTATTACTGCTGCTACTACTCTTATCGTTTTCATATCGCTTCTTTCTCCATTTCATTACCACTTTGCAAATATCTAAGCAAATCTTCTCTAACCGCCGTATGCATTCTAAATTTTAACTTACAGATTGGTTTCATTAAACCTCTATTGTTTTTCTTCTCTTCCTCATATGCATCCAAAACATCAAACTCACCCATATAAAAGAAATTATTTTCTGCATCTGTTTTTTGAACAAAAAGATGCTTTCTAGGTGTATTTAGGACTTTATTCATATATGCGCCATCAAGCTTCTTATCAATCTGCGAATCCCATCTGAAAATAACATTATCTACAAACTCATCTGCATAATCTGGTTTACCATCCACATATTGCTTTTCTTCATCTGTATTTTCTTCTTTGTGATAAGTAACAAAGATAAATACGTCATCTCCGAGTTGAGACATTCCATACATTGTTGAAGATAAGTCTTTTCCTGCATTCATAAGTAAACTAACATCTCTTCTTGAATATTTTTCATAAAGAACAAATGGACACTTCTGTCTGTAGGGTTTAGAATACTTATCCTTATATCTAGCTAATCCAACTTCTACAATGTCTTGAATTTGATTATAGAAATCCTTATGCATCAATTTTTCTGCATAACTCAATATTCTTTCAAGATAGTCTTTTCCATCTGATTTCAAAATATTGATACGGCAAAATTTTTCTCTTTCTGAACTATTCGTTACAAATGTCCCTTTAAGTACCTCACAAGCTGCATCTATTTTTTCATTTGTTATCTCATAACTATAACGCTGCTTACAGGCATCAATTATTTCAGAATATGTAATTCGATTTTTCTCTAAAAGCAATCGTAGAATTTCTAATTCATCTGGTCTGACCCCACTCAAAATTGTTTTTGATAAGTATTCCAGCGTTAATTTTTCCTGTTCTGTTAAACTAAATAACTCATCCGTTCTTTCCATCTGTTCAGCAAACAAATAGTATGCCTTATACTCTTTGATAATTACAAGCGGATCTATTTCATTATTCTCATAAAAGTCAATGAGTCTGGGAGACCTTCCAAGTCTGTTTTTAAGATTTATATATCCTTCTTTTATCAACTGCTTAAAAGTACTTGGCTTGATATGATCAATTGCATGGAATATCTTATCTTTTGATATCTCGTCAAAATGAATTGTAGATGCTCCTGGAATTGTACTATTACCACTAATAACATACTTTCTAATCAGATCTGCATTGTATGTACGATCACCTGACAATGCTACAGGAATCATGAAATTATTATCATAGTTTCCAATGAAATCAAGAATAACTACATACTCTTTACCTTCAGCTTTACGTAATCCTCTGCCCAACTGCTGAATGAATACGATCGGAGACTGGGTTGGACGAAGCATAATTACCTGATTTACCTCAACAATATCAATGCCTTCATTTAGAATATCTACTGAAAAGATATAATCTAAAGGTTGGAATTCATCTATTGCATCCTCTTCCTTCATTGCTAATCTTTCAAATGCAGTTTCTCTAAGCTTTTGTGGTGTCTCATTGCTAAGTGCAAGTGTCCTATATCCTCTCTCATTAAATAACTTTGACAAAGACTCACACTCTTTATTTCTGCTACAGAAAATTAACCCTTTTACCCGATCTCCACTGTAACCATAATACTGTGCCTGCTCTATCACATGATCTACTCGTTCTTCACTTGTAAGCAAATTGAAATCTTTTTCTGTAATTATCTTTCCTTTGAATGTTTTATCGTTTAACATTGCAATATCACTAATTCCAAAATAATGGAAAGGACATAATAGATCATCTTCCATTGCTTTCTGCAAACGAATTTCATGTGCTATTTGATGGTTAAAAAGCTCATAAACATTCCGACCTTCAATATAATCGTCCCTCTTATCAGGAGTTGCCGTCATGCCCAAAAACAATTTGGGTTTAAAATATTCCATAACTTTCTGATATGTATTCGCCGGACTATGATGTGCCTCATCTAAGATAATACAGTCAAAGGTATCTTTTTTATATTTAAATAAATGCTCGTCCCTATTTAATGTCTCAACCATAGCAAATATAAAGTCACTATCATATTCATGTTTTCCATCTCCAACAATTCCCATTGAAACAAAATTATTAAATACTCTCTCAAAAGACTTCTTTGCCTGTTTTGCCAACTGGGCTCTATGAACAATAAACAAAACTCTCTTGAATCCTAATTCACGCACTGCAAATGCAGATGCATATGTTTTTCCTGTTCCAGTGGCAGAAATTAACAATGCCCTTTCTTCACCCTTTTCAATAATTTTACGAAGATTTATTATGAACTCTTCCTGCATGGAATTAGGTTTTAAAGTATATTTCTCAAACGATGGAACTATATCTTTTTTTGCCTCTTCACGCTGATGTTTGATTAGCTCATATCTCACTTTATAAATCTCATAAAAAGTTTCAAAATCTAAAGCATAATCCGAATTCCAAAGATTATTAAACTCCTTTATGATCTCACTAGCCACTTCGCCTTGCTCGGAAGAAATAATTTTTGTATTCCATTCTATATTACTTGTAAGAGCAGCACTTGTCATATTTGAGCTTCCAAGAATAATCCTATAAACTTCTTCTTTTTTAAAAATGTATCCCTTTGTATGAAAACCACTATCTGCTACTTCAACATCATACATTTTTAGAGTAATATTACTCAGTTCATTCAGCTTTTCTAATGCCCTTGGTTCACTAAAATTCAAGTAGTTAGTTGTAAGAATCTCTCCTACAACTCCTTTTCGCTCAAGTTCTTTTAATGTCTGTAAAAGAGGTGTAATTCCTCCCATTGTTATGAATGCTACACTTATCTGAAAATGTTCACATCTTAATAATTCTTCTTCAATTGTAGAAATTACTTTTTTACCTTCTTTTGGATTATTTGAAACAAAGCTTGGCTTATATTCCAAATTTGAAGCAAGTGTTCCATTTATATATGCTGTTTCAAAACCTTGTCTTATATCTTTTATTATTTCAGTTTTCAAAATCATTCCCCCAAAAATTCTTATTCTAAATTTGCTAATTACAACTATTTTTTATGCTTTTTCAAATTCCGCCTATTCAAACTCAATATCTTCTTCTGCACGTATATAAACATCAAGCTGATTCTGAACATCCAAACGATTAACTAACCATCCTTTTGCTTCACACGTTTTTATAAAATCATCAATGCGATTTTTTCCATACATTTCTTTAAGCGTAATTACAATTCCAAATTGCATTGGCCTTTTATGTCTTGATGCAACTCGCTCTTTCGTTATTATTTTTATGCCCCACATTCCTGCATCGTAGGCCTTTTTCGGAACACATCTTACTTTTATCTGTTCACATATTCGTTTAACATTATCCCACTTTCTGAAAATATCTCTTGCTTCTTCCTCATATGTGGCCTGTCCCTCTTCTGTCTGCTTATTATCATCGATCGATTTAATCTTAGTTTTAACAGTTCCTTTCTTGTTTTCCGTAATTACACGTCCAAACTGTATATCTAACTCTGTTCCTGTATAATCTACCCCTTGATTTCTATCGCAATATGGAAAATAGCATAGTACAGCTTTTGCAAAATATGGATGTTTTCCATTAACTACCGGAACAGGTAATTTATAATTATATGTTTCATAATCCTCTGTCGTCCCTGTAATTATGAATTTAATCTCATCTTCAGAAGTATTTAGAATATCTTCTATACGTTTAGGAACGATTCCATATCCTATTGCATCTGAAATATATCCATTAGTTCCCCATTTTGCTGCTGCATCAATAATAAGTGCCTTAGCAACCTCTCTACTAAGTCCCATAACATAAATCAAATAGGCTAGTTTTCTTGTAATCCACGGAGCAGCAAAAGATGTTCCTGATAGAAAAATCGCCCCTAATTCATCAGCGCACACCGCAATCTTTCCATCTGCTTTTGTTCCATCTCCACCATAATAACAGATATCTGGTTTATGAAAAAACGATAGCACCGGACCTCGTCTTGAATAAGATGCTGACTTTCCATACATATCAACTGAATTTACCACTAACGAATTTAATGAATCAGCCGGGGCTCCGACTTTCATTTCAGGGTGTTTTAATCCATCCGGTGTATTTGTTCCTGCAACTACAAAAATAACATCAAATTCACTTTGTATTCGATCTAACTCTGCTGCTTCGGGAGAAATAAAATTTTCTCTTATCTCATTTTTTGAACCCAATGATAAATTCCATACTTTTATATCTTGATTATTTTCAACAATAGTTCTAATCTCTCTTAAAATAGCAAATGAACTAAAGCCACTCTGCTTTGACACACCAAAATGTCTTACTTTAAACCGACCACATCCATCATCAAGTTCACTATTTCCCCTAGGGCCATCCACAATAATTGATGAAACAGCTGTTCCATGCCTGTAATCTTCAGGCTCTAATATTTCAATCGGAAGCATTGGCCTATAATCTACCCATTCATGGAAATAAACGTTTTCATTAAACTGTGTATCAATAACACCAATCGTTGGCTCATTTCCCGGATGCGGAATAAGACACTCTTCTTTAAACTCTACATTCTCAAACAAGTCGTCATCAAAACTTATTTTAGAAAAATCCGCAACATTCATCGCAATAAGATATGGTGCCTTGTCATATAACAATCTTGCTTGCGGTGGTGTCAATAGCACTGTTGTACCCCCGATAATTCTACTTTCCAGAACATCAATTCCAAATTTAGATAATAAAGTTCTAGTATCTATGTTTGTTCTATAAATAGTAATAATGGAGTCTTCTGTAATAGATTCCTTAACCTCATCGACATCAAATTTTTCAACAAAATAGCAATCCACAATTATATTAATAAAATTTGTCTTTGCGATTTTATCTGCATATAAATACTTCTTCTCTTTTCCCAGTTTTTTAACATCTTCGGATGATATACATCCACTGTAATCCTCCCTCACAATCTCTTGTACAATTCTCAAGTTATCAATCGTTCTATCAATCGCTGACATCTGAACATAATGTGTAAAAACATGCTTATGGATTGTTTTCCCTTGTTCATTTTTTTCTGTAACAAATTTTGCCCCCCGAATTGAATCAGTCGGTTTCTTTCCAACATCTCCAAGCAAATTCTTTAGGCGATTGCTTTTTGCTACAACGCGAATGTAATGAACACTAACAATCGCACCTGCAATATCATTATTATCTATCCAATATTCCTTTACCTTTAAAAGCTGCGTAATCAATTGTTCCATATGCGTTACTGTTACCTTTTGATGTGCCGGCAAACAAGTAGGCCCCATGGACTCATTTCCTCTTTTTTCAAATTGTCCTTTCAAATGTAATAATCCATTCATTTAGTAACACCTGCTTTCAGCTCTCTCGACACGCTACTTTTTGACTTCTTTGTAAGAATTTCTATTTCTCTGACTGTAAATCCTTGTTCTTGAAGTCTAGCCAAATTCTCTGGTTTTTCACCACAAACCGAATAATATATTCTTCTAAAATAATCCATTCCATCATTTACATCACTAAATGCAATTGATGTCTTTAGAAGATTTTTCAACTCACCTGGATATGGTATCGGATTCGCTAGTCTCATTATTTTTCTAAATAATCTAATATCTCTACCGCCTAATTTCATTTTATCCAAATAGGCATTTAGCATCTTCTCGGATATATCCATCAAATCTTCTTCTGTATACCGGTTAAAATCAATTATAAAATCAAATCTTCTACTTAATGCTTTATCAAACCACTCAAATAAGTTAGTAGTCGCTACTAAAACAATATTTTCATTCAATCTATCCAAACATTTAAGCAGTGTCGATGTAGCTCTTCCCATCTCTCGTAAGTCATTTGAATTTGTTCTATCAAGTGCCAAGGCATCAATTTCATCAAATAATATAATCGCTTTTTCAGGATGAACAAATGCGTTTATTTCTTTAAACA
>ULXU01033288.1_pt1 | contig 13743 bp, 8 predicted proteins | sample 1961521 | NCBI WGS metagenome assembly ULXU01 (sample SAMEA4835845, study PRJEB28245) | human gut metagenome | biome: gut microbiome; material: fecal sample | place: Denmark | collected 2008
TTTTACCTTTGTGTTTATTTGTGCCGGCTCTTTTAATAGTCTGCTGAGCTTTTATTTCATAAACACAAATGAGCGGAGATTGAACAGATCTCTTGCCTTGAAATACTCCCCTGTCCAGCCGCTGTAGGGAGATGATACCTTTAAATATACAGCGTGCCTTCCCGTTACGCATTTTACGGGGCAGGTGATGATTCCGCCGTTTCTGCCCACATCAAAGGAGCCTATCTCCTCATCGTCCGCAAAGATGTGGACGGTGCAGTCACAGCCGCAGCCGATGATATCAGCTGAAAATTCCATATTTTTTCCCGTAAAGTCATCGCCGAAATCATAATATTTGTAGCCTATTTCGCAGCCGTCTGTGATATTGATTATGACCCTCTCAAACACATTCTTTTCGATGATGGTTGCGCCGCCTTTAAGTACGCAGGCAATATCAGCGGGGGTTATCTCATAAGGATCAAGCGCCTCTTCAAATCCGAGAGAGGTCATTTCCACGGGCGGGATAGTGCCGTCGGGGAGAATTTCGATTCTTTCCACGCAGCCACGCCTTGACATTATAGTGCCGTTGGTCATTCTGTGGTAGAATATGTACCACTGACCGTTTATGCAGGCAACGGAGCCGTGGTCGTTTCCGCCCGGGTAGTCAACGCCGTTATCCACGATATAGCCACGGTATGTGAACGGGCCTGTGGGTTTATCGGAGGTGGCATATGCAAGGCGGCTTCCCTGCTTTGGTGAATAGATGAGATAATATGTGCCGTTTATTTTTCTCGGCGAGCAGGCCTCAAAGAACAGGCTTTCCTTTTCCGCAAAGCCATGCTCCTTGTCGGGAACTATGGGGATAATGTGCTCGATAACGGTATCGCCGCTTATCTCGTACATATTCCGGGAAACTTCCGCCATAAAGGAGCGTTCAAAGCCGCAGTAGATATATACTCTGCCGTCGTCGTCAACAAGCACGCCCGGGTCGATGAACCAGCCGTTACAGCATATCTCATCGGGAACGGTGTATTTATATTTGCTCAGGAGCTTGAAAGGCCCCTCGGGACGGTCGCTTACGCCTACGCAGCCTGTGGCGTTGATGATATAGGCATATAAATAGTACTTGCCGTCCTTTTCCACGACATCGGGAGCAAAAAGCTGATTGTTCTCCCCTGTCCAGTCGGTATTGGCAGGACGGCCTTTCTCGGCTTTTGTGCGGAATATCTCGCCGTGGCATGTCCATTTTGACAGATCGTTAAGGGGAGCGCTCCAGCATTTGAGCACATAGTCGCAGAAGCTGTCCGAGCCTGCGTTGTCGTGGGAGCCGTAAACGTATATGCGGTCGCCGAAAACTCTCGGCTCGCCGTCGGGGATATATTCCCACTTGGGAAGGTATGGATTTGACATAAGAAACCGTCCTTTCGTCAGTAGGACGGTTACTCCGCCATACTGAATTTTAAAGTGTATTTATAACGTCCTCGGCGATCTGATCGGGAGTGAGGCGGTTTGCTTTCATTACCTCACCTGCGTCATATCTGTCGAGAAATTCTTTCCTGAGACCGTAGCACAGCACCTTCATATCGGAATTGCCGTAGAAGCGTGCGATCTTCTCGCCGAAGCCGCCGTTCAGGATACCGTCCTCCAGAGTGATAACAACGGAGTGGTCTGCTTCCAGCTTTTCCAGCAGTTCATCGTCTGTGCCTGTGATAAAATAGGGATTTATGAGAGTGGGCTTTTTGCCTGTTCTGCTCTCAATAGCCTTTGCTGCCTGCTGACCGAGACCGTAGAAGCTGCCCAGTGCGATTATTGCCACACTGCTGCCCTGCTCGGTGACTTCATACTTGTTGAGCTTACTGAAATTCTTTGCTACAGGCTTTCCGTCGGAGATAACGCTTGCGGGAACACGGACTGCAACGGGGTGTTCGTTCTGTTCAACAGCCCAGTCTATCATGGCAAGATAATCTTCCTTGGTAACGGGAGCAAGATATACAAGGTTCGGGATATTTGACAGCATTGGGATATCAAAAATTCCAAGGTGAGTTACATCGTTCATTCCGTAAACGGAAGCAGCAAACACTGCAATAGCAGCGGGATTGTTGTTGATGCAGAGGTCCTGGGACATCTGGTCATAGGTGCGCTGAACGAATGAGCTGTAAACGCCGTAGAAGGGCTTTCCGCCGTTTGCGGCAATTCCCGATGCAAGAGCAACGGCGTGTTCCTCGGCAATGCCCACGTCGATGAACTGGCTGCCAGCCTCTTTGCGCTTTTGGGCATCAAAGCCCATTACCATGGGAGTGCCCGAGGTTATGGCGCATACGGACTTGTCCGCTTTCATCTTCTTCATAAGGAAGTCAGCGGTTATTGTGCCGTAATCCTCACCGTCAGCGGTGAAAAGGGGCTTGCCTGTCTCGGGGTCAAAGGGCATACACCAGTGCCACTGCTCCTTGTTTGCCACAGCGGGAGCGTATCCTCTGCCCTTTTCGGTAACGATGTGGACTACAACAGGAATTGTGCTGTCCTTAACGCATCTGAACGCATCAATAAGCGAGGGAATGTCATTGCCGTTCTCAACGAAAACATAGTCAAGACCCATTGCACGGAAAAGATTGCATTCGCTCTTTCCCCTGGTTTCTCTCAGCAGCCTGAGGTTTTTGTAGATACCGCCGTGATTTTCGGCAATGGACATATCATTGTCATTTACAACGATGATGAAATTGCCCTTCATCTCGCCTGCAAAGTCGAGACCTTCCATAGCCTCTCCGCCGCTGAGTGAGCCGTCGCCGATAACTGCGATAACATTGCCCTTTTCACCTTTAAGGTCACGGGCTTTTGCAAGACCGCTTGCCAGGCTTATGGAAGTGGAGGTGTGACCGATGGTAAAGAAGTCGTGCTCGCTCTCGGAAGGCTCGGTATATCCCGAAACATCGTCCAGATGGTCAGCGTAAAGGAAAGCGTCCTTTCTTCCTGTTAGCATCTTGTGGCAATAGCTCTGGTGAGACACATCGAACACCATTTTATCAACAGGTGAGTCGAAAACATAGTGCAGAGCAATTACAGCTTCCACCATGCCCAGATTGGGGCCGCAGTGACCGCCGTGCTTGCTGAGTTTGAAGAGAAGTGCATCTCTCATCTCGCCCGCAAGGGTGTTAAGCTCGTCAGCGGTAAAGGTTTTGATATCCGAAGGTTTGTTGATCTTTTCAAGCAGCATAAATTTTCCTCCTGTTTAATTTACATACATTATTATAGTACAGCACGATATATCATGCCCTTGTATAATATTGTAATACTTAAAGCCGACTTTAAGTCAAGGGGTGCGGAAGAAAATTTACATTGCTATAATTATAACTTAAAAAGCATATATGTACAATAGCTTATTTGTTCCCGAAAGATGATATTTTGTGCAACAGCGCAGGAAATAGGCTTGTTAAGCTTAATTTTCCAAAAACTACTCAGCATATTCATATTGAAATAATATTTGCCGTGTAGAATAATCATAGGTATTTATCAAAAATTATTGCAACTTATGACAGATTCTTAGTATAGCAAATGAAATTATGCAGAAAGGCTGAAAAATGAAGCAGATCAAAAAAAGCGATCTTAACTTAATAATTGCTGTTATTGCGCTGCTTCTCACAGCCGCAGCCATTTCTGCTGCCATTGTTTATGTAAACAGAACCCCCGAGGTGTATCCTTCCGACCGTGAAGCGGTCTATGAGGCAAAGCAGACAATGGCAAAGGAAAAGTGCTTTGCGGCATATGCTCCTGCTCAGGTCATAAACGACAAAAGCGAATATACCACTCCCTACGGCACCTTTGAGCCTATCGAGAGCGTTATCGACATAAACGAGTACCTTACCCTTAACCACACAGTCCCCGACCCCGAGCTTTGCAGGCTCTATATCACCGAAAGCGGCAATGATGAAACTGCGGCTGAGATAATGATGCAGATAAAAGCCATATCCGATTCCGTATGCGACGGCTGCACCGATGATTACAGCAAGGCATATGCCCTTGCGATGTGGACGGGGCAGAATATCGCATATGATCATGATGCGGCGCATAATTCCGCAGATCTGAGCATAATATCTCTTGAGGCCATACTGAACAACGGAATGAAAACCACCTGCGGCGGCTTTGCCAATTTTTATTCGGCGCTGTGCCACAGCCAGGGGATATATTGCCTTTACCTTAAAGGCGGCTCCTCCAGCGAGGGCTACAGCAGAGCGCAGCTGGCGGAAGCTCCCGCAAATCACACATGGAACGCTGTTGCGCTGGACGGTCAGTGGTATTATGTGGACTGCACATGGATATCCGACCTGAGTGTGGAAAACGGCATCGTAAGCGGCGGCGACAACATCAAGCCATTTTATGCCCTTTTCGGCTTCGGAGAAATGAGCATAGAACACAGGATAGACCGCAGCGAACATATCTGCTACGGCGGCTGAGATATAAGGTCAGACAGGGCGCATATTTATATAGTATATGGTATTTTTTGCGTTGAAAAAATTTTTTCAAAAAGGTATTGACAAGTGAGCATTATTGTGCTATAATAATTAAGCACTCAGATAAAGTACCTAAAATATCGCGGAGTGGAGCAGCTCGGTAGCTCGTCGGGCTCATAACCCGAAGGTCGTAGGTTCAAATCCTGCCTCCGCAACCAACAACCGTTTCGACAATAGTTGAAACGGTTTTTTGTTTGCTTTGCCTGCGGAATAATTTTTTATTGCTTGAAAAAAATATATGTACGTGGTATAATTATCACGAAAAGGAATGAGTGTTCCATTCGGATCACAAATCGAACGCCCTCGGAGTTGCGACCTCCGAGGGCGTTCTTTTGTGCTGACTGCCTTTTTGTTTTGCTTCTTATTTCCGTTCAGCCACTTGCCGATGCCGTCATACAAATAATTGCCGACAACACCTGCTCCAACGGAAATAAGAAACGAAATAGTAAAAGTGAATATGTCCACCGCTATCACCGCCTCTCAGCGGTTAAGCGGATAGGAGTAAGGCAGCAAAATAATTATACAATTTTCGGCAAAATCCGTTAATGCTCCCTATTTCCATCATCTTCCAAATAATTTACATCATATATATTGACATAACAGCGTATCTGGGGTAAAATAAACTATATATTGCCCAAGTATAACGGGTCGGTTTCTGCGGCTTTTATAGCATCGCCGCAGATCATAAATGAAGATCATTATTTGCCTAAGATATATTTCCAATAAGCAAAATTCTGTCGGATCTCTGCCGAAATTGTGCAAAGTGCGGTAAAAATCAAATCTGATGCAGCGATGAATTGTGAGAATATCCAAATATAAAAATTCTCTGCAACAAAACGCACGCAGATCTGCACTATATATATGACAGGGCTCAGAAGAGCGAGCATATATATAAACTCGGTACGAGATCATATCAATCCGCTTTGCTGCAAAAGCGGGTGCGAGGTGATTCAATACAATGAGCTTGGACTTTACCGCCTCTGTAAGACGTGCACAGGCGGGAGATGCCGGAGCGTTTGCCGAACTTTATTCCCTTGTTTACAAGGATCTGTACCGGATCGCTCTGCTGAACCTGAACAATCAACACGATGCTTCCGATGTGGTTAGCGACACGGTGCTGGAAGCTTACACCTCCATATCAAAGCTGAGGGACGAAAAAGCATTCAAAGCCTGGATAATAAAGATCCTTACGGTAAAGATAAAAAACAAGCGCAAGGAATATAAAGAGATAAACAATTTCCGGGAAGATGTGGACGATCTCAGCGATGCCGAAGAGGCTGCTGTAAGTAAAGAAATAGATTTCGGCAGCATAGAGGTAATGGAAGGCTTTAAGCAGCTCAGCGAAGAGGAACGTATGGTGCTGTCACTCAGTGTTGTTTCAGGCTATAAAAGCGAAGAGATTGCCAGAATGTTCGGAACAAATGCAAACACCGTTCGTTCAAAGGTAGCAAGGGCGAAAGCCAGACTGAAACAGCTGCTGACTTAGATTTTTTGAAGAAAGGAGGCCGGAAGCATGAGCTTTGAAAAGGATCTCAGAAAAGCCGTTGAAAGCATTGATATTCCCGAGGAACTGCTGCCCGTGAATATTGAAGCAATGCTCAGGAATGCAGACCGCAGCGCACAGAAAAATACAAGCGCAGACATTGACCGTTCCGAAAAGATCACGGCAAAGAAAACGAACCGTACTATTATTATGCGTACTATCGCCGCAGCTGCTGCGTGCATAGCTCTGGCAGGCGGATTTGCCGCTGTTCGCCAGCAGACCGCAAAGCCTGTTGATATCGAAAGCGAGATCAACTACGAGGCTGTTCAGGTACAGTCTTATGATGAGCTGTACAGCATTTACACGGGAATTTACCTTAATTCGGAAGCCAACAGCGAAACTGCCGCTGCCGAGAATGGCGACGGTGTGGAAATTATCACCGATGACACTGCAATCACCGATGTGCCCGCTGCCACCGAAACAACTCCCGCTATTACGGAAGCGCCCGCTGAGGATACCTCACGCAAGAATATTGATGCCGTGTGCTCTGATTTTTCAGATGCCGATATCGTGAAGAGCGATGACAGCTCTATCTACTATATCTGCGGCGGAACTCTCTACGTCGTTTCAAAGGACAATATGGCGGTAAAACAGGAGATAACCACCGAAAATCCTCCCTTTGAGATGTATGTAAGAGGTAATTCTCTTGTGCTTGTAAGCGAAGAAAAAGCTTCCGGTGACAAGTCTGAGGACGGCAGAGACCATACAAATGTGGTCATAGATATATACACAATTTCCTCCGACTCGCTTACTCATATCAAAACATATAAGCAGAACGGCGAATACAACTCCGCAAGGATAGATGATAACGGCGTTCTGTATCTCGTAACGGGATACTCCAACTACAGAGGAGCGCCCCTTGACGAGAATGCTGACCTTGATAATTACGTTCCCGGCTACTATATCGATGGCGAAAAGCACTACGTTGCCGCCGAAGATATCACAGTTCCCCAGGGAGCGAACAATACCGATTACACTATCATTTCCTCCGTCAAGTGCAGCGAGCCTGTGAACATTTCCGTAAAGGCTGTTCTGGGCAGCAATGCAAATGCTTTCTGCTCCGATGATACCCTTTATGTGGCATTTTCGGGCACTAAGGACGGCAAGTCCTACACAGCTGTTACCTCCTTTGCAATTTCCGAAAGCGGTCTTTCCTACAAGGCTTCGGGAACTGTTGAGGGCGAGCTTATCAGCAGGTACAGCATGGCAGAGAGCGAGGGCGGTTTCAGGATCGCCTGCCGCAGCTTTGACGAAAACGGAATGGCAGTTACCGATATCTACACGCTTGACAGCTCACTTGCAGTGATCTCCAAGGCAGAGGGACTTCTTCCCGGTGTGATAATCGGCTCCGTCAAGTTTGACGGCAATTATGCAAGTCTTATTGAAAATAACCGCACAGATGCTTCTCTCGTGGTTGACCTTGACCAGAGTGCTCCTGTGGAAAATGCTGAGACAAAGTGCTTCATCGCACCCTATGTCAGCAAGCTTTCCGACGGACTTATGGCAGGCATAACCGCCTGTGAGGACGAAAACGGCGGATATAACGGTCTCAGGCTGGAGCTTTACAGCGCAGACAGCGGCGAGAAGATAAGCGAAACAGTGTTTGCCCGGTTCCCCAAGGTGCAGTCCCCTGCCCTCAGCGACAAGAAGGCAATGCTTATCGACACCGACAACAAAATAGTCGGTATCCCTGTTTCCAGCGTCAACGAGTTCGGTGTGAAGAACCAGTACTTCGTGTTCGGATACGATGAGAACGGCTTCACTCAGAAGGGCGTTTTCGAGTACAACGACATTGACGACAGCTACACTTTTGAAAGAGCTGTTGTTACTGACGGAGTGCTTTATATCATCGGCAGCGGACGAATGGTCTCTGTTGATCTTGATGATATGACTGTTGCAGATACATTTGTATTCTGATTAAAACAGCAAACGGACGGTGTAAAAGCCGTCCGTATTTTTTTGCCATTCAAAGGTTAAAATAAGGTTAGAAAAAAGGGAAAGTTATTGACATAAAAATCATAAAATGGTATAATTACCACATTCAGCACAGAAAATTACAGGGATCTTCATTTCGGAGGTTCCTGTTTACTTATATAATATAATAACATCTAAAACAAGGAGATATGTTATGAAATTCAACGGACTTACCGACAAGGAAGTCGAGGAATCCAGAAAGCTGAACGGCAGCAACCGCCTTTCGGAAGTGGAGACTGAGACCTTCTGGGACAAGCTCAAGGCAAATTTCGGCGACCCCATGATAAAAATTCTCTGTGTGGCACTTGGAATCAACGTCATTATTTTCATTCTCGGAAAAATGGGCGTGGTTGATGCTGAGGTGGAATGGTACGAGCCTATCGGCATTACGGCGGCGATAGTCATTGCAACGCTGGTATCCACATTCTCCGAGTACAGAAACGAGAACGCTTTCCAGAAGCTTCAGGAAGAGGCTTCAAAGATACTTTGCAAGGTTTACAGAAACGGCAGCGTGGAAGAGATACCCATTGACGATATCGTTGCGGGCGACCTTATCATGCTTCAGTCAGGCGACAAGATACCTGCTGACGGTATCCTTGCCGACGGCGATATCAAGGTAGATCAGTCCGTTATCAACGGCGAGGCTGCGGAAGCTAAGAAAATAACCCAGCCCGAGGATTACACCGAGCCTGAGGGCGAGGCGCTGGACTTCCTCAACGAATACAAGGTGTTCAGGGGAACTGTTGTATGTTCTGGCAACGCCGTAATGAAAGCCGCCACCGTCGGCGATAAGACCGTTTACGGCAAGATAGCAGGCGAGCTTCAGCAGGAGGACGACAGAGAGTCGCCCCTTAAAGTAAAGCTGGGCGACCTGGCAAACGGCATTTCCAAGTTCGGATATATCGGCGGAATTGCCATTGCCGTTGCACTCCTTATCCACAGAATAGTCCTTGCAGGCAGCTTCGGCGCATATTTTGCAACAGGTGCCGCAAGCATCATCACCGACCTGCTGGACGCACTTATTCTTGCGGTAATAATCATCGTAATGGCAGTTCCCGAGGGTCTGCCCCTTATGATAGCCATTGTTTCCGCTCTTAACATGGGCAAGATGCTAAAAGATAACGTGCTTGTCCGCAAGATAGCGGGAATTGAAACAGCAGGAAGCCTTAACATTCTTTTCAGCGACAAGACCGGTACTATTACAAAAGGTCAGCTGGAAGCTGTTGTGTTCGTTGACGGCAAGGGCAGAAGATACAAGACCTGCGCGGAAGTCCCCGACAAGCTGGGTCAGATGCTTACAGCCTGCATTACCGAAAATACCACAGCCATGATAAACGGCACAGGCAGCGACGCAAGGGTCATCGGCGGAAACGCCACCGAAAGAGCTGTGCTGGCATTTGCTGCGGGAGCGCCTTCCTGCGGAATGACAAAGTATGCTTCTATCCCCTTTAACAGCGACAATAAATACTCCGCCGCAACTGTTGAGAGCGACGATTTCAAGGGCACTCTTATAAAGGGCGCACCTGAAAAGCTCCTTGCAAAATGCACATACTACCTTGCTCCCGACGGAAGCAGGATAGAGCTTGCAGGCAGCACTGCCGTGGAGGAGGCTATAAACGAGCTGGCTTCCCGTGCTATACGTGTGCTGGCGCTGGCAATATCCGATGACAGCATCGAGCCTGACAGCGACAGGCTCCCCGAGGGCAGCTGGACTCTGGTGGGAATACTGGGCATAAGAGACGAGGTACGTCCCGAGTCCGTTACAGCCATCAAGGAAGTTCAGGGCGCAGGCGTTCAGGTTGTCATGATAACAGGCGACAGAAAGGATACTGCGGTGGCTATTGCCAAGGACGCAGGACTGCTTACCAATGAAAAGACAGACATTGTGCTTACCTCCGACGAACTGGCAAAGCTCACCGATGATGAGGTCAAGGACAAGCTGAAAAATATCCGTGTAATTGCAAGAGCACTGCCCTCCGATAAGTCAAGGCTTGTGCGCATAGCTCAGGAGCTTGACCTTGTTGCAGGTATGACAGGCGACGGCGTTAACGACTCCCCTGCACTTAAAAAGGCGGACGTTGGCTTTGCAATGGGCGGCGGCACCGAGGTCGCAAAGGAAGCCTCTGACATTGTTATCCTGGACGACAATTTCAACTCCATTGACAAGGCTATCCTTTACGGCAGAACTATCTTCAACTCAATAAGAAAGTTTATCATCTTCCAGTTGACCATCAACGTTGCAGCGGTGGTTATTTCCTTTATCTGTCCTCTGCTCGGCATGGAAAATCCCCTTTCGATCACTCAGATACTCTGGATAAACCTTGTAATGGATACATTGGCAGCTCTGGCATTCGGAGGCGAGCCTGCACTTCACCGTTATATGGCTGAAAAGCCCAAGTCCCGAAAGGAACCTATCGTAAACAAGTATATGTGGTCTGAGATAATCACAGGTGCGCTGTGGATATTCGTCCTGAGCCTTGTGATGCTCATAACCGGCATTGACCCCTCAAATGACACATTCAGAACAGACGGATTTATGGCAAACCTCTTCCGTGAATACACAGCGGGAGATGCTGAGGACAGCACAAATTATCTCCTCACAGGCTATTTTTGCTTCTTCATCTTTGCGGCGGTTTTCAACGCTTTCAACGCAAGAACGGAGAAAATGAACCTTATGGATAACATCGGCAGAAACAAGGGCTTCCTTAAAATTCTTGGCATCATCACCGTGGTGCAGGTGCTTATGACATACCTTGGCGGAGCGGTGCTGGATTGCTATGGGCTTAACCTTACCGAGTGGATAGTAGTGCTTGTGATGGCGGTTTCCATTATCCCCGTTGACCTTATCAGAAAGGCAATAGTCGGTGCGGTAAGAAAATAATTTGTTTGGCAGTGCAGTGCGCAGAATGAATTATCCCTAAAATAAATACCCCCTGCTTCAAAAGAGAAACAGGGGGTATTCTTATGCCTTAACAACAGGTATCCATATTTCGCTGTAGGTCTTGGCAGGGTCTTCCGTGGGAGCGGTGTACATTTCAATGTCGTAACTGCCGCCCAGCCTGTACTCGGTGCAGTTGGGGAGCCATTCGTTCCATATCCTTGTGTTCACGTCCCGGAGTGCCTTGGGTGCGGGTATCTGCCTTGTCTCGTATCCCTCGGGGACTTCCTGCAGGGGGTCATAGTTATCTGCAATGAGATAGTCGAAATGCTTCAAATCGCTGTCAAGGCAGATGCCGTACATACCGATGACAATGCCTCTGTCCGACATATGCTCCTGCCAGAACTTCGGTATCTCACTGTAGGAGCCTTCCATACTGAACCTGCGGCTGCGGATATACTCCCCCACCGTAAAGCCGCACAGCACGGAAAATATCCGCTGAAAGTGAAAGGCTGATATATTCGCCTTTGCTGCGATATCGGCAATGTCAAGCTCCTCGGTGAGGTTGTACTCAATGTACCTTATGGCATTCTGTATCCCTTTCCATATGTTCATGATGTCTCCTCATTACCCTCTGATGATATTATACATCGTGAGGGATTGTTATGCCCGACTTTTTGTGCTTTTTGTGGCGGGGTATATGTAAATAATCTTATTCAAGCTCCCTCAGTGCCTTTATCCTGCGGAAAATCAGGCAAACAATAACACCCGATACAGCCATAAAGAAAAACAGCATTGCCGCACCTGAGCCCTTTCCACTGCCGAAAATGCCTTTGAGCAAGCCGCTTTGCGTATTTTCCATAAGCGGCTCAAAGACATTATCCACCAGAAAGCCGCCAAGGAAATAACCGATGGGAATGGTGAAAAACTGCAGAGTATTTCTGACAGAATAGACCCGCCCCTGCATTTGCTTAGGCACATTGCTCCTGAAAATAACGTCATAATTTGCGCTCATCAGCGGGATAATGCCCCAGCCGAGAAATGCACCGATACACCATATGACGGTGTTATCTCCGAAAGCAAGCAGGAAATTTTCCGTGCTCATGGAGATAAGCAGGCAGTTGCAGATAACATTGATCCTGCTCTTTGGCTTTGGAAATACGGTTGCCGCAACGCTTCCGAGAAGTGTTGCCACGCCGACACAGCTGTTTATGATACCGTATGCCGTCTCGCCTGCTTTTGAAATAATAAGCGCAGGAAGCGCCGCACTGTACATTGATGCTATCAGGTTGATCGCCGATAAAAACAGGATAAGCCAGAGGATACCCTGATTTCCTTTCAAATAGGAAAGTCCGCTTTTTGCCGACTGCAAAATCGTTTCCTTGCTGTCGGAGTCCCGGGCGACCTGCGGTATTCTGATAAAAAACATCAAGACAAAAAATGCTGCGGCAAAGGTGGTAAGGTCAAAGGCGATGACAGCTTCAATTTCTGCAAACGACATCACAGCAGCTGCCAGAACAGGCGTAAGAATGGACACAAGCGAGTTTGAAAAAGAGCGCATACCGCTTGTTTTCTGATAATGCTTTTCGGGTGTGAGCAGCGTGACAGCCACGTCCGAAGCCGGTGATTGGATCGAATTCATCAAGCCGTTCAGGGCGTTGAGAATGTACAGGTGCCATACGGCAAGGCTGCCCGTTTTCAGCAGTATAAGAGTTATGACAGTGCAGACCGCAGCAAAGCTGTCGCAGATAAGCATGATCGCTTTCTTGTTCCATTTGTCGCTTACCGCACCTGCAAAAATGCTCATCAAAACATACGGCGCATATGAGCATACCGTCAGCAGCGAGGTGGTCAGCGCCGAACCGCTGTCGCTGTAAAGCCATATCACAAGCGCAAAGCTTGTCATAGAGCTTCCAAGCGCCGAAAACGACTGAGTGAGCCAGAGAATTATAAAATTTTTAAGTTCCTTTAAGGTTTTCATATTACCTTGCTCCTTTTTCTGATTTATTTCAGTCAGATGCAAGGCATGACGGCGGATCATTCCTCCATGCAATTCGTCATTCCTTGCATGGAGCTGTGTAAATACAAAGCATCATTGTTATCCCCCTTTTATATGGTTACATTTATTATACTATGCCTGTTCTGAGATTTCAATCAATAAGCTGCAAAAGACGATATTACAATTATCAGATACAGCATTGGGCAGGTATATTGCAGATGATAAGCTATTGAAATGATAACACCCAAACCGTAAAATGCAGCATATTGTTGTACAAATGTTGTACGCTGATAAAAAATAGCCGCCTGCGAATGCTCGCAAACGGCTATAATACGTGGTCTGCCCGACGGGGGTCGAACCCACAGCCTTCAGAGTCGGAGTCTGACGCTCTATCCAGTTGAGCTACGGACAGGAAACCATATATTATTATACCCAATAATGGTTGTCCTGTCAAGGCGAAAAATGGGTCGGTGTGAATTTTTTACCGCAAAATGCGGGATCTGCCAACAAAACGTCACAGACAGCTCCTGAACTGAGTGGGAGTCTGACCGCAGCGCTCCTTGAACTGGCGCATAAAGCTGTATTCGCTGGAATATCCGCACCGCTCGGCTATTTCCTTTACGCTGAGGGTGGTGGATATGAGCAGGCGCTTTGCCAGCTCCAGCCTGCCGTTTATTATGTCCTGCTTTACGCCCACGCCGAATATCTTCTTGTAGGCGTGCTGGAAGCCCGAGCGGCTCATGTTCATCTCCGCAGCCATTTTATCCACGTCGTCGGCAATGTCGGGCATGGAGTAAAGGCGGCTTCTCAGGCGGATAAAGCTGCTGCTCTTGTCCGCATATATCTGTGAGTGGCGGTTGGAGGT